>Ga0181520_10013493_pt1 | contig 10279 bp, 6 predicted proteins | sample PEATcosm2014_Bin_29_FD_132451 | JGI IMG/M metagenome (GOLD analysis project Ga0181520, IMG submission 132451) | Peatland microbial communities from MTU Mesocosm Facility, Houghton, MI, USA - PEATcosm2014_Bin02_30_metaG | ecosystem: Environmental > Terrestrial > Soil > Wetlands > Peat | place... | reverse complement strand
TGATCCGGCAACCAAATACCTCATCTTCGACCGGGCAACCAATTTCAGCGGCGAGGTCATCGACACGGTGAAGAGTTTCGGCATCAAGCCGAAGCAGACCAGCTTCCGTAGTCCGTGGCAGAACGGCGTCGCGGAACGCTTCGTCGGCAACTGCCGAAGAGACTTGCTCGATCATATCGTTGTTCTCAACGAGCGGCATCTCAAACGCCTCATGGCCGAGTACATCCGCTACTACCATGCCGACCGCACTCACCTCGGGTTGGCAAGCAAACTCCGTCGGGACGCGAGCCGGCAGACAGCAGCGTTGGCGGTGGCAAGGTCGTCTCGATGCCAAGGCTCGGTGGCTTGCATCATCGCTACTACCTCGCCGCCTGAATTTTCGTTTTGAACACCTTCCACAACCTTGACGAAACGCCACGGAAGAAGTGTGTCCGCTGGCTTGCAGCATCCGTGCCAGCACCGCTTCTGTGGCTCTTCCGTGTCACCGATCAAGCCCTCTCCAGCCGAAAGTCATCCTAAATCTGGACACTAAACTCATACATCAACCCCGTTTTTGCACCCGGATGGAATTATGGCGAGGCACAGGTTGAAGTCCGTTGTGGGCGGGCACTTTCGTTACTTCGGAGTACCGGGTAACGGTCATGCCATGGCTCACTTTCGTTTCACCGTGAGCAACCTCTGGCATCATGCCTTGTGCAGAAGAAGCCAGCACGGTCGCGTCCAGTGGGAGCGAATGAATCGGCTCATCCGTAGCTGGCTGCCTCCGGCCCATATCTGCCATCCTTATCCCTCGCGCCGTCTGCGCGTCACCACCTGAGGCAAGAGCCGGATGCGGGAAATCCGCCCGTCCGGATCTGTGCGGGGGGTACGGCGAAAGCCGTATCCCTACCGCGACCCTACCCCCTGCCCATGCGTAAGCATGGCGCTTTTCGCTCCCCGCTCAGAGGACGCCCACGGAAGCCCCAGACGCCAGCAAGCCGCCCCGGAGGACGGCTGGCGTGGACACAATCGATGCGAGCAAGCAGCTACGGCCCCGTTAGATGAACGCGTGATTCGATGGATACCAACTTTGATTCGTGGTCGAACCGAAAAGTCAGTCCCAGCGACTTCACGATGATCCCGCTCCCCTTGAGACAGGGCGCGCTCGCCAGAGTCGCATTGAGAGAAGAGTCATAACTAAACTTCATTTCCTCCTTCGTAAGGAAGTTCTCAACGAACGCGCGTGAACTGCCTAGAGGAACTTGATCACGCACATCGCGTTCAAGCTCTTCGCCGGTAAAATTGCGGAAATCTCTCACCGTTCCGTTTTTAGTTGCCGCACGACACGCGGACCGCGATAGCAACACCGATCCCACAGCAGCAACTGCTGCGAACAAGACTACCGCGCCAACCGTCCATAAGACCCATCGACTCATCTTTCCTCCAATCTCAGTGTGTTAACGAACAGGCCCCTACGACTGAGCAAGGTGGGGGCGGTGGGGGCGGCGGTGGGGGAGGAGCCGGAGTGACATTCAAGTTAGTCCCTGCTCCCGGGGCCCACGGGTGATCTTTGGGCGTTGGCACTCCGATGGACTGAAGTGCGTTCGTCACATACGCATTGCTATTTTTCGAGAGTGGGTTGTAAGGGATATTTGCCTGATTAAGCCCAGTATCGAACTGTGTGAGACCGTTGATGTAGCTCGAAGCGGGAAGGTCGTTGGAAAGAACAGTCACTGACCCGCTAATCGTGGACATATTGTCGCCGTTGGGGTCGGTCGGACTTTCCTGTTGAGCAATGAGCTGACCGTATGGATTTCCGTTAGCTGTCGGCCCAGCGCCGGGACTCGACGAGTTCGAGGAATCAGATTGCGATGAGGTTGGCGTTGTGGATTGCGAAGCAGACCCTCCAGTCGCAGGAGTGATCCATCCAGTACCTGCAGAAACTGATGGGCCTGCGCGAAACACAGTTTGCGTTCCGTCTCGGTCGGTGATGACGATGAATGAATGATTGCTACCAAGAGCAAGTGGGTTGTACTTCACTTCGATAGTCGCGTGTCCATCATCATCGAAGCTCGATAGCGGATTGTTCTGAACATAGCTGTACAGGTTCAAAGTCTGCGGATTGTCGAGCTTTGCGTACGGTACAGGGTCTTGCTTCGCGCTCCAATCGGGCGACATATAACGCCCCATGGCACTTGAGTAGTACCTGGCCTCGAAGTAGTCATTCCCTGATTCGGCGTCCCGTTCTTTGCCGGTGAAGTGGTGCTCGGTGGCGTCGTCGGCAGTGGCGAGCGCGGTGGGATTGGAGGCAAACCCATCGCCGAAGGGCAGGCTCTGGAAGCTGTTCTCGACTTGCCCAACGGTGTTGGTCTGCACGCGGCGCGAACCCAGTGGATCGGCGAGATGGAAGTGCAGGCCGTTCGGATCGTACGTCGCATCCAAATGCGCCCCGGCCCAGACATTGGAGTGCACCCAGCCGCCCGTGCCGTTCAACTCTGTCACCTGATCGCCGCCCGGGCCGAGCAGATATTGGGCAGTTAGGCTGAACCCGTTTGCGCCAGGAGCTCCGCAGCTTGCCGGCCAGCTTGTGAGACTGGCTTTGGCCACTCGCGCCCCCTCTGCGTCGTAGATGTACTGTGTGTAGCTGGGTGAAACATAGGCGTTGGCTGCGACAGCACACAAACGTCCCTCTGCGTCGTACATATATTCGTTTTTGCCGTCGTTGAGCACATCGCCCGCCGCGTCGTAGGCGAAGCCGCTTGCCGCCGAGTTCACCGAAGTCCAGGTCACCTGATTGTTGGCATTATAGGACGCCGTCGGCGAGTTTGTGCCGGTACAGTCGGCGGCTGTGAGCCCTGCCAAAGTGCGGTTGCCGAAGGCGTCATAGCCGTAGCAGCCGATCGTGTTCGCCAGTGCCGAAGGCACGTTGGCTGCCGGAGCCGCCGCTGTGAGCCGATTCAGGGTGTCGTATTGGAAAGCCCAGTCGCCCATCACCGTGTCGGAATGCGCCATCAGGTTGCCGTTTGGGGCATAACCACCAGTCGGAACGCTGTAGGAGTAGATGGGCGAATATCCGCCGGAAGAACCGCTCCCGCCGCCGGTTGTGCTGCTGGCGACGAACTGGAATGAGGGCTCCGGGAAGAGCGTGGAGTTTGCATTGTGGGTGACGTTTACCACGACCGGGTAATTGTCCGACGAACCGGCGCCGGTGCTTTGCAGGTTCACCGAGTAGCCATTCGGGTCCGGCGTAGCACTGACGAAGGCTTGCGCATTATTGATCGCCGATGCTATGGCCGAAGCAAGGGTCGTGGGGGTGCTGCTCCCTCCCCAGGTGACGGACGCAGTAGGGACATTGGAGAGGACTACCTGGACCGTGCCGGTATCGGCTGTGCCATTCGGGCCGTAGACAAGCGGTCCCGACGTGCTATAGGAAAACGTATTGGGCATCGAGGTACTGATCGATCCTCCCAAAGTATAAATGTAAGAAGATGGCGAGGCGGCTGTTTGCGTTACGGTGACTCCAGTGCCGGTTACGGTGGCGCTCACTCCCGTCGAGCCGCTTGCATTGATGCAGCTTGCAATACCGGAAGCAATGCTGAAGTCCGAGGACGCAACGCCGAATGAAATCGGACACTGGACCGTAGATAGCATTTGCCCCTGACTACCGGGCGCCGTCGAAATCTTGACGAGCACAAAGGCTCCGCCCCCGGTGGTGTAGCATTCGCCTGTCGTCGGCGGGCCTGACCCATTGGGATTGGGCACAAATATGCCTGCGCAACTCGCGGCCTTCGCGATAGGGAGCGTCTCGACTCCAGAGCCGCTGATGGTCACCGTACCACTGCCGGCAAACCCGCCTTGGGCCTGTTCGGCGCCGGTAATTGCGATCACACCAAAGCTGCCGGTGGCGCCTGTTTGTGGCGCCGCATGGCCGACGGCCTGCTCCGAGGTGATGCGGCCGCGGTTGTCGTAGGCGTCCGTCATCTCCAGGCCGGGCGACCCGGAGGTGGTTGGATAGATGGATGCTTGCTCGTTCAAAACATGGCCAAAGGCATCGTAGGACGGAATACTGCCGGTAAGCGAAAGATTTACCAACTCAGATGGATAGGTAACCGAGGGCATCCAGGGCTGCGTGGAAGTCAGCAATTGGTTGATCCGCCCGGCCGTGTCATAAGATGCTGTCCAGACCAGCCCCGGCAAAGTGGTTGAGACGGAGGTGAGCAAGCCGTTGTTCCACTGCGTGAGATCGCCGGCAAGATCGTACGAGTAAGCGAACTGATAGGCGGTCGAGCAAGGGGCGAGCGGGCATTGCTGCTCGGAGGTGACGCGCCCTGTTGGATCGTGCGACAGAATCGCCGTGCTGGTGTATGCCCCGGAGGGAATCGATGTGAGGGAGTTGCTTGAGGACGGAGCGGTACTCGCCGGTCCCGTCCATTCCAGCGTCATCTGGCCAATGGGATTGAGGTCGGACGCACCGAGGGCAGGGTGGTCGTATTGCATGAACACGGATGGATCTCCGGTGTTATAGCTCTTGGCATACAGCCGATTGAGAGCGTCGTAGGAATACGAAGTGATAACCCCGCGATTGTCAGTCTTTGAGGCGAGATTGCCGTTTGCATCATAGCCATAGCACGTCGTCCAGGATGCACCGCTCGCGCCGGAACAAGTAAGTGAAGGTGGATTCGCCGACGAAGCGGTTTCGGGATTGCTCACGGCAATTAGTCGCGACAAGCTATCGTAGCTGAAGCTGCGAACGCGAGCAGTATTTGTTGTCCCATTTCCGTTTTGAGTCACCGACAACAAATTGTCCAGTGCATCATAGCTATAATCCGTCTCCATGGATGGAGTTTGAGAAGAACCATTGGGCTCCATGACCTTCGTAAGCCTGCCAAAGGAGTCGGAGGTACGCTGCCACTGGTTTCCATTCTCATCCTGAGATGTCACAATAGGGCCGCCAGTGGAATAGCTCCATGACTGGTAGGATGTGCTTGGACTGCAAAGTGCCGTGTTTGTACCGCCATTGTCAGGCTGGCATTGAGTGGTCTTCCTGCCCAGCGCATCGTACAGATACGAAGTAATGCCATACGTCGAATCACTTGTTTTGCGGTAGGGGTTTGAGGTGCTCTGAACCCTGCCTTCACCGTCGTATGTTGTGTTGACGGTATCATTTCCCTCCGGGTCCGTCAGCACCGTTGAAGTTACGTGTCCCATTCCGTCTGAATAAGCCGTGGATATGACTCCGGTCGGGCTAGTGGTTGTGACGCTTCCGCCGGGCCCGTCTACATAAGCCGTGTAAGTATGCGGTTGGGCACCGCCATTTTGCGGGGACGGAGGACCATAGACATCCGTTAACCTGAGAAGCGGGTCAGTATAGTTGTACGTCGTGGTTTGACTATTCTCGTCTGTAGAACTCGCAAGTTCACCCGTCGTGTAGTAGTAGCTGAACGTCTTCTGCGGTGTTACTCCGTTCACGGTCGGGTGCGTGACGCTTGTTAGGTAAGAGTTGGAATTGCCCGCCAAGTTGCCTGTACTGGGATTATCGGAAAAGCTGAAGGTAGTCGTGTGACTCGCGCCGGACGGCATGTCGGCGCAGGTATTAGACGGGTTTCCACATCCATCCGTCATGGAAGCGGGCATCCCCGTCTCGTCGTACGTGTAGGTCGTGGTGGTGACAGGTGATGTTCCAGCCGCATTCATTCGAGCCATCTTTGTTATATTCCCGCGACTTAGAGTCGAACTGGGGCCGTATAACGTTTCGTTGTGTGTTCCAGTGGGCAGACCGCTCACGGACTGAGTGGCATTTCCCGGGCCAGACGCGCAGAGCGTTGTCCCACCGTCATAGTAGACATCGGTCTCTGCAATCTGCGTGCCGCTGCTATTCAACTTTACCGACTTGCATGGACGGTATACATCGGCGAGTTGGAAAGTCGTCGTGGTCTCTCTGGCCGGAATCGGACTGGACGGCGCATACGGGATCGTTGGCCAGTTTGAATTGAAGCAGACCGAGGGAGGATTGGAAATCTGCCCATAGTCGTATTCTTTGTCGTCCGATGGCTGAGGGGTATTGTATTGATAGTTCAGGAAATGGCCGCTGCTCATACCGCTGCTGAAGGAGTGAAACTCACACGCCTGAAGGTACTGATTAAACCAGCCTTTGGTAGTAATGTCCAAGGGTGTTGTGCTTGCTGTCGATCCACTGTACGTGGTAACGGTCTGCTCGACGGGCAACTGGCTTGCAAAGACGCTCGACGAGTATGGCGTTGGCGTAAGTGGAACGGGGAGGTAAGAGTACGTTTTGAGAAAACTTAGCCCCGAGATATTGTCAGTGGTCAAGACGGAGGTCGATTTCGAGGTCCAATTTGACTGCGGCAAAGGATTTTGGCTGACTTGTGCCGGCCAGGTCGTCGAGTAGCTGAACGTTTGCGTCTCCGCTACATTTACCCCATCGTTACTCACGATTCTCTTGGCGACGACTGGCGGGGTATAGAGGTTTTCACATTGGGCTGATCCGTAAAGGGCTGGATCGGTCACAGCCATCGAATTGTAATTCATCATCTGCGAATAGGTCCCTGCAACGCTGGTTGTCCAAAGGTATTTCACCCATCCGCCACCCGGATAGACGATCTCGTTAATGAGACCCCAGGGATTGGTCACCGAGGAGTCCGTCGGATTGTTGGACCCATAGTAGAGTTGGTAGGAGAAGCCGTCGGGCAGGCTGATCTGCGATATGACTGTGACAGACGAAAGAGAATTGGAGAAAGATCCGTTATAGGACGGGCATCGAGAGCCGCCAGCATTGATGGTCTGCATCGGGATGCTGTAAGAGGCGACGCTGAACGTGCTCGGAGTTATCTGGAAAAAGGGGCTCATGAAGACATCGCGGCCCGCAGTATCCCCCTGATATCCGGGAGTGAATTGCCCCATCTCTTCCGTGTTTCCGTTGCGGTCGGTAATGGAGCTTGGAAGAAACTGCTGTGCGCTATAGGTAGTGTTACTCTGCCCAATGCCACTTAAGTCGAAATAATATGTTGTGCCTTCCACTCGGTCTTGCACGATAACGCTTGGGTCGATCATCGTGTAGCCGCCTTGGTCGGCGCCCGCAAGGTTCGGGTTAGCGAAATAGGCGGAGAACTCGCTGTCGCCTCCGTCAAGCGCCTGTACCGGGTTACCTTCTGCTCCGGATTGATCACCTGGAGAAATCGTATCGCCACCCCAACAGTTACTCGTGGAAACGAACAAACCTATCGGGGCCCCTGTTACCGAGAATCCAAGCGTGAGATTGTGAGTACTGCCATTTTTGTCCGTGAAGGCATAGTTTGAGAAATACTGGCAGTCAATTTGACCGTCCGGCGAGCCTGTGCCAGCACCTCCTGGGCCTGCTGAATGATGAACATAGAGTTGGTACCAGGCGGACATTGTGAGCTTTGGCAGCGGGACGTTCCAACCGCCGCTGCCAAGTGAGCCAGCGTTCCAGAGGGAGTCCACCGTGGGGCTGAACATCAAAGCACCGGTAACACCCTGATCCAGGTGGACGTACGCCGAGTTGTAGGTGTAGGCAACCGGCAACGTGAAGCCGCGGCTTGGCGGAACCGGCTCATCGAAGCGGAAACTGACCTGTCCGCTCGACGGGTCTACAGTTTCAGCAAGCAGTTGCTGATAGTCGTGCCCCTTACCGGGCATGGGGGTAGCGGTTTCCGCATCCATCGCACCGCCGATTCCCTGGCTATGCGCCTTTGCTCCGAAGCCAGTAAAGCATGCACACAGGAGCAGGACGACTGAGTAAAGGCGAGAGAAACTGCTTTTCACTGAAACACCTCCATTGTGCGTTTCGCTAAAGTGCCGCGAAAATCGTGTTGACGTGCCGTTCAATAGCATCGTGGGTTCATCCCTGCTTCCATGCTTCTGTTACGTTTATGGAAAACGTCTCGATTACTGGGTTTCCATGTACATCCGTCACTAAAAACTGGAAGGTGAAAGTGTTGTTTGCCCAGGGCGTGGGCTTGAGCAAGGCGCAGAAGGACTGCGGCGAGACAGACTCGCACATAGGCGTTCATTGTCGTTCTTTCCTTCACTGCCCATTCTTGGGCAAGAGATAAAGTTGCTGGACAACAGCGAGTAGCCGAAGTCCTCTCCCAACCGCTGCTAGGGATGGCCGGGATTCACCGCTCAAGTACACTGACACTCACGATCAGGATGTCATGCTCGGCGCTAGGGATGGCCGGGATTCACCGCTCAAGTACACTCGGAGGAGAGCGCGCGGCCACCACCCTCCTGCTAGGGATGGCCGGGATTCACCGCTCAAGTACACTACGAAAATCGAGCTGCGGATCGGGCGGTTCGCTAGGGATGGCCGGGATTCACCGCTCAAGTACACTGGCCTGAAACTCGTCGTCCCCATCCCCGAGGCTAGGGATGGCCGGGATTCACCGCTCAAGTACACTTCAGGCTGCGGGCGTCACGCTGACGCTCTCGCTAGGGATGGCCGGGATTCACCGCTCAAGTACACTCAGCTCGCTTATCCTGCGGCGCAGCACGGCGCTAGGGATGGCCGGGATTCACCGCTCAAGTACACTATTAGGTGAAAAGATGAGAATCATCAACAGGCTAGGGATGGCCGGGATTCACCGCTCAAGTACACTTCGAGAACAGGCGAGGATTTCGCCCCAGGTGCTAGGGATGGCCGGGATTCACCGCTCAAGTACACTGTTCGAGTGGAAGGACGCCACCGAATGGCAGCTAGGGATGGCCGGGATTCACCGCTCAAGTACACTGCGGGTGATGCACTTGTCGGAGGGGTGGCCGCTAGGGATGGCCGGGATTCACCGCTCAAGTACACTTGTAACGTTGAATGTCCCGTATGGCACATTGCTAGGGATGGCCGGGATTCACCGCTCAAGTACACTCTAGGCGATAGTCTCTTCGGGTTCCAACTCGCTAGGGATGGCCGGGATTCACCGCTCAAGTACACTTTCTCGGCAACGCTATCCACGTCAAGAACTGCTAGGGATGGCCGGGATTCACCGCTCAAGTACACTGATGGCCTTGAAGATGCGGACATGGCTATCGCTAGGGATGGCCGGGATTCACCGCTCAAGTACACTCCGCTTCCTGCAAACCCGCACAGTCACTATGCTAGGGATGGCCGGGATTCACCGCTCAAGTACACTTCTTTTCGCAAGATGGACACGCCACCTACTGCTAGGGATGGCCGGGATTCACCGCTCAAGTACACTATCATGAGCGAATGTCAAGGCGTATACGGGGCTAGGGATGGCCGGGATTCACCGCTCAAGTACACTGCGAACTTCCGATGAGGCCCACCAGTTTCAGCTAGGGATGGCCGGGATTCACCGCTCAAGTACACTTGTGAGCAGGCGGCACATCTCATCGTGCGGGCTAGGGATGGCCGGGATTCACCGCTCAAGTACACTACCAGACTGCACTGCGCGCTGCTCGCCGCCGCTAGGGATGGCCGGGATTCACCGCTCAAGTACACTCTCTCGATCCCAACCAGCGCACCTTGATCGCTAGGGATGGCCGGGATTCACCGCTCAAGTACACTTGCAAAAGTCTACCTACCAGATGGACGCCTTGCTAGGGATGGCCGGGATTCACCGCTCAAGTACACTTGACGCCGGGGTTGACGGTTCCACCGATCAGCTAGGGATGGCCGGGATTCACCGCTCAAGTACACTGAAGTATCCTTGCGGCATCTGCTCGATTGCGCTAGGGATGGCCGGGATTCACCGCTCAAGTACACTTGATACAGCTAGATTCAATGTCGCTACTGGCTAGGGATGGCCGGGATTCACCGCTCAAGTACACTTATCCAAGCGCGCAATAATGTCGGCGGCCTGCTAGGGATGGCCGGGATTCACCGCTCAAGTACACTCAAAGAGTTGATCGCCGCATCTCACGAATCGCTAGGGATGGCCGGGATTCACCGCTCAAGTACACTAAGCCGATGTCGCGCAACGGCACAATGCTCGCTAGGGATGGCCGGGATTCACCGCTCAAGTACACTCGGTTCGACAGGCTACCGCACTACGCTTTGGCTAGGGATGGCCGGGATTCACCGCTCAAGTACACTTCTCAATCTGCGGGAACTGGCTGCCAAGGGCTAGGGATGGCCGGGATTCACCGCTCAAGTACACTTGCAACGTCAATGGGCAGGCGATGGACTGGGCTAGGGATGGCCGGGATTCACCGCTCAAGTACACTCAGTTACCTGACCGACACCAGCTCGACGGCGCTAGGGATGGCCGGGATTCACCGCTCAAGTACACTGGGCATCTACTCCCCG
>Ga0181520_10013490_pt1 | contig 10283 bp, 3 predicted proteins | sample PEATcosm2014_Bin_29_FD_132451 | JGI IMG/M metagenome (GOLD analysis project Ga0181520, IMG submission 132451) | Peatland microbial communities from MTU Mesocosm Facility, Houghton, MI, USA - PEATcosm2014_Bin02_30_metaG | ecosystem: Environmental > Terrestrial > Soil > Wetlands > Peat | place... | reverse complement strand
GCAAGGCATCAGACCTTCTGAATTTCATGGGACTGAAAGATCGTTCACAACACAAACCCAATGAATTATCGGGAGGCGAACAACAACGGGTGGCAGTCGCACGTGCACTTATCAATGACCCGGATGTGATCCTTGCCGATGAGCCTTCCGGTAACCTTGATTCTGCATCGGCACTTGAACTTCATAACCTTTTTTTTACCCTCCGGAATTCGTTTAACCAGACTTACATCATCGTAACGCACAATTCCGATCTTGCAAATATGGCCGACCGGAAACTCCTCATACGGGATGGCGTGATTGAAAAAACGCACGTATAAAATTAATTCCTGTTATTTACGTTACATCTATTGAATAATTCTGATCTTCCGCATGAAGTTGTATACTGTCAAATCAATTTTTAAATATAATACCTTCCATACATTCATTGTCCTCATTTCTCTATTCATTGGTAGCGGAATGATCGCTTCTTCTCTTTACAGGCATTATTCGAATGAACAATCAGAAACAGTCACCAACGATACAATTCAGTCATTAAAGCCTGCTGTAAGGGATTCCCTTTACCGGGCCTGCATGCGGAAAGGGGATAATTTCTTTGCGGCAAAGGAATTTGAAAAAGCCATTCCTGAGTATGAGAACGGACTTAAACTAAGGCCACGAGATATATATGCGACAGATCGTCTTGGAAAGGCAAAAGCACAACTGGAAGCCAGGACTAAGGCAGAAGCAGATTATGCAAAATACATCACTTCAGGCGACACCTATTTTCAGGCTAAAGATTACCTCAACGCCAAAGGTTCCTATCAGCTTGCTATCGATACCCGACCGGATGATAGCTATGCCAAGGGAAAACTGAAAGAAACCATGGAACTGTTGCGTTCCATGAAAGCCAGCAACATCCTTTATGACGTCGCAATTGCAAATGCCGAGAAGCTTTACCAGGATACAGAATATCAGAAAGCAATTGAGGAATTTGAAAATGCGAGTAAGATCCTGCCCAATGAAAAATATCCCAAAGACCGTGTTAACCAGATCATAAAGATCATGATCGACAAGCAGACAAATGATGAAATGTATACCCGTTCCATTGCCTCTGCCGATAAACTTTACAATTCTAAAGCTTACCAGAGCGCATTGCTCGAGTACCAGCATGCTTCTGCTTATAAACCGGATAAACAATATCCAAAGGACCGGATCAAAGAACTTACCGATCTCATTGCTGCAATGAAAGCCAGGGATGAAGCATATAAAAAATCCATCGCTGCCGCCGATAAGCTATTCGATGATGCCAGTTATGAACCCTCAAAAGCAGAATACCAGAATGCTTCAAAAATAAAACCAGAAGAAATTTACCCCATTAACCGGATCAAGGAGATTGATGTGATCCTGGCGCGGCTGAAAAACATTAAAGAATCATATGAGAAACTTGTCAATCTTGGAGACAGTTTATATATCGAAAAAAAATATCTTGATGCCAAAATCAATTACCAGGCAGCCCTGAAGGTCAAACCCAACGAACCGTACCCGAAAGAAATGATATCCAAGGCTGATAACCTGATCGCAGGACAGGAAGCCAATTCAAAAGCCCTCGAGGAATCCTATCAGGCTGCACTTTCGAATGCCGATAAATTCTATACAGATAAGGAGTATGATAAAGCAAAATCCGGTTACCAGTCAGCATTGGGGATCAAGCCGGATGAACAATATCCAAAGGATAAGATCAAAGAGATCGATCTGATCTTTGCCTCACTGGAGAAGCAAAAAGATCTCGATAAACAATACCTCGGCATTATTGCTGCTGCCGATACACTGCTTGCCAATAAATCCTATCAGCCGGCAAAAGTCCAGTACCAGTCCGCTTTGAAATTAAAGCCCGAAGAGAAATACCCTAAAGACCGCATTGCCGAGATCGATCTTGCACTGTCAGACCGGGTAAAACAAAAAGCACTCGATGATCAATATACTGCAGCGATTTCCAAGGCAGACAAATCGTTTGCCTTAAAGACATGGGACCAGGCAAAAATGGATTATTCCGCTGCATCCTCACTTAAACCCAATGAGACCTATCCAAAGGACAAGATTTCAGAAATTGACAAGATCCTTGCTGACCTGGCAAAACAGAAAGTCATTGATGATCAGTATGCCACGGTCATCGCCGGTGCAGATAAATTGTTAGAAGCTAAAACATATGCTGACGCCCGGGTTGAATATGGCAAAGCAAGCGATCTGAAGCCATCGGAAAATTATCCTAAGACAAAGATTGCGGAGATAGACAAGATCCTGGCAGCCTTAGAAGCACAAAAATCGTTAGATGAACAATATAGCGGACTGATTGAAAAAGCAGACAAACTGCTTGCAGATAAATCTTACGAGCAGGCAAAGACAGAATATCAGAATGCTGCTGCCCTCAAAACGACAGAAGCTTACCCAAAGGAAAAAATTATTGAGATCAATGCTGTTCTGGCGGAAATTGCAAAAAAGAAAGCCCTTGATGATCAATATGCGTCTTTTATTGCGAATGCAGATAAACTGCTGGCAGACAAATCATATGAGCCTGCTAAGGTTCAGTACCAGTCGGCATCGAAATTAAAACCTGAAGAAAAGTACCCACAGGACCGTATTGCCGAGATCGACGTGGCTCTGGCTGACCTTGCAAAACAAAAAGCACTCGACGACCAGTATACAGCAGCGATAACCAAAGCTGACAGATCTTTTGGAGCAAAGAGCTGGGACCAGGCAAAAACAGATTATACTGCTGCATCAGCGATTAAGCCCAATGAACCGTACCCAAAGGATAAGATCGCAGAGATAGATAAGATCGTGGCTGATCTTGCAAAACAGAAAGCGCTTGATGACCAGTATAACGGGATCATCGCGAGTGCAGATAAACTTCTGGCAGGAAAGACCTATCCCGAAGCAAGAACCGAGTATGGCAAAGCATCTGATCTTAAGCCAGCGGAGGAGTATCCGAAAACTAAAATTGCAGAAATTGACAAGATCCTTGCCGATATGGAGGCACAGAAATCAAAAGACGAACAGTATAAAGGACTTGTTGATAAAGCTGATAAACTTTTAGCTGATAAATCATATGAGCCTGCCAAAACGGAATATCAGAATGCACTTGCTTTAAAACCTGCGGAGTCTTATCCAAAAGGAAAGATTGAAGATATTGACAAAGTCCTGGCTGAAATTGCAAGGAAGAAAGCCCTCGATGACCAGTATGCATCAGCAATTGCCGACGCAGATAAACTGCTTGCTGATAAATCGTATGAACCGGCAAAGTCAGGTTATCAGAAGGCCTCGGCGCTAAAACCGGAAGAGAAATATCCAAAAGACAGGATTGCGGAGATTGATGTGGCACTTGCAGACCTGGCAAAGCAAAAGGCCCTCGATGACCGGTACACTGCTGCTTTAGCAATAGCGGATAAATCATTTGCTGCAAAGACCTGGGATCAGGCAAAAAAAGATTATGCAGCCGCATCGGCAATAAAACCTAATGAAGCCTATCCGAAAGATAAACAGGCAGAAATTGACAAGATACTGGCCGATCTGGCAAAGCAGAAAGCCATTGATGACCAGTATAACGGGATCATCGCAAATGCAGATAAACTTCTGGCAGGAAAGACCTATCCCGAAGCAAGAACAGAGTACAGCAAAGCATCTGATCTTAAGCCATCTGAAGAGTATCCAAAAACAAAGATTGCAGAAATAGACAAGATCCTTGGTGACATTGCAGCAGCAAAACTTAGGGACGAACAATACAAGGCACTGATCGATAAAGCCGATAAACTGCTGTCAGATAAATCGTACGAGCTGGCGAAAACGGAATACCAGAATGCGCTGGCTTTGAAACCGGCAGAAGTTTATCCGAAAGGAAAGATAGAAGAGATTGACAAAGTACTGGCGGAGATCTTAAAGAAAAAAGCCCTCGATGACCAATACACATCAACGATTTCCGACGCAGATAAACTGCTTGCGGATAAATCATATGAATCCTCAAAAGCAGGTTATCAGAAAGCCTTGGTGCTGAAGCCGGATGAGAAATATCCAAAAGACCGTATCGCAGAGATCGACCTTGCCCTGGCGAATCTGGCAAAACAAAAAGCGCTTGACGAGCAGTATAACGCAGTAATTACAAAAGCCGACAAACTGCTTCAGGAGAAATCATATGATCTGGCAAAAACTGAATATACCAATGCAGGGAACCTTAAGCCGGTGGAACAATATCCAAAAGATAAGATCGCTGAAATAGTGAAAACGCTGGATGACCTTGCAAAGCAAAAGGTGATAGACGATAAGTACCAGGCGGCAATTGCCAATGCAGACAGACTGCTGGATGGCAAAACCTATGAACTGGCAAGGGCGGCCTATGCGGAAGCATCCGGATTAAAACCTGCAGAACAATATCCGAAAGATAAAATAGTACAGATAGATAAGATCACTGCTGACATTGCTCATCAGAAAGAGATAGAAACGGAATACAAAGCCTCGATAACAAAGGCCGACGAATTACTTGCTGCCAAATCCTATGAACCGGCAAAAACTGAATATCAGCATGCAACTTCCCTGAAACCGGGTGAAGAATATCCAAAGGGGAAGATCGCCGCCATCGATAAGGTCCTTGCAGATATTAAAGCCTTTGAGGATAAGTACAACGGCGCCATCGCCATCGGCGATTCTGCATTTGCCAATAAATCTTATACACAGGCAAAGTCTGCCTACCAGGGGGCTCTTCAGATGAAACCAGAGGAGAAATATCCGAAAGACAAGATTGCAGAGATTGAAAAAATAATGGTCGAACTCGCAAAACAAAAGGTTATCGATGATCAGTACAATGTCTCCATTACCAAAGCGGATAAACTTCTGGCCGACAAATCGTATGCCCAGGCTAAAACCGAATACGGCAATGCTTCAACCATAAAGCCTGCTGAACAGTATCCAAAGGATAAGATCGCAGAAATTGATGGAATTGAGGCCGATCTTAAAGCAAAGGAGGAGGCATATAAAGCTTCAATTGAAAAAGGTAATCAATTGATGACCCGGAAATCATACGAGGAAGCCAGGACGGAATACCAGAATGCCGGCGAGATAAAACCCAACGAACAATATCCAAAGGAAAAGATAGAAGAGATCAACAAGATCCTGATGGAACTGAAAGGGAAGAGGCAAACGTATGATGACCTGGTCTCGAAAGGGAACGACCTGCTGATGATCAAAGATTACTACAAGGCAAAAGATAACTTTCAGCAGGCACTGTCCATTTTCCCTGACGAATCGGTACCCAAAGAGCGGCTGATCCGTATCAATGCTGTGATCGACAGTATTTACCGTGCCAACAAGGTGTTTTATGATAAAGCCGTTGCAGAAGGCGATAAGAATTTTAATGCGATGATCTTTGATAAAGCCATAGATTCGTACCAGGAGGCGCTTACCTACCTTCCTGCAGAACAATATCCAAAGGACAGGATCAGTGAGATCAAAAAGACGATCGCTGAAAATGCGATTGTAGATGTGTTAAACTCAGCCCAGACAGTCACTAACGGGGCCGAGAGACAATTTGATTTCGCTCCGGTCAACATTACTTCGCGAAAGAACAACTACCTGTATATCAAAATCCGAAACCTTTCCAACCACCCGTTCAACGTACTGCTCAGGTACGGCAAGGATAAACAGATCAACGGGGGCGGTGTGATTAAAAATCTTACAGGCGATGGAAAAGTCAATGAACGGTTGATCAGCGTCCGTGAACAGGATCCCTGGTATCGTAACGATAATAACTGGATCAGCCTTTATCCGGAGGGTGGCGATGTGGAAGTCACTTTTATCCAGATTTCAAGAGCAGGTCAATAAAAATTCCTAAATTTGCGACTGTATTTTGTCCTGCTATAATCCAAATTTATTCCTATGCTCAATTTTGCTACTACTGTCAACAGTATTTTTAAACTTCAGTTCAGGCACATCTGGCAACTGATCGGCAATTCGCCTCTGCTCGTTATTCATTTCCTGTATAAAGGGAAACCGCGTATTCTTTATGCCAAGGCAGAACATTATAATATTACGGGAAGCATTAAAGACCGGATGGCCTTATACATCCTTGAAAAAGCATATGCTGAAGGAAAGATAAAGAAAGGCGATACCATCGTTGAAGCCACCAGCGGGAACACCGGTATTGCATTTGCTGCCATTGGCAGGGCTTTGGGACATCCTGTACGGATCATTATGCCGGACTGGATGAGCCGGGAACGTGTGGATATCATCCGGAGCCTTGGAGCAAAGATCATTCCCGTATCCAGGGAACAGGGTGGCTTTCTCGGAAGCATCCGTCTTTCAGAAGAGATTGCAGCGAACGAGCCGGATATATTCCTTCCACAACAATTCTCTAATTTGGCCAATGCTGAAGCCCATTCCCGTACAACAGGGCCTGAGATCTGGTACCAGATGCAATACCACGGTGTGAAACCGGCTGCTTTTGTTGCCGGTGTGGGAACAGGCGGAACAGTCATGGGAGTCGGAAAATTCTTTCGCAGCAAAGATCCGGATATCAGTATTCATCCACTGGAACCTTCCGAATCACCAACCCTGTCGACAGGATACAAAGTCGGCAACCACAGGATCCAGGGGATCTCGGATGAATTTATTCCCGCGATTATTAAATTGGACGAACTCGACCGTGTTGTGTCAGTTCCCGATGGAGATTCCATCATCATGGCCCAGAAACTTGCACAACAATTAGGACTCGCTGTTGGGATCTCTTCCGGAGCTAATTTCCTTGGCGCTTTGCAGATTCAAAATAAGAGGGGAGGGGATGCAGCCGTCGCAACGGTATTTTCCGATTGCAACAAGAAATACCTGAGTACCGACCTGATGCGCGAAGAACCGGTGCGTGACGATTATGAATCTAAAAATGTAGAACTCACCAACTTCAAGGTTTACAAACGGGTTTGCGATACATGTTGCGATATGGTCGATTGTGAGTTAAGACCCTGTGAGTTTAAAGTCCAGCCGGCAAGGTAAGAACCAGCAAAATGGCAAAATGTAAAATAGCAAAATGGTAAAATTATTTTTAATTATCACTTCCCTCTTTTCAGGGTAATTACCGTTATCTCCGGCAATATCCCGATTCTTCCGGGATAAGCAATTGAACCTATTCCGACATTCACATAAATATATTGCGGGTGTGATCCCTGAACCGGATGTTCATATAACCCGCCCCATTGTTTGTAAAGGTATTGTGCCGGACTCCAGTGAATGCCGAAGCAATCAATTCCAAACTGGAATCCATGCGTATGCCCTGAGAAGGTAATATCAATATTTTGGAATTTATGACAAATAATCGTATCCCAGAAACTCGGATCATGCGATAATAAAAGCTGTACTTGCATATTTTCCACACCCTTCTGAGCTGCAGGAATGTCGCCAAGTTTCTGGAACCGGTACCCTTTGCCCCAGTTGTGAACACCCAGAACAGCAATGGAATCATTCCCCCGTTTGAGAACAGTATGTGCATTTAAAAGAAGTTTCCAACCCAGACGGTGGTAGAATGCATAAAGATCTTTTTTATCCTTTTCTTTTGCTGCATCGGATGGCCAGTTTACATAAGCGCCATAATCATGATTGCCAAGAATGGCTAAGATCCCAAAAGGGGCTTTCAGATGTGAGAGGATCTCTTCAAAAGGAAGAGCATCAAGAGTGGTATAATTAACCATGTCGCCGGTAAAAAAAATGACATCCGCGTGCTGGGCATTGATAAGGGCAACTGCTTTTCTGAGCTCCTGCTTGCAGAGCCAGCTTCCGGTGTGAATGTCTGAAATTTGGACAATTCTTAATCCATCAAAAGATTCAGGTAATTCAGGAAGTGTGATCACCTGTTGCTTTACCCTGAAATCATAATTCCACCATATCATACCGATGATCATCAGGATAAGGAACATAGTCCCGGTTATCCATCCTGTCACCTGAAGCCATTTCATCTTCGCCACATCGCTGAATCTGACCCCTCCATGGTTGAAGGAAAGCAGTCCGAACCGGAATAATCTTAAAATATCTCTTATCAACTGGAATATAAATGGAAGAATCTTGAAAGTATAAAAAATAAAAATAAAGCCGGGCACCAGGGTTCGTAAAGGGATATTCCATTCAGCAAAAGAAATGAAGAAACCGGCTATGATGCAGGAAATAAGCAGGATTAGCGGCAACCAATAGATGATCAATGCCGCAAACTTCCAAAAGGGCATTAAATCAAGGATCTTTCGCCGGATTGAGATCCAGAGGTAACCGTCTATCACAAATACGATTAACAGAAGGGGTAGGGCACGGGCATAGATAGGGAATGTGAGACCCAGGGCAAGGAAAATAATGGCGATGATCAGGATGGCTAAGGCAGTCAGCAGGTATTTTTTCATTTGTTTTTAACGTAATTCACCAACCCCTTTGCCTGGAAGATCTCCATGAGTTTAGAGGGTAATGGTGAGAATGAATATTCTTTTCCTTCTATAAAGATAATTCCTTCTTCAAAATCGATAGTGACCTTGTCACCCGGTTTATAAGCATCCACTGCTTCAGGAACCAGCAGGATAGGTAAACCCTGGTTTACAGATGACCGGTAAAAGATCCGGTTGACCGATTTACAGATCACCGCTTTGACCCCCGCATAGGCAAGACCTACCGAAGGATGCTCACGGGAACTCCCGCAGCCGAAGTTCCACCCGGCCAGGATGATATCGTCCGCCTTCACGCGTCCGGCAAAACTGTTGTCGAATCCTTTGAAGAGGTGAGGCACGATCTTCTCAGGTTCAGAACTCGGTACATTATAAGTAAGGTTTCCGGCAAACATCTGGTCCGTATTGAGGTTGTCAACATCGGCATAATTCCAGACATTGCTATCATAACGGTCTTCACCTGCTTTGATGTCCACCGTACTGCTTTGAGGAGCATGAAACGGGAATTTATCGCTGTGATGCCCCCCGCGCGGGTCGGTGATCTCGCCTTTCAGGGCCGACCAGGCAACGGTGGCAGGCGAGGCAAGATATATATTGGCCATGGCATTTCCCATTCTTCCCTTGAAATTCCGGTTAGCAGTGGAAATGACATTAATCCCATCGGCCGGAATGCCTTGCCCGGTACCTAAACAGGGGCCACAGGACGAAGAAAGTACATTGGCGCCCGCTTCGATAAAGATCCCGATCAGCTCTTCTTTCATGGCCTGCATGTATATGTCTTTGGATGCCGGGATAATTTGCATCTGCATGAATTTCGGCAGCTTTTTTCCTTTCAGCACGGTTGCGGCCTGTCTCAGATCTTCAAGCCGTCCGTTGGTGCAGGTACCGATCAATGCCTGCTGGATCTTCGTTCCCTCTACTTCTGAAACGGCTTTGACATTATCAACATGATGTGGCGCGGCAACTACAGGAAATATTTCCCCAAGGTCGATCACGATATCTTTCAGATAAGATGCACCTTCATCTGCCCAGCACCCTTGTGTTTTCACTCCGAGCCAGGTTTCCAGTACTTCATCGGCAGGGAATACGGCATTCTTGGCGCCCATCTCCGATGCCAGGTTGCACAGCACCATGCGGTCGGCAATGGACAGCGTCTTTATGCCTTCGCCATGAAATTCCACCGACATATAATCGGCTCCGCTGCTGCCAATCATCCCGATGATCCAGAGTGCAAGATCTTTCGCAAATACATTCGGCTGCAGTTTCCCCTTCAGTGTTATCCTGATTGTCTCAGGCACCCTGAACCAGGTCTCTCCCTGTTTCCACAACCCGGCAGTCTCGGTACGGTCAATTCCTGTCGCCAGTGCATTGAATGCCCCTGCCGTACTCGTATGACTGTCGCTGCCCACAATGATCATTCCTGGCCGGGCATAATTGGCCATAAGCTGGTGACAGATGCCCTCACCCACATCGTGAAATTTTTTAATCCCGAACAATTCGACCATGTTCCTGATAATCTGGTAATCATTAGCAAGCTTTGCATTGGTAGGGGGTGCATTATGATCCAGAGTGATCAGCAACGTATCCGGATTAGCCGGTTCTTTTCCCCCCATTTTCTTAAATGTCATGTAAATAGAGGAAGAATTGTCGTGCGACAAAATAATGTCAGGCTTGGCAAACACGATGGCGCCGGCTTTGGCTTTGAAAATCTTCTCCGCAAAGGTTAGTTTTGACATAGGTGTTGGGTATTGGGTATTGGGTATTGGGTATTGGGTATTGGGTATTGGGTATTGGGTATTGGGTATTGGGTATTGGGTATTGGGTATTGGGTATTGGGTATTGGGTATT
>Ga0181520_10013489_pt1 | contig 10283 bp, 2 predicted proteins | sample PEATcosm2014_Bin_29_FD_132451 | JGI IMG/M metagenome (GOLD analysis project Ga0181520, IMG submission 132451) | Peatland microbial communities from MTU Mesocosm Facility, Houghton, MI, USA - PEATcosm2014_Bin02_30_metaG | ecosystem: Environmental > Terrestrial > Soil > Wetlands > Peat | place... | reverse complement strand
CATCGGCGATCATCAGCCAGCCCCTGCCGGGCGACACCGGGATCAGGCTGTCCGGGCTGAATAGCGCCGCGGACTGGAACGACTGGATCGCCGGCGCGTACAGGTGCGCCTTTGCCCGGTCGAGGCCGAGGGCCTTCCAGTCGATCTTGACCGCCACTCGCGAGGGCTCCTTCGCCCAGCTCGCGATGGAGATAAGCGTCTTGCCCTTCTTCACGTATGCCGTGGCGAGGACATTCGGATTGTCCGTCCGCACCGGGCACTGGGGCGACCAGTAGCCGATCATCTTCGCGTCCTGGATGCCGAAATCGTCCCACAACTTCCAGATGTGGGTCGGGTCGCCTCCCCACCCGAGTCGGTTGGTCATGCCGTAGAGCATCCCGCGCCACGGGTTGCCGGCGTCCTGCAGCATCTCCCCATACAGACCGAAGGGAATGCCGGAGATCTCCACCAACCAATAGTCGGGGGCCGAGTTGTAGTCGTACATCTCCCCGAACCACAGGCTGTTGATATACGGGAAGTGCTCCATGTACTGGGCGGCCGGGCTGCAGCGGCCGTCGGCGTAAGCGAAGTTATCGCCGGAGTGGAAGTCGATCAGGCAGCCGGGGCGGGCGCGGTCCATGACCTTGCGCACACGCTTCATGATCTCGCGGTCATAGCCGATGCCATCGAGATATAGACCGTCGATGCCGACCTTGCGGATCATGTAGCCGAGGCCCTCAAGGTAGTAGTTGTGCCAGCGCGAGAGGCCCTGGGTGGCGATGGCGGCGTCGACCTCGCCATTGGCATACGGCTGATGCCATGCGGCTGCGTAGTGGTCGATGAGGTGTTCTTGGAGCCACGAGTGACCGCTATGCCCCGGTCCGTCGCAGTACACCTCGTAGCCCAGGCTGCGAAGCGGCCAGATCTCGGCGGTGTAGTTGCTTAGCTCGCGCACGGTATAGTAGATCTTCACCTTATCGCCGCGTTCGTGAGCGGCCCTGGTGTAGGCGGAAAGCTTGTCGGTGGTGCGGAAGACGTAGTTGATGTAGGGGTTCAGGTCATTGCCCTGGTGGATGTTGATGATATTCGCGCCGGCCTTCGTGGCCTCGTCCAGTGACGGCGGGGTCGTGTACGTGTGCAGGTAGCGCTGCCGCCAGTGCGCCGGGTCGAGGGGCTTCACGGGGGTGATGAGCAGGCTGAAGCGGAAGAGCAGTTCATCGCCGGACTTCAACTTCCGCTCCCCGCTGTAGGCTCGGACGACCACGCGATCCCCGTCCTCGAAGACGTCGCAGCCGCCCTTGCCGCCGTTGTGCCAGGCCTCGGGCGTCTCGGCGATGCCCCATGTGTCCTCGGGCCCTTTGAGCTTCAGGTACAAGCCCGCATCCACGTCCCCGACCCACACCATGTTGTTGCCGCGCGCCGGGTCCCATTTCCATTGCCACTTCGGGGGCCGGAAGCCGCCCCGGCGACCCAGGCCCATCATGTATTTCGCCACGTCGCGCCTGATTGGGATTTCGAGGGCGATGTCGCGCGCATCGACCGCCTCACGGGCTTGAAAGGCAACACTGACAGTCATAAAGCCGTCGGCTTCCATCGTTGTGGTGATCTTGCGATAGAACCCGAGCGAGCTATCGCCTCCGCTCCTGAAAGTCACCTTGCCTGGCTTCTGCAGGAGAGTGCGCACAGGCTCCTCGGAGCCGAGAGAGTCGAGCGCGCCGGTGCTAATGTTCAGCGAGATCGGGCCTGCAAGCACCTGGCGGCCGCTGCTAGTGATCTGATCCGGAAGCGCCTCGTAGTTCAGCACCACACTTCTGCCCAGACACGAGATCCGCTTCCCGTCGACCTTCAGCGGCGTGTATGGGGCCACGACTTCATCGTCGAGGCCGATGGTGGAATCGAGCCACCTCAGCCGCGACATCCGCCACAGGTCGCCGTCTCCGTGGTCGGCGATGACCTCAGGCTGTACGGTCAGGTCCAGCGCGAGGCGTCGCTCCGGCAGGCCCTCCGGGCGCACGATAACCGAGCCTGCATACTTGCCGGCAGCCGCGTCCTCCGGCACCTGGAAGCCGATCCACAGCGCCTGTACCTTGCCTTTCGCGACCGAGACCGTCTTCGTGATCGGGCGTCCCAGCCAGTCCGTCCCGCCGAGGTTGATGCAGTGGAAGGCCGAGGCCGGGATCGCTTTGCCTTGCCGAGGCGTGAGGTCGGCGAACTGCAGCTTCAGGTCGGGGATCGCCTGTCCTGCCGCGAATACGCCGATCTGGAACACGTAATACTCGCCGCGTTGCGCCTCTCCGCTGAAGCTCGGCCCAGGGCCGCTTTCTATCCACCGCAAAGGCAGGTCGTCGGTCATGCGGATCGGATAGCGCCGGTCCTCGGGGAACAACAGGTACGGTTCGCCGGGATGCTTGGCCAGCAGCGCCCTCGTCTCATCCGTAGTGGCGATGACCTCCATCGGGTCGAAGCGGTCGAACTCGCTGCGGGCCTCGATCTCGAGCACTTTCGCCTGTGGAAGGCCTTTCAGCGTGCCCGCAAGGTGATCCGGCCCAAGGCCGTTGCGCTCGACCCACGCCGGGTCGGCCGTCGCCACCGGGGGCAGGTAGTTCGTCTTGTACTCCCAGTTCACCGTGGATTCGGTGTAGGGCATGAAGTACACGAACACCTCGCCGGGCGCGGTCACAGGCTGGAAGACGATGTCGCCCGTCTCGCGACCGATCTCGGCGCGGACCACGTTGGTCACGCGCTTGCCGGTCTGCGCATCGACGACGATGGTTTCCAGCTTCTCCGGCGAGGCGTCGCGCCGCCGCCACTCGATGTGCGCCCACACCGCATCGGCTTTCGCATCGACGGACAACCGCACGCGGTGGTTGCCGAGACCGTCGGCCTTCCAGTTCCCGACGCCGTATGGAATGTCGCCGGCGCAGGCCGCGACCCCTATCAACAGGAGAGCCAGAATCAGCAAGATAACGGTCAGTTCCTGTGTTGCCATCGCAATGCACCTCATTCGCGCGGCCGAGTAGCCTGAGGGTTCTCCGGCAATCGGCGCGAGACCTGCGCGGGATTGGAGATGGAAGGTACATCGCCGCCGCCCGAGGAACGCTGTGCGAGCGCTGCCAAGCGGTTCGGGCGACGCGTAATCCAAGACCTGGGGCTTCAGCCCCAGGTGCTTAACCTGTGGCGGCCTGCAAGGCCGCCAGGGCCAGCGCCGACTTCAGTCGGCGACCGTCCCCTTTACCCACGCGATCCACATCATCGAAAGGCCCTCCTCCATGCGAAGCCTCACCCTTGCCCTCCTCGCCCTCGCCTCTACCCTCTGCGCTGCCGCGCCGGTCGAACTCCTCCGCGACAGCTTCGACGGCAAGTCGCAAGGCACCCTCAACGCAGGCGCTGCCTTCGTCGATGGCCTGCAGGGCAAGGCCGTCAAGCTCCAAGACAACGCCAGCGTCATCTACGAGGGCTTCGAGTTCCCGCGCGAAAAGGGGCGTATCGAGATGGATGTCTGCCCCCATGCGCCGATTACCCCGCGCCCCGACCGCAAGCACTTCATGCTGCTGACCGATGTCGGGGCCGGCGGGGCGTGGAAGGGCGCGACCGTCGTGTATTGGGACCGCGACACCGCCAAGCTCGGCTACGGCGTCTTCAACGGCGGGTGGCAGTGGATCTGGGCCGATGGCGTGACCTGGGACATCGGCAAGTGGCGGCATGTCGCGTTCATCTATGGCCCGGAGGGCCGCACGCTCGAAATCGACGGCAAGGCGATCGCGCACGACTCCTATGCCGACGGCATCAGCCCGCGCACAATGCGCCTGGGCACGATGGACGGCTACTCGGTCTCCGCGCCGGTGCTGATCGACAACCTGGTCGTCTCCGCCGAGCCGGTCGATGCCCTGCGGCTGAGCCGCGCCGTCATCTGCCCGCAGGTGAAGGGCGCGCTCGATACGGTGAGCGTCAACTGGTCCGTCGCCTCGGCAGGGGAGGCGGCGCTGGACCTGCGCGACAAAAGCGGCCGGGTCGTGGCCGTGATCCGCCCGATGGGCCCGGTCGCGCCGGGGATGTATGAGGCCACTTTCGCCGGGGCGAGTGCGCCGACCGGGGCTTACGAGGTGCGGCTGAGCATCCGGCCTACAGGCGCAGGAGTGAAGGTCTTGCGGGCGACGCTGCACATCGACCGCGAACTGCGCTGGCAGCCGGCCCCCAACCGCGCGGGCGAGCACTTTCCACTCGGCATGTGGTACTTCTGGGAGGACGATGCAAGCTACATCAACCGGCATGTGGACGATGCGAACGCGGCTCGCGCTTACTATGAGAAGACTGTCGCCGACCTTGCAGGCCTGGGAATCGACCTCATCATGGGGGACTGGACGCCCCGCGATCACCGCAAGATGCTTCTCGATGCCGCTCAACGCCACAACATGCGCGTCATCGTGCACCTTGATGAGGTGAACGGGTTCCTCTGGTCGCCGGAGCGCCTGGCACATGAGGACTTCATCGCCGCCTTCCGCGACGCCGTCGGGACCGTGCGCAATCACCCCGCGACTTATGGCTACTACCTGGTCGATGAACCCTCGCCGACCCCGGAGAACTCCCGCAACATCGAGATCGCGAAGCGGAGCATCGAGGCCATCGACCCCGCGCATCCGGGGTTCAGTTGCCTGCTGGGCGACTACCCGCCGCTGTACCGGCAGGTCGGCTACCACGTGCTGCTGGTGGACATCTACCCGGTCAGCGGCTCGAACCGGCTGCAGGGCGGCGCCCTCGATGGCTACATCGCCGCGGTAGATCGCGCCCGCGAGACCGCCGCGGGCAAGCCGATGTGGGTGATCCCGCAGGCATTTGGGTTCGGTCAACCGAAACCGCACTCCATCCCGGCCCCGAACGAGATCTCGCTGATGGTGTGGGAGGCCATCGCCCACGGCGCGAAGGGGATCATGTACTTCATCTACCAGTCCACCACCGGCATCCAGGGCGAATGGCTGCAGGGCATCGTGGACATGAAGCTGCAACCAATGGACCACCGCTACGAGGAAGTCCGCCGGACGAATGCGGCGGTGCGAGCGGTGGCGGACACGATGTTGAAGCTGACCTGGCGGAAGAACGACATCACCGCCGCCGAGCCGGGCCTCGACGTGCAGGCCTTCGTCGATGCGGCTGGAACACCGTACCTGTGCGTCGTGAACCAGGACACCGGGCGCGAAGTGACGGCGAACCTGCGCCTCTCACCCGCCTGGGCAGGTAAGGTCAATGCCGCCGATGAGGTGGCGACGAAAGCCTCCGTCTGGACCAACGACGCGCTGTCGGTCAGGCTGGGCCCGGGTGAGGGAAAGGTGTTGAGGCTGCGGGTGAGGTAGCCGTTGCCGTTTGCCATTGTCGTTCTCCCCTCTCCTGGCTGCCGTTTGCCAGGAGAGGGGGCGGGGGTGAGGCCGCCGTTCCCAAGGAGGTCCTTCCATGTCCAGACGCACCTGCCTCTTCATCGCTTTCGCCCTCATCCCCGGGGCTGCCTCGTTCGCCCAGCCCCGCCAGGAGGTCTCCCTCAACGGCACGTGGCAGGTCGTCAAGGTGCCGGAGCTTGGCGCGCAGCCTCCCGCCGAAGGCTGGAAGCCGGCTGAGGTGCCGGGCTATCTCACCGGGTACGACTACGAACGCGCGTGGTTCCGGCGCAGCTTCGATGTGCCCGAGACTATGCGCGGCAAGCGGATCAAGCTCTATTTCGGCGGCGTGAAGTACAACAGCGCCGTCTACGTCAACGGCCAGAAGGTGGGCGGCACGTACAACGGTTTCGTGCCCTTCGAGTGCGACATCACCGCCGCCGCGAAGGTCGGCGCGACGAACGACCTGGCAGTCGCGCTGTATGACTGGACCGGCGTGTTCGGGGACAAGAAGATCGACTTCAAGGTCAAGTTCGACGACGTGCGGGACGTTCCCCGCGACAACGTTCTCGCCCCGGTCGGCGGGATGGTGAACACCTATGGCATTTGGGACGAGGTGAAACTGCGGGCGGTGCCGGCGGTTCACATCAAGGACCTGACCATCAGGACCTCCGTGCGGCAGCACAGTATGACCGTCGACTACGTCCTGGTCAACGAAACCGACCGTGACGCCACAGTGACCCTCGCGCCGCAGGCTATGGACGGTGACCGGCCGGCACTGAAGCTCCCCGAGCGGAGTGTCTCTGTGCCCGCAGGCGGTGAGACGAACCTGACCCTTGCGCAGCCGTGGCCAAACCCGCGCTACTGGTCGTTCGAGGACCCGCATCTGTACTACCTGGTCTCCTCGCTGCGGGCCGACAACGATATCGTCGACGAGCAGCGCACTCGCTTCGGCTTCCGCGAGATCTGGACCCAGGGTCATCGCTACTACCTCAACGGGATGCCGTGCACGATGCTGGCGACTTCCTGGTGGCCGCCGACAATCTACGAGTCGCGTGGGACCATCGCCGACAAGATGCGCGCGATCAAGGCCGCCAACTGCCGCATCTTCCGCACGCATACCCAGCCGTGGATCGAGGAGTATTATGAAGTGGCTGACGAAGTGGGCCTGATGATGGTGCCGGAAGGGCCGGTCTGGAACGACCGCGAGACCTACCGGGTGAACGATCCCGTCTTCTGGCGCAACTACGCCGAGTGCCTCACGGCGATGGTGCAGCGGGGCAAGAACCACCCCTCGATCGTCCAGTGGAGCCTCGAGAACGAATTCTTCGGCAACCGGATCGACAACACGACGGAGAACCGCAAGGACCTCGCCCGCCTGGGCACGATGGTGAAGACCCTCGACCCGACGCGTCCGATCACTTACGAGTCCGATGGCGACCCCGAGGGCGTCACGGACGTGATCGGCATGCATTACCCGCACGAGTATCCCGACTTCAACCAGTGGCCGAACACCGCCTACTGGCTCGACGAGACACTGCCTGCCTCGCGGTTTTTCACGCCGGGCGGCAAGCCGTGGCGCTATGATCGCAAGAAGCCCGTCTACATCGGCGAGTTCCTCTGGGTGCCCTCGGCGACGCCCGCTTCGGAGACGATGTGGTTCGGCGACGAGGCGTACCTGAACTTCGACCTGTATCACAAGCGCGGCAAGGGCCTGTCCTGGCGCGACGCCATCCGCGCGTACCGCCATTACGAGATCGCGGGCATCTCGCCCTGGACGATGATCGAAGGTGGCGACCTCGACGCGAAGACGAACCCCTGCTACGCCGAGCAGCAGGCCGCAATGCGCCCCGTCGCGGCGTTTATCCGCGAGTATGACCACAGCTTCTTCGCTGGCGAGACCGTCACGCGCTCGGTAGATGCCTACAACGACACGCTCAGCGACGGGGAGTTCCAGTTCACATGGGAGTTGCGAGAGACGCCGCGTGGGGCAGGGGCCCAAGGTACGCGTGGGGCAGGCGTCTCGCCTGCCAATGGCCGTTCGACCGAGATTCCACCCACTGACGGCCTCGCGGGCGAGACGCCCGCGCCACGCGGCACATCCACGTCACTTGGCCCGCTCGTGGCCTCCGGTACCCGGCCCATGCACATGAAGGCCGGAGAGCACCAGCAGTTCACGTTCAGCATCCCCATGCCCGCCGTGCGGTCGTCCGAGGCGCTGCAGCTCATCATCCTGATGAAGTCAGGCAATACGGTCGCCTTCTCCGACATGCTCGCTTACTCGGTCCACCCGCGACCGGCCCCGGCGGCTTCGCCCAAAGCCCGTATCGCCCTCTACGACCCCTCCGGCAAGACCGCAGCGGTCCTTGATCGCCTCGGCATCCGATATGCGAAGGCCGCCTCCCCCAGCCCCGTCCCCGGGGTCAGCGATGTGTTCGTCATCGGAGCGGACTCGCTGGCGGGCGACCGGAAGTGGACGCCGGTGATCGGCAAGCGCGATCCGCTCAGTGGCCCGATCAGCGACTTCGTGCAGGCGGGCGGTCGCCTGCTGGTGCTCGAGCAGACAGCCTACCCGCCGGGCGCTTTCCCCGCGGCGCTGGACGCCGGGTTCACCTCGACGATGACCTTCGCCCAGATGCCGGGCCACCCGGCTCTCGCAGGGGCGCACCTCGGGCCGGATGACCTGAGATACTGGCGCGGCGACAACCTCGTCACCGCCGGGGAAGCGCTCCGGCCGGTGGGGCGCGGGGAGACGCCGATCGTCGTGTCCGGCTGCGCGAACGGCCTGACGCACTCCCCGCTGATCGAGTTCGCGCGCGGCAAGGGCACGCTCATGCTCTGCCAGATGCGCTGCATCTCGAAGGCGGACACCGAGCCGTCGGCGACTGCGCTGTTGCGAAGCCTGATCGCCTACCTGGCTGACTACAAAGCGCGCTCCGGCGACACGTTGGTCAGCGCGAAATCCGCCAGTGTGACGCAGACGCTGGATGACATCGGGCTCTCGTACACGACAGTGTCCGGTGACATCTCCCCCGATGCCCTCCGGCGCGCCAAAGTCCTCGTATACGAAGGGAGCGCGGCAGGCCTTCTGGCGGCGCAGGATGCCGTCCGGGAATTCGTCAGCGGCGGCGGGAACCTTCTCTTGCACCGGATCACCCCTGATGACTACGAGGCGCTCCGGCCACTCATCGGCGGCGATCTGAAACTGGTTCACCAGGTGGGGCCTGCCCAGCGCATCCCCGGCGTCCACCCGCTGTCCGAGTTCTTCCGCAACGAGGACCTCTACTGGCTGGGCAAGCACGCCGGGATCTCCTGGAGCCAAACGCCGCTATCCTTCGATGTCGCCGACTACGCGTTCAGCAAGGGGCTTGAGGGCAAGAAGGTCGATACCTACAGTGCTCAGGACATGCGCATCGAGGGGGCGTACAACTCGAAGGTGGCGCGGGGCGTGATCCTGGCGACCGCGGGCTACGTGCGGACCGACATCGACTTCCCGCGAGACGGCGCCTACATCTTCGGCGTGGAGGCCTCGGGAAGCCCCTGCGAAGGAGTCTACCCGGCGGGAGACGTGATCGTCGACGGGAAGGCGCTCGGAAGCTTCGCTGAGACTGACGGCGAGTGGCGCACCTACACCACCTTTGGGTTCGTCTCGAAGGGACGGCACGAGGTGGCGATCCACTTCAACAACGACGCCAGTAACGCGACTGAGGACCGCAACATGCTGGTCGACAAGCTCTTCATCGCCCTCGACGAAACCGAACCGGGCAAGGAAGCCCTCCTGACCAGCCCGGCGGCGCTCGCGGTAATCCCGCTGGGCAAGGGCCTGGTCGTGGTCGATGAGATCAAGTGGGACACCGAGACGGCCAACGCGACGCGGGCAAAGCGGTTCATCGCGGGCCTGCTGACGGGCATCGGAGCCAGCTTCGGTGGGGAAGAGGGGACGGTGCTGCACTGCGCCGAGTGGGATCACGACCCAAGCATGCATTGGTACAACCATAACGCCGGTGTGGCCTACCTGGGGGATAACGGCTACATCGTCACCCGTGTCGAGTGCGCGAAAGCCGGGCGGTATCTGATGAAGGTCACCGCTTCGGGTACGCCCGCAGTGGGTGAGTACCCCAACGTCCGGGTGGACATCGACGGCAAGATTACCGGCAATGTGAAACTTATGAGCGGGGACTGGCGGGAGTACCCGCTGGAGCTTGACCTGCCGCAGGGCACCGTCGAGATCAAGCTGGCCTACACGAACGATCTGCAGGTCGGTGACGAAGATCGAAACCTGATGCTGGACAAGGTGTCCTTCAGGGAAGTCGGGCGATAGCCAGTATGAGTACGCCGGTTGTACGGTCTTGCTCGGCAATGAGATGCCCTACCGAGAAATGGACGGCGATTGACCACAGAGACACAGAGAACACAGAGAACGGCAACGTTCCTTAGCGCCTAGCGCGGGGCGGGCGGGCCGCTTCCCAGTCGTTCTCTGTGTCTCCGTGGTTCAATGCCGTTCGCCCTTCATCAGGGGATACGGTCAGCCTTCGACAAGTTTCCGAGCGCTTCGTCTGCCGGTTGTCAAAGCGGCGTAATAATGTTGGGCGCGCTGGATCCCGGGGATCGAGTCAGAGAGGGTCACGTCAATTGCCGGGCGTGCGCATCGCCTCAGAACCGGAAGATGCGCTGGCGCGGAGGGACATGTATAACAACGCCCGCCACCCCTGCGATCGGGAATGGCGGGCGTCTGGGTTACTTCGGATGGTGTGTCGGAAGTGCTGGCGACGCAGCTTGGCCTATGTCGGCGCACGCGACGGGGGCTGTCGCTAACCGATCTTTGACACTCGCCCCTTGTTTTTGGGGGTCAAGAGGGCCACGAAGCCCTGATACTCCGAGGGGCGAGTCCGGAATCAGGCCCAAAATGTAGTGCCAACAAATCAATATTTTACCATT
>Ga0181520_10013488_pt1 | contig 10284 bp, 9 predicted proteins | sample PEATcosm2014_Bin_29_FD_132451 | JGI IMG/M metagenome (GOLD analysis project Ga0181520, IMG submission 132451) | Peatland microbial communities from MTU Mesocosm Facility, Houghton, MI, USA - PEATcosm2014_Bin02_30_metaG | ecosystem: Environmental > Terrestrial > Soil > Wetlands > Peat | place... | reverse complement strand
CCACGAAGACCGCGGCCGAAAAGGCGAAGGCCCCGATCATGTAGAGGGCGAATGCCGGCGCGGTGCGTAAGGTTGAGGCATGGGTGAAGTGGCCGTGTTCATACAGGATTGCAATGATCTGGGGCGCGAGGACCGCCATGAGGAGCGAAAGCGGGATGCAGTACCCGGCGATCTGCGTGAGCACCTTATTGACAAGAGAGGTGATCTCGCGGTAGTTCCGCTCGGCTGCGAGCCGGGAGAGGTAGGGGTAGAACGCCACGCCCGATGCCTGGCCGAAGACCGCCACGACAAACCCCATGGTCCGCAGGGCATAGTTGATGCTGGAGGTACCGCCTTCGCCGAGAAAGGAACCGAAAAACCGGAAGAATATCTCATTGGAAAAGGTCATGCCGAGCCCGAAAATGACCGGTGCCGAGAGCAGGATGAACTTCCTGAGATCGCCGTCGCGCAGATCGAAACGGAAACGGTAGCGCAGCCCGGTCTGCATCGCGCCGGGCAATTGCACGAGAACGTTTGCGACAAAGGCGCCGATGAGTACTCCCCAGGCAAACCCCTCTACTCCGAAGCGCCTCCCGAGCAGAAGGCCGCCGAGGATGATACCCCCGTTGTAGAAGAGCGGCGCCAGGGCGGGAAGAAAGAACCGGTGGCGCGCCATCTGCACCGCCGAGAAGAAGGCGCCCCAGTAGAAAAATATCTGCGCCGGCAGGATGATGCGGGTGAGACGGACGGTCATCGGGAGCGTCTGCGCGTTGGCGATATGCGGCCCCATGAGTCGCAGGATGTCCGGGGCGAAGACGATGGACACGGGAATGATGATCGCAAACGCGAAGGAGCCGATGGTGATGATATTGGAAAATGCGCGCCAGGCGCCCTCGTCATCCGATTTGGCGAGATGCCGCTGGAAGATCGGAATGAAGGTGATGGAGAGAAAGCCCCCGGCCAGCATGTGATTGAGCAGTTCCGGAATAAAAAAAGCGGTCACATAGGCATCGATCGTGGTACTGGTCCCGCCGAAACCGGCGATCACCTGCTCCCGCACGAGCCCGATGATCCGGCTCAGGAAGACCGAGGTCATCATGATCGCCGTCGCGATGGTTAAAGATTTTTTTAAGGCGGCTTTTTCGGCGATGGTTTGATTGGTCACGGAATGTGCACTCTTTGAGGACGAGAAAAAGGCGGAGCCCCCGTTTTCGGGCGCCCCGCCTGTCTCTTGCAGATGATTGCCGGCTACTTACGCTTCTTCGTCTTCTTTTTTCCCACTCGTGGTGTATTGAGAATGCGATAAGTCTGGGAAACCGACAGCTTGAACTTCTTCGCCAGTGCCATCCCGGACATGCCTTCGTCATGCAACCTGACCATGTCTTCGTTGCGCTCGATGTTTTCGGCGATCATTGAATCGATGCCGTACTTCTTACGCAACTGATGCACCGCCTGCCGCGTGATGCCGAACTGCTCGCCGATTTTTGCATCGGTGCGGAACTTCTTCTGCAGCTTTATGAGCTGCTCTTTACTGATACGTGCCATGATGCATGGCTCCTCTCTGAGGCTTGAGGTGGTAATTTGCTCAGGCTGACACAGCGTCACGCCATATTGCAAAATTTTTTAAACCAGATTCCTCTTAAAACCGTGCGTCGGCAATGATGGGATAAGGAACGCATGGCACGGGGTAAGGTGCCACTCTCCATATTTTTAAAATACATTACACTGCTTGCTGGCACAAGAGGTATTTAACATCAATTGTCATGATTCCCTGCTTCGAAAGGAGTATATTTCTACCGCGGACCGACACCCATCATGAGCGCATCATCGCAACCATCACTCCACGACTCCATCATAGCTTTTCTACGGGAACGACCCGAAGGGGTTTCGGCGGCTGAGCTCGGGGAGCGTTTCCTCAAGCTGAAAGGCTCGATTGCCGTAAGCGTCGCCCCGGCCATAAAGGCCATGCTCCTTCCCGACCGCCGATGTTTCCAGGACGAGACGGGTTTATGGCACGCCCGCGCCAGGCAATCCGTCGAAGACCCGGCGCAGGGGGGGCTTCCCTTCGTCGCGGTGCATGGGGTGATCGATCCCGTTTCGCACAGGGTCCGGTATCTTTCACTCTGGGAGCTGATGCCGCGTATTGCGTGCAGCGCATCGGGATGGATCGTCGATCCCGCTTCCCTCTCCTTCGATGATCGCGACCGTCTCGCCGACGGGGCTGATGCGCCCTTTTCTCCCGAGGCGGCGCAGGAGCTTCTCCTGTTCATCGCGTCGAAGGAAGAGAATCGCATCCCGGTTTTCCTCGGCTCGACCAGCCGCGACAGTATAACGATCGCCTGTTCCGTGATCGGCGAAACGCTCCCGGACGACACCCTGGTGGTAAGCGAGCTTCTCCGGGCGGCCGGCGTGTCGGTGCCGCGGCCGCTCACCCTTGCGGCCCTCGAACGGGCCGTTCCCGGCGCCGCGGGGGCGAAGGGGGACACCGCCCGGCGACAGGGTGAGCAATTCGCCCTCTGCGTGGCCGAGCTTCTTGCGACGCTCCGGCTGAGGGGGATCGAAACGCGCGAGGACCTCGATGCCCTGTTTCGCCGGGAGAAGGCCTCCCTCTTTACCGGCAAAGAGTTCTCCTATGACGATCTTCTCGCCCTGCCCGCCTCTCCCGCGGTCTATGCCTTCAAGGACGCTTCGGACAACTACCTCTATATCGGCAAGGCAAAGAATCTCAGGCGCCGGCTCCTCGGCTATTTCGGTGAAACCGATGAGTCGCCGGGGAAACTCGAACAGATCCGCGACCAATCGCGCCGCATCATTTCCCACCAATGCGGATCGGAACTCGAATGCCTGATCCACGAATACCGGCTCATCCGGAAGTACTCCCCCCTCCTTAACCGTCAGTTCGAGGTAGTCGAGAGCAAAGGATCGTTCCGGCCGATCGATGATTGCATCGTGGTGCTGCCCCATGCCCTGCCCGGCAGGGTGATGTCGGTGTGGGTCAGGCGGGAGCAGCGCATACTTCTTAAATCGTTCGATGCGGACCCGGAGGCGCGCACCGAGATCATCAAGGAGCTTGACGCTTTCTTTTTCAGCAAAAAACTGAGCCCCGTAAGCTCCGATTTTCCCGAACACCAGATTGCCGTTCGATGGATCCGGCGCCATGCCGATGAACCGGCAATCGTTCCGGTGCACCGGATGGCGGGGGCGGAGGAGGTCTACGAAGCGCTCCGCCTTCTGGCCCGTGACGGTCTTTGAAATTCTCCCGGCTGCCCTGCCGGTGGAGGTGCATAGATTATTTTTCGGGTCGTCAGACGTGGGGTTTCTTTTACATTTTAAAAGGGCATACCTATGAAGCGCAGTATCGATCACGACCATTTTGTCGCAAAGAACCGGGCTCTTGCCGTGGCGGAGGACATGAAACGCCGCGATCAGATAAGCGACGGGCCGGGCGACGGCAGGAAGAGCGCCGCATCCGGGTCGTGTTTCACCTGTAAAACCAAGCAGGGATGCTCGGAGTTCAAGGCCCGGCGAAGCGGGCGATCAACCGGCGTGGTTTCCTTCGGCGGCGACGAAAAATTTGTCTGCGACCGGTACGTTCCCGCCCCGGCGCAGGGACGGTCGATGTCCGATCAGCAGATCAAGGCGCTGATGAAAAATATCCGGAAGGGATTTTAAGTCCCCTCGCACGGGACCGCAAAGGAGAGAGGCAATGGCAAATACCCCGTTCGAGCTCTACGAGGAAGCCTATCGGCTGCACTATCGGGAGAAAAAAATTTCCGATGCAGTCAAAATCTACGAGGCCGTCATGCGGGAGTTCCCGGATTCAAGCGAGTGCGGCTATGCCTTCATCCAGCTTCAGAAAATCAAGGCGAATGAGGTAACGACCTGCCTCCAGGCGGGCGGGAGCGGATGGGATTTTCCGACTCTCGTTGCCGTTTTTGTCGGTTGCGCGGCGCTTCTGGTCTCGGTGGCGGGTACCCTGATTGCTTTTCATGAGCTGAAGGCGGAGCACAATCGGACTGATTACGCCGTCGTGACGCTTGCCGAATTGCAGGCCGGGAACACGGAGGCGGCGGACAAGAACCTCGTTGAAATGAAAAAACTCTACCCGAACGACGTGCTCGCCCGTGAGCTGTCGACCTGCGTCGCGGCAGGCGGGGTCGTCGCTCCTCGAAGGGCCGACCCGGTCACGATGGAGCCCGACTCTTCGGCACGGGTTTCGCCCGCGCCCGCGCCGGCCCGGACCGCAAAGGCGCAAAGAGCGCAGCCCCCGAGGGTCGGGGCGCATACACCCTCGCCCGACGCCGGCCCGGCCGATTCTTCCGGTCATTGATGAGGCCCCCCCGCATGGCTGCAAAAATGGTCGATCGCGGTCGCGAATTCACGGAGCGCATTGTCTCCGGGTTCGTGCTCGACGATGCGGGCAAATGGATCACTCTTGCTGAGCGGAAAAAAGTCGAAGAGGAGGTGCTGGCGCATCTCATGGGGGGCCGTCTTCTCCACGAAGGACGGTGGCTGAGCTTCGACGAGGTGAAGACCGCGCGACAGGCGGCGGCGGTTCCCCCGGAAGAGGAACGCGAAGAGACCCGCGTCATCGAACCGTAGATTATTCCCCGGTCAATTCCACCCGTTCATCGGCGGCCATGGATATTTCGAGCACCGTCCCCTGCACCGCGGAGGTGCCCCGGGAACGCTGGAGCGCCGCGCGTCCGCCCCACGGATTCGAGAGCCGGAACGTTCCGGCCGCGTTTGCCTTGATGCTCACGCGGGTCACGCGGCCCGAGAGCCGCGTTGCGCCGATTTCGAAGGCCCCTTCGGTGCGGATATTGTCGAATGAAACGTGTTTCCACCGCTTGGGGGCCCCGGCAAAGAGGTAGTTGACCCCGCGCCTCGTGTGCACCATCATCTCCGGAATGGCGGCCGTCGCGCCCATGCCGGCATCCAGATGCAACATCTCATATTTCCCGGCAACGACCGATTCCGGCGTGCCGCGCGTGCTGAATCCCAGGAAGATCGGATCCCGCACCGGTGAATGACCCTCGTTGGTAAAAACCCGTTCCCAGATTTCCAGGAGCAGTTCCGCCATGTCGGCGTTACCCAATCGGGTATGAATCATCCCGGCCCACGGAAGGCTGGCCGCATTCCACACTCCCATGCCCTGCGAGACCCAGGTCTCGACGGTATGTTCCAGCGCGCGCGCAACCTCCGGGTCATCGAGATCAAGGGTATCGAACGGGCTCACTCCCGCGAGATGGGAGTGCAGGGCGTCGCTTTCGCGCAAGGGTACCCCGTCGAAGATGCCGAGTTCCCGACGTACGGCACCGTGCCGGCCCGGCGTCTCGCACAGCGCGGTTTTCGGAAGCGAAGCCTGGATTTCCTTCCAGACCGCGGGCGGTACTTCGCCGAGGATGGCTGCGGCGGCAAGCAGGCTGTCGACCAGAAAATTGATGCATGCGAGCTGGAAGCCGGGATTCTTTCCCCATTGACTGTCGGCGGTTCCCCGGAAGGCCGGGGAGATACCGAACGGCATGCGGTAGGCGGCCCCGTGCTTTTCAAGCATGACCTCATACACCCGCATGACCCCGGTCATGAACGGCCAGGCGGTATTCCGCAGAAAGTCGACATCCTGCGTATACAGGAAATACCGGTACATGAGTTCGGCAATGAGGCAGGACGCCCCGGCGTCCGGCAGGTCGGCCCAGGTGCCGCCGATGCGCGTGCACCGGTCGTCGACCATGGAGGGGAGGAGAATGCCGTCCTCGATGCCGAAGACGCGGCGCGCGTTTTCCCGGAGCCGGTCCTTCCACGAGTCAATCATCACGAAGAGCGGCTTGCAGTGGTGCATGAGGTTGATGCGGAAGGCCGGCCAGTAGCACATCCGCAGGTTGATCATGGCCTGATACCCTCCCGCAAAGGGAGGGTCGCAGTTTTCATCGATCCACGGGCCGTAGATCGTCGGCGCCACGCCTCCCGGTGTGGTGAGCGACGCAAAGAGGTAGGTGCCGTAGTAATAGAGGAAGGAGAGCGTCTCGCTCGGGATGTCGATATGGGGAACCCAGCGGAAATGGTTGGCCCAGAAGGTGGCGCTCTGGGTCCGGATCGCATCCGAACCCGCTTTCTTCGCCTTCTCGAACATTTTCCGGACGTGGTCCCTCGCCTCATCGACCGAATCGCCGTAGCGAAGGGCGAGGTAGATATCGCATTTGTCAGAAGCGGCGGCGACGCAGAGGGCCGGGTCCTGAGGCCGCTTCTGCACCCAGCCGGAAAGCGAAGCCTCCTCGATCATCACGGGACGTTCGAGGGAAAGTGCGGCGAGGGAATCGGCGACATACTCCCAGGCCGTCACGCATTTGATTTTCGGAAGGTCCCGGTTCGCCGGCAGGTGGATACCCATGAGAGGCTTCTCCATAGACAGATGGCAGTTCACCTGATAGGCGCCCCGGTTATCGGCGACATCGATCACCACCTTACCGTTTTTCAGGTGGAGGTAACCGGTTTTCAGCGTGATATCCCGGTCAAAGACCAGGTCGATGCGGCCGAGGGGCAGAAGCGTCGGCCGCTCGGTGCCGCCGTTGCGGCCGGATTTCGGGGAAGCAAGCAGGCCATCGAGCCCGGCAAAATTCCCCTGCTCGGCCATTGCCCGGATATTCGCATGGGTTGCCGCGGCGCCCGGGATAAGGCCGCCCCGGTGAAGCCAGAAATCGGAGCGGTTGAGCGAAATGCAGAGAACGTTGTCCCGGCCCCAGATCTGTGCGCCGACCGTGCCGTTTCCCAGGAGGATACCGACCTCGGGCCGGGTCAGGGGGAAATCGCGGCGAAGAACTTCATTCATCGCAGGGGCGCCCTGAGGCAGGGACAATATCCTGCGGCATTGCGGTAAAAAAAACGCCGGTACGGAGAGGAAGCCCTGCGACCGAACGGTACATCCGGTCGCAGGGAAGCAGTGCGGAAAGACGGTCAAAAGAGTTCAACTACTTCTTGCCCTTGAGAGAGGGAATCCTGACGCCGTCGGGTAGCCCTTTTAATCCCGCAACGATGGTCTTGATACCCTCGGCCCGCATCTCCTCCTCGGCACGGATGAGGGGGTTGTAATTCTGGAGGTTCCGTTCGCCGTTGGGCGCGCCTGCCTTGAACCAGACCTTGCGGCTCACCGCACCGAACAGGAGCGGCATGAGCGGCAGGAATTCCGACGACCCTTCGGTCGAGCGGTGCGAGAAGAACGCCGTGAACCCGTTCTTCGCGATGTTGGCCAGCGCCTCGTCCAGGCTTTTCACGCCCACCTCCCTGAGGTCGGCGAGCACCTTATCGAGGTCGCCGCGGGTGGTCAGGAATGCCTTGACATAAGAGCTGTCGGCATTGCCGAGCACCACCTGCGTGGCAAGCACCGTCTCGGTGAAGGTTCCGGCCTGGTTCAGCTTGATGAGCACGGAGTTGCCCGCCCGGTCCTTGCGTGATTTCGCGGCCAGGAAGGGGATGATGTAGCGCAGCTGCGTGACGGCCGCATCGTCGATCACGATCTGTACCCGGTCGCCGTACTTTTCGTTCATGAGCTTATGGGCCGCAATGTCGATCTCGGACCCCGGATCCTCCATGGTCACGAAGTTCGGGGCGCTCTGGACGACCGAATAGTCGAATTCGATAAGCTCTTCGCGGGTCTTGATCCCGAGGCCCGAAAAACGCATGTCGTACTTGCCCTGCGCGCGCAGTTCGTCGGTCTTCTGGATCTCGGAGAAAGCGTTATCCGTACCGATTGCATAGTCCTTTTCGCCGAGACCGAGCTGCTTCGCGCACTCCTGGATACGGGTGAGCCCCTCGAAATTATCCTTGACCGGGAAAACGAATCCCCGTTCCTTTGCCGTCCCGGTGGGAAGGCCGTCGCGGACGAGATTTTTTTCGAACTGGCGGAAGAACTTCGTGCCGGTGACGAAGACGTCCTTGACCGATTTCGCGTTCATGGCGAAGAAAAACATCTCCTGGATATCCTGTTTGGTTCCCGGAACGTGTTCGCCGCCGCACACCATGTTGAAGGCGATATTGGGGAAATAGAACGTTTCGGGTTTTTTCCCGTTAGTTAATACTTCCCACGGCTTGAATCCCGAGGCCTTGAGCAGGGTCTGGAAAAAGACCGTCGACGAGGCGAGGCAGGCGTTGCCGCCCCAGACGCGCTTATTGGGTCCCGCTTTGGCCACGAGCTTGAGGTCGAAGTCCCGCACCGCCTCCAGGATATCGGCCGGCTTTCGGATTACCACTTTTTTCGGCAGAAGCGGAACGATATTCTTTTCGATCGAGGCGATCGCCTTGTCGTTGGCAATGTAAATAGCCTCGTTTTCGCCGTCCGAGGTCCCTTTGGCGATGCCGTTACGTTCTTCAATCGTCCAGGTATCCTTGCCGCGCGCCACGCGCGCCGTCATGACGCCCTCGATGGTCATCGCCGCATAGGATGAGAGAATCTCCCTTCCTTTCAGGGTAAACTTCGAAACAACGGTTTCTTGCGCCATTGTGAGAAAACCTCCGCATAGGGGTGATAGGAACGTGCCATGGTGAGAATGATAAAATACCAAGGAACAGCAGGTGCAGTCAATTATTACTCGGGGCGAAGGCGTCATCCCCCCGCCGTCACCTATTTTACCCGTCATGAAACGGAAAACGATCGCCTGGATTCTCATCGCCCTCTGGTGCGGGGGTATATTCTACATGTCAAGCAGGACCGGCACCCAGTCTTCCAGTATGAGCATGTTCATTGTCCAGGAGCTCCAGCGACTCATTATCGCGCTCTTCGGAAGGCTCGTCGTACCCGTTCAGGAACACCTGGTGCGCAAGGCGGCCCATGTTTTCGAGTACCTGATACTCGGTATGCTCCTCCTCTCCGGTTTTTTCTCGCAGAAAAAACCCGGAAAAAGCGTTATCTATTCTCTTCTCATTGGAGCCCTGTATGCGGCCTCCGATGAAACCCACCAGATTTTCATCCCCGGACGTACGGCATCCCCCCTCGATGTGGCCATCGATACCGTCGGCGTTCTGGCCGGCATCACCCTCTCCTTTATCCTGCTCTCCCGGCACTATCGCCCGCCCCGAACCTCCCCCTAGGTCATTTGCTTAATTCGTGGAAAATAACGCTGCACGCCGCTCGCTCGGGGTGCTTCTCAAAGTAGCGCTGGTGGTACTCTTCCGCAGGGTAGAATTTTCCTGCCGGCACGATCTCGGTCACCATCGGTGCCCGGAATGCACCCGATGCTTCGAGGCTCGCCTTCAGCGCGAGTGCCGCCCGCTTCTGCCCGTCATCGGCATAGAATATCGCCGAGCGATACTGCGAGCCGATATCGACTCCTTGGCGGTCGGGTGTGGTGGGGTCGTGCATCTGCCAGAAAATTTCGAGCAGACGGTCGTAGGAGACGATCTCCGGATCGAACCTTATCCGCACCGCCTCGGCATGGCCCGTGGAGTCGGAGCAGACCATCGGATAGGTCGGATCAGCCACCCTGCCGCCGATGTAACCGACCGTCGTTTCCACGACGCCCTCGATATGGCTGAAGGTGTACTCTACGCCCCAGAAGCAGCCTGCGGCAAAGACGGCGGTTTCGCCCTTTCCCCTCGCCGCCGTTTCCCCGGAAAAAAGGGCCGCATATCTGCCGTACCCCTCCCGATTGAGGTCCGCGGCCGGAATGAATTTCAACGCAGCCGAATTGATGCAATACCGTTGTCCCGTCGGTGCCGGGCCATCGCTGAAAACATGACCCAGATGTGAATCTCCCTTTGCACTCCTCACCTCCGTCCGCACCATGCCGTGGCTCGCATCTGTTTTTTCGATGATGCCGTTTTTTTCCATCGGTCGCGTGAAGCTTGGCCACCCCGACCCGGATTCAAATTTATCGATCGAGCTGAAAAGCGGTTCCCCGGTGACGACATCCACATAGATCCCCGGTTCGTGATGGTTCCAATATTGATTTTTGAACGGAGGCTCTGTCCCGCACTGCCGAGTCACATAGTACTGCATTGGGGATAGCTTGCCGCCGGTAGTATCGTTTTTCATAGTTGTTTTTCCATTAAGGGGGGAGAACGCATGTCCGCCTTCCCACCTTCACAATGTCACTAGTGAACTCCGCCTCTCTTCACCCTGCGTTGTAACTTCCTCCCCCCTCCCGCTCCCTTCATTAGCATTACGGAGAAGCGGCGTAAAATATGGCGGAACCCGGCGTCGGGGGCAGGCGAAGTCGGCTCCCCCGATGTCCGCGGGACGGACGAGACGGTGCGATATGCGGAAGAGGAAATTAATAGTATAATAGTGCCCCCGAAAAAATTAATTTTATT
>Ga0181520_10013486_pt1 | contig 10286 bp, 10 predicted proteins | sample PEATcosm2014_Bin_29_FD_132451 | JGI IMG/M metagenome (GOLD analysis project Ga0181520, IMG submission 132451) | Peatland microbial communities from MTU Mesocosm Facility, Houghton, MI, USA - PEATcosm2014_Bin02_30_metaG | ecosystem: Environmental > Terrestrial > Soil > Wetlands > Peat | place... | reverse complement strand
TCCGCGGCCTGGAACTCCCCCTCCGCGTTGATGACCTTCGCACGCCGGTCGCGTTCGGCCTCCGCCTGATGGGCCATCGACCGCTTCATCGGCTCGGGGAGGTCCACGTCCTTAACTTCCACGACGGAAACTTTCACTCCCCACGGTTCGGTGTGCTTATCGATGATCTCTTGCAAACGGCGGTTCACCTTATCCCGCTCCGTCAAGAGGTCGTCGAGTTCCGCCTGACCCAACGTGCTCCGCAAGGTCGTCAAGGCCACCTGGGAGGTAGCGAACAAGAAGTCGGCCACTTCCAAAACGGAACGCATGGGATCCACGACCCGGAAATAAAGCACGGCATTGACGCGGACCGAGACGTTGTCCCGTGTGATGATGTCCTGGGGCTCGATGACTCTCGTTATGGTCCGCAAGTCCACTCGTACCATGCTATCGACGGGCGAAAAGACCATGATCAGCCCCGGCCCCTTGGGCTTGGGCATGGCCCGGCCCAGGCGAAAAATGACTCCGCGCTGGTATTCGTTGAGAATACGGATACAACTCAGCAGGTACAGGACAACCAGTACCAGGGTGCCCCCCAGGCCAATGGCAGTATACTGCATCCACATAACTTGAACCTCCGAAAGTAGTTTTTTTGAAAAAGAAGGAAGGGCTAAGTTCCCTTGGCCCTTGGCAGCGGAAGACGACTTCGCGGCCTCCCCGCCGAACCCCGAGGGCCCGCCGCCAGGATCGACCCCCGTGAAATACCATGCCATGACGCCGAAATAGATCGCTCCGCCGACGACCAGCCCGATGAGGATCAGGATCGCCGGTTTCAGCCGGAACGAATGATGTTTAGGACCATGTGTTTCCAATCCACTCTCATCCATTTGATATACTCCCACCCGGCTCGACCAAGATTACGGCATCGCCGGGACGGGCGGGGAGTTCTTTCCCGTACCTCGTCCCAGACCGAATCGCTCGTTGTCTGACAAAACGTAAATGAGCATCGTGGCCAGCATCAGGCCGACCACCAGCCACAGGCGCCAATCGTGATGCAGCTTCCTGCGTGGCGGTCCGTGGTGGTGGCCATGATCGTTTTGGTGTTCCATTGCCATGCTTACACGCCGACGGCGACCCGCTGGGCATGAACCGTTGCTGTCTCCACTCCCGTTTGATGCAGGATGTCCCGAGCGTGTTCCACCTCGTCGGCCGTTCCGTGGGCAACCAGGAGAAGCTTGCCGCTCTTGACCTCGGTCTCGTATTGTACGATGCTGTTCTTGGGAATCCCGATGCTGTAGAGCCCTGCGCCGAGGGCGGTGAGGCTTCCCGTCATGACGGCGCCTTCAAGCGCGGCGACGATCCAGGTCACGAGCGGTCCCGCCACGACGAGCGGACCGATGCCCGGCACCCAAAAGAATGCGGAGCCGAACAGCAGTCCCCAGAAGCCACCCCAGAAGGCCCCTAGCTTGCCCCAATACATCATGCGGTCGCCGGTGTTGTAGTAGCCGACGACGTGCTCGTCGGTATGGTAATCCTTGCCGACGATCGACAGCTTCTTCATATCGAAGCCGTCCTTCTGGAGTTCGCGAACAGCGTCCTCGGCCTGGCTGTGAGTTTCAAAAATAGCGACAACGGAGTTCTTCTCGGACATGATTTGGTTCCTCATTGGGTTAAACAGGTGGGTCTTGGACCAAAACTGGCACAAAACGAAAAAAGCCGACGTGGCGGAACACCCGGAGGTATTCGACCACGTCGGCTTACTCGCTAACGAGCCCCCTCGGCACGGCCGGGTTGCTCTCTATCTAGTCATCCGACAATTGTTCGGAGAGTCGCAATCAAGCGCGTTGCGACTCTTCCAGCACCATTATTGTACGCTGCGACATGCCGAAGGCAATAGGGCGTTTTTTTCCGGTAGAAAGACGGTAAAGCAACTTCCCTCGCCGACTCGGCTGTTCACGTCGATCCAACCACCGTGCTCTTGCACGATGCCGTAGGCAATCGACAAGCCCAGGCCGGTACCGGCGCCGACCGCCTTGGTGGTGAAGAACGGTTCGAAGAGTTGCTGCATGTTCTCCTCCGGGATGCCGACGCCTTGGTCGTGGACCTCAATTCCGAAAAAGGCCGACGGGCCGTCGCTGCCGCCGTCGGGCGAACGACCCGAGCGGCGGCGAATGAGAAATCGCAATTCGCCACCATCGGGCATCGCTTGGATGGCGTTGATGGTGAGGTTCGTCAACACTTGCTGGATCTGCCCGGCGTCGATCTCGGCAACAGCCTCATTCGCATCGGGCACGAAGATCAACTGGACCTTCTGCTTCTCGGCAATCGAATCGATCATGTCGATCGTCTGTCGGACGATGGTCCGCAGATCGACTGGCAGCTTGTGAGGCGTGCTGACTCGGGCAAAATCAAGGAGCTGCCGAATGATCGTGGTCATTTTGTCGGCTTCCAGCTTGATCGCCGCGGCGCTCTCGGCGACTTGTTCCTTAGCGAGCTTGCCGGACCCGATAAGCCCCGCCCGGCCGGCGACGACGTTCAGCGGCGTGCCCAACTCATGGGCGATGCCCGAAGCCAGCCGGCCGATGGTTTTCAAGCGATCGGCGTGGCGAAGCTGTTCCAGGGCAGTGATCCGAGCGGCGGTTTCCTGACGAAGCCTGGTCTGCGATTCGGCCAGGTTCGCGCACATGGTATTGAGGTTTTCGGCCAATTCCGCCAGTTCATCGTGGGAACGAAGGTGTACGGGGCCTTCCAGGTCCCCGTCTCCGATCCGCCGGGCTTTTGCAATCAGTTGTTCCAGCGGCCGTCCTACTAAACGAACCCCGAGCAGTACAGCCAACAGCCCGCTGATCAAAAGCATGCCGCCGATGAGCAGCGCGGTGCGCCGGATGATCTCTTGCTCGTTGGCTACCAGTTCGGTCATGGGATGGGCGAATTCCAGCCCGCCTTGGCGCTGCGCAGTCAATGCCACCGGCCAGTAGATGTGCAGATAGGAGATACCGTCGGGCTCGTCGGCTTCGACGGCAATGTGCTCCTGGATGACGATCGCGGTCAGCCGGTCGGCGGCGGCTGCGGGACAAAACTCTGCCTCGGCCTTGGTGTCGAACCATACCCAGCGGATGCGCAACGGTTGTTGCTGAGAGCCGATGATCCTGTGGAATGACTCCCGTATGCCGCGATCGCCCTCGGTGCGCCACGCATCGGCCAAGAGCTTCTCGATGACGGGGCCCATCTCTTCGGCCTCGGCGGCGGCCCGCTCTTGGAAAAGGACCACTTCGCGGCGGACGGCCAGATATCCGTAGATCCCAGCCAGTGCGATGTTCGCCAGAATGAAAACCAAAGCAAGTTTGAGTGTGAGCCGCATGTTGAATCCGCTTGTCAGTGGACTGAGGCAATTTACCCCACCGGGGCGTTTTGCCGCGCGCCTAAACGGCCCCGCAACCGGCCGCGAATGCCATTCCACGCGATTAGCTCACCATATTATAGCCAGTTCCGCTTGCTACGCGAAGTTTGGCACAAGCTATGCTCTATACCGGATGTAACGAATTTGCGAGGTAGCCGAATCATAAGAACCGCATTGCATTTCAACAAACTCTGGCATCGTTCGTCCCTACCTGTGCCCAGCCTGGTCGCATTGACAGTGCTAGCGGCCGGCGCCGTTCTGGCGTCGGCGGTCAATGCGACCTTTTTCCTAGTAGCGGCGCTCGCTGTCGGCGTCTTGGTGTTCGTTGGCCTAGCCGTGCGCAAGCGAGCCCGTACGGCGACGCCCGGCACCAAGAGAACCGAATCCCCGACACCGGCCGTGGAAGCCGTAGAGGATCGTCCGTCGTTCATCGTCCTGCCGGCACATGCCCGCACGGATGAAATGCGACGTGTGTTGTTCGCTCATCAGAACTACTTTCCGGTCACCCAAGGCCGGGAGATAGTCGGAATTGTTTCCAAAGGCCGGATGCTGTCTGCCCTTGCCCATGGGCAGGGCGATTGCTTGATCGTGGAATTGATGAACCCAGCAAACAGTGACCGGCCGGTACTTGCCAAGTAGCAGACGTAAGGACTATGCAGGCATGGTGCCAGACGCCTGTTACCTCATTTTTCCAATCTGCAGCCTGCAGCCGTCCAAGGCGTCTTGGACGGTGCCGTGCTGCGCCATGATCTGAAAGGATATTGTGATGCGTTTTCTGAGAAGTGAAGTGTGGAACCGGCTGCCGTTTCGAGCAGTCGCCGTGCCGGTGATGTGCGGCCTCGTGCTCGCGGTATCGCTTGCAAGCATTGGTGCGGTCATGCCCAATGCGAGCAAAACTCCGGCCGCAGTCCCCGTTCGGGCGCTGTCGCAAAGTTTTCGTGAGGTTGTCAAGGCCGTGCAGCCCGCGGTGGTGATGATCAAGAGCGAGGCCGCCATGCCGGTGAAGTTGGAAGGCCATACACCTGGCGACGACGATTCGCTTGGACCGTTTGGCAACATGCCGGAACTGCGGAAGTTCTTCAAGAACATGCCACGGAGCCCTCACCATGGTGAAGGTGGCCTGGGCTCAGGACTGATCATCGATGCCTCGGGGGTGGTTCTGACCAACGCCCACGTCGTCCACGACGGTCGCGAGATCACGGTCTGCCTGCACGACGGCCGCGAGTACAAGGCCACCAAGGTCCATACCGACCTTAAGGCTGACTTGGCGGTGCTGCGGATCGAGGGCGCCGATCACATCACGGCCGCGAAGCTGGGCAATAGTGATGACGCGGAAGTCGGCGATTGGGTACTGGCCCTGGGCAATCCGTTTGGCTTGGAAGGCACGGTGACCGCGGGAATCATCAGCGCCAAGGGCCGTGGAATTGGGCTGAACGAACGCGAAAGCTTCATCCAGACTGACGCTGCGATCAATCCTGGCAACAGCGGTGGTCCGCTGGTGAACCTCGATGGCGAAGTCATCGGTATCAACACGGCAATTTCGTCCAGCAGCGGCGGCAACGAGGGTGTCGGCTTCGCCATCCCGATCAACCTCGCGAAGTGGGTGGCCAAGCAATTGACGGACGGTGATACCGTTCATCGGGCCCGCCTTGGCGTGATGATCCAGCCTCTGACCCACGAGTTGGCCCAGCAGTTCGGCGCGAAAGTGCATGAAGGCGTGCTGGTAGCCGGGGTCAGTCCGGAAAGCCCGGCGGCCAAGGTCGGTTTCAAGGCCGGCGACGTGATTGTGGAGTTTGCCGGGAAGGTGGTCGCCAGCCCGCAGGAACTCCAGGGGCTGGTCGAAGAGTCGCCGATTGGCAAGGAACAGACCGTGGTCATCCTTCGCAGCGGCAAGCGTGTGGAGTTGAAGGTCAGCCCCACGGAGATGGCCGGTGATACGGTTGCCTCTGGCGACAATGCCGCCCACGACTCGACGTTGGAGAAACTTGGCATGGAGGTGCAAAACCTCACGCCCGATTTGGCGGCCAAACTCCAGATCAAGGTGGAACAAGGCGTCGTGGTGACCGACGTGCAACCTGGCAGCGATGCAGGACGGGCGGGCCTCGCGAGCGGCATGGTCATCGTGGAAGCCAATCGCCACGCCGTGAAAAGCGTTGAAGATCTCTCCAAAGCCATGGACGACAAGTCCCTGGCGAAAGGAGTGCTGTTGCTGGTCCGCACCGAGCAAGGCAGTCGATTCCTCGTGATTCGAGGCTGAATCGCGAGGCACCGGCCAAAAAGACCGTGAACCATGTCGAAACCCTCCGGAACGCCGCTCGAATTCACCCCGCCCCCGCAGGAGCGGCGTCCAGAGGTCCTTTTTCACAGGGGCCACCCCCTGGACGTCCTGAACCCATCCGGCACGTCGCATCAATACACCCTTCAATTCCTCATTGCTGCAATCAAGAAGTCAAGTTCGCACAGTACGTCAACCAACACGGAGAAAGTTCAGTAACCACGGAGTGAAAGTCATGTTACCACATACCACCGATGAAATGGGAATATATCTGCGGAAGATCGCCAAGACTCCGCTACTCAGTCGAGACAACGCGTTGGCGACCGTTGAAAAGGTATGCCAGACACGCCGTAAGTTCCTCAGCCGACTCCTGGCGAACGACTACTCGCTTCGGGTCGTGTTGACCATCCCACAGCCCGCGAGGGGCTGGCCATTCGCGTCGCTTCCCAGCCTGACATGGAGGTCTGCGGTCAGGCCGCCGACACGGCCGCGGCGGTGAAGCTCCTTGAGGCCGTCCGCCCCGACGTGGTTGTCGTGGACATCCGATTGGAAACCGGCAACGGGCTGGACCTTGTCGAGCGGATCAGCGCCCGCGATGAGTCGATCGGCATTCTTGTCTGGTCGATGTATCCCGATAAGATTTACGCCCGGCGGGCGCTACAGGCCGGCGCCCGGGGTTACATCAACAAGCGGCAGGCGACCGACCGGATGGTCGAGGCCATTCGCTGCGTTCGCGACGGCAAGCTATTCCTCTGCGAAGATACGGCCTCGCAATTGTTGGGCAGTGTGGTCGGCAGAGGCAAACATCTGCAGGCATCGGGAGTGGAAAGCCTCTCGGATCGTGAGTTGGAGGTCTTTCGTCTCATCGGCGAGGGGCTCACCACTTCCCAAATCGCGCAGCGTCTCCATCGCACCGTCAACACTGTGGAATCGCACCGCAGGAACATCAAAGAGAAACTGGCCTTGAAAACTGTTGGCGAACTTAACCTAGCCGCGGCGCGATGGATGCTCGACAACGGCTAACCCGGCTTTCTGCCTTTCACGATCTCCACGGGAACCCACATGGATTCCGTTAGCGAGTCCTCGATGACAAAGCCCGTCGCCTCTAATGCACGGCGAGCATAGATCGGCCGGCAGTCCATCAGGTTGGGAAAGTGGCGATGCGTCCACTCGAAGGCGCGAACGACGAACCCCTCCTTTCCCTCCTTGGAGACGGCCACGATGACGATGCGCCCGCCCGGCCGCAATACCCGCTTGCACTCTGCCAGCACCTTGGGAATGTCCGACGTGTCGAACAGTTCCAGGGTGAAGCACATGAATATCCCGTCCAGCGAGTCGTCACCGTAGGGGAGGCTTTCGGCATCGCCGCAATCGAGGGAAACCCGGTCAATGAGACCCTTGTTGCTCAGAACGCCTCTTGCGTGGTCCAACATGTTCTCCGAGATGTCTATGCCGAAGACCTTTCCCGTCGGCCCGACGGCATTGGCAAGTTCGGCCAGAATATGGCCAGTTCCGAAGCCGATTTCCAGAACGTGTTGACCTGGAGCAGTCGCGAGCAGCCTCAGCCCGGTTTCACGCAGGGGCCGCTCGGAATGTTCCGACAAGAGATCATACACTTTGGCGATCTTGTCGTAGAATGCCTTCGTCTCGCTCTTGGTCTGCAAGACCCGCAAGACGCTTGGTTCATACGCAAACGTGACTTTATCTGGCATGACAGTATTCCTTTCCTTGGGGACGTCAACCTCAATTACGCTTCCGGCTTAAACTCTTAGTATTCGAAACAGCGTCTCGGCAGGGCCGCTTGACAGCAGGCCCTAGCGTGTCCTCACGACAACTCTCGCAGTCTCGATAGCGCGGCATAGGCGGCCGGCGGCGCCGCGACTCCCGGCTCGGATTCTTTCAGGGCCACCAGTACCGGCCGCAGAATCGGGACCAGCTTTCTCTTCTTGACCAAAGTGTGACAGACATGGTGCGCTCCCTCGCAAAACCAACATGATTCAGCCCGCTGGAGCAGTGCCGCCAACAAAGGTTGCAGCCCCTCTCGGCCCAGAGCGGCCAAACCCTCGGCCGCAAGCCAACGCACGTCGCCATCGCGGTCGTCCAAGGCATTGACGAGCGCGGAAGCGGCAAGCGGATCGGCGATGCCGCACAGCGCCTTGGCTGCTTCCCATCGCACGTGCGGCTTTCGATGCAAAAGCAGTCGAATGAGTGAAGGCACGGCGAGCTTTCCCATGGCAATCAGTGCCCTTCGTGCCTTCCTCCGCGCCACGGGGCTGAGGCTTGCCAGGTCGGCCGCCAGGGAGGGAATACGGTCCTCCGTTTTGTCCGCGAGCGCTACAGCGCCGCGTTTAGTATTGGGGGTCATGGTAGTTCCTTTCCGTTCGCCGGGAACAGCCCGGCTACAAAAACCTCGCAACATCATCATCCGTTAGTGGCATAGGAAAACAGGCACGGGGCTCTCTTTCAAGACGGCCTTGGTAATGGAGCCCAACAAGAATTCTCGCACCGCTGAGTGTCCACAGGCTCCCATGACCAGCAGGCGGGCGCTGCGCTGTCGAACCTCTTCAAGAATCGCCTGACTGACCGAATCCACCGGCCCCGAAGCATGCGCCACCACGTTGATCTGGTGGAGCCGCAAGAATTCAACTGCCCTTTCAGCCTGGCGGGCAGCCTCCTCGCGATCGTCGTCCGCGCTAAGAACGCAGACTTCCTCACCGAAGTCCAAGCCGGACGACTGAAACGCCTGCAAGGCCCGATCGGCCTGCGGACTACCGTTGTAGGCAACGACTACCGAAGAACCCGGTTCCAGTTTGGGTGGGGCTATCACCACCGGTCTCGGCCCTCGCTTGAGCACTTTCCAGAGGGTCTCATCCGGCTGATCCACGGTTCCAAAACGGAAATGAGTGTCATGGCCGAACAAGACCAGATCGTAACGCTGCGATTCGCGCAGGATTTCCTCGTAAGGCAGTCCCGCGTCTTGCAGCACGTTGAAGGATATGTTCGATTCGGTGCATCGCTCGGCAAACGATGCCAGGAACTGCTTGACTTCGTGGCTGGCCTCCTTTACCCGTTGTGCGTCTAGCTCCCAGTGGTAATCCACACCGATCGGCTCAGCTTCAGGCGTGTATATGGTGGCATCGTCCACAATTCCGATTCCCACCAACAAGGCGTTGAACCTTTTCGCCCATTGAATGCCCAACTCGAGCGCCGCGGTACTTGACGGGGAGCCGTCCAGGCCAATAAGAATGCTCTTTAACATAGGTTGCCTCCTAGGTGGAAAAACAGATCAAATCTACTCATTGGGAATCACCTCGATGTCGTTGCGGACGTTTAGGGCACCGTAGTTGCGTGAGATCCGTTCCGCTTTTTCCTTCGCCGGCAGCGTCGCCACCGTGCCGGACAGGACAACGGCCTGAGCGTTCACGGCAACCTTGATATTAGCGCCCAAGCGTCCACAGATATGACGAATCGCGAATTCAATGTCGTAGCCTGTCTCCTCGTCGTTGATCTGTTGCCCAATATCAACCGCGAGCCGATTACGCACGTCGCGGACCCCGTTCGCCGAGCGGGCGATATCCTCAGCGAGGGCCTGCTGCCAGGTGTCGCGAACATTGCCTTCAAGCGTCGCCACGCCGCCGGATACCGACACGGTAATTGCCTCTTTAATCACTTCTGCATGCGAGTTGAGTGCCGCCCGAACATAGTTGGCAACGTCATCGTCCGGGAGGTCTCCGGGCGGTTTGACCACCAGGCACTTTGACACCTCCCGCACGCCCGGCATGGACGCCGCGATCTCATACGCGGCGACAGCGCGACCATAGAACTGGACCGTGCCCGTGAGGCAAACGATCCCATCCTTGACGGATATTTCGATCGGTTGCGATGACAATCGCTTATCATAGACCATTGCTTATCGCACAGCCTCTTCAAGTTTACGATCTGCGTCCATACTGATACCTCGTGTCAACTGGTGGTAGGGGTCATGGTTTCTTGGCCAAGAGGGGCAAGGCGGTTGGATCGAAAATTCGATAGGCCAGCAGTTTCAGGCGGTCGTTCACGAGGAACCAGGCCAGGGCATAGACCCACACGAATAGCGCCCAACCCCAGCCGAGAGGCATCATGAACAGCCCATAAACGGCGATCAACGTTGCCACGATTTGTGTGCCAACCACGGCCACCCACAAAATCCGCGCCGGACGTATGGACCAGAACGGGCCGCGCGTCCGCGTGAGGAAAATCGTCAAATGTCCTGCCACGGACAGCTTCAAATACATCAGCGTCTGGATGTGCGCGCGGTCGAGGCCGAAGACACGCTCGCCGAGATAAAACAGAAGGAAGGCGGAGACGACCCCGATCAGGCCCAGCACCGTGGCGACCCCCAGCACCATGTGCATGTTCCATGTTTCGGGCTGGTCCTTGTAACGAACATTGTCATAGGCAATGGAAAGGATCGCCCCGTCGTTGAGCAATGCCAGCATCACGATCATCACCGCCGTCAATGGATAAAAGTTGAAGATCAGGATCGCCAGCGTCATCAGCAACAGCACGCGCAGCGTCTCGGCGATGCGGTAGATCGCGTAGCTGTTCATTCGCTGGAAGATCTTCCGGCTCTCCTTGATGGCATCGATTATC
>Ga0181520_10013480_pt1 | contig 10288 bp, 12 predicted proteins | sample PEATcosm2014_Bin_29_FD_132451 | JGI IMG/M metagenome (GOLD analysis project Ga0181520, IMG submission 132451) | Peatland microbial communities from MTU Mesocosm Facility, Houghton, MI, USA - PEATcosm2014_Bin02_30_metaG | ecosystem: Environmental > Terrestrial > Soil > Wetlands > Peat | place... | reverse complement strand
TTGAGCAAAAAGCGCAGCGTGCGCAGCGCAACAGCCGCCATCACCAGCAACACCACCAGCGCAATCGTGAAGATCAGCGCAAACCAGCCGCCCACCTCGGCTGAATCCGATAGCGCCCAGGCAATTCCGCCCAGCGCGGCAATCACCATCGCTGAAATTCCCAGTTGCAAACGGCGCGCCCACCAGCGGGCAAACCAGCCGCCGATGCCATTCGGACCCTGCTCCACCAGTCTGCGCAACACCAGCACCGGCCTGACATTGCGCACGTCCAGCAGTGGCGGCAAACAAAAAAGCAGCGTGGTCAACAATCCCGTTCCCAGCCCTGCGGTAACCGAACGCCAGGGAAATTCCAGCGTCGCATGAACCGGCAGCAGCTTGCCGAAAACCGCCGGCAGAGCGGCCATCACGCCCACGCCCGCAGCCACGCCCACGAATCCTCCAGCCAGGCCCAGGCCTAATGTTTGCAGCAGAAAAATCCGCAGCAGATCGCCGGAGCTTGCGCCGACGGCCTTCAAAATGGCCAGCATGTTCATGCGCTGTTCCAGGTGCGCGTGCATGGCCATAGCCACGCCAATCGCCCCCAGCACCATGGCAACCAGACAAATCAAACTCAAAATCGCGGTGGCGTTGTCCAAGCCACGGTTCAGCCCAGGATTGCCCTCTCTATAATCCATCACCTGCGCGTCGGGCAACGCCGTCTCCACCTGCTTGCGCAATGCGACGGGATCGGCTTGCTGCGGCAGCTTCATCAGCAGCTTAAAACTGGCCCTGCTCCCCGGAGCCAGCAGGCCGGTCTGCTCAAGCGCCGCCTGCGAGATCATTACTCGCGGTCCCAGTCCTGCCCCGGCGCTGAGGCGATCCGGCTCCTGCTTCATCACAGCGGAAATGCGAAAACTTCTGCCGCCCAGCCGCAAAGTCTTGCCCACCTGCGCATTGAGGCGAATGAGAAATTCTTCTGCCACCACCGCCGAGTCGCCATCCAGAGCCTGCTTCAGGCTCATCGCAGGTTCCAGCTCCGCAGTTCCGTAGTAGGGATACTCAGCCGGGTCCACGGCCTTGAGCGAAACCAATATCGGGACTGGATATGTATTCGGGTCCGGCACTGAAGCCATGGAAACGGTCTCCGTCACCCATGTAGTGCGAATCCCGTTCGGCTGCGCAACGGCCGCGATCTTGTCTTTTTCCTCGGTTGTAGCCTGATGAAAGAGCCGTGCAGTCAGATCGCCGGCCATCAGCGCCCTCGCTTCCGTGCTCAGCGTCCGACGGAAGCTCTCGCTGAAGCCGCGCACGCCAACCAGAGCAGCCACACCCACGGCCACGGAGAGCACGACAAAACCGAACTTGCCCGGAGCGGAGCGCAAATCCCGCCAGCCAATGGCCCCAGCCCGCTTCCAACTCAACGCGCGCTTAGCCATTCGTCACCCGGTCTTGAACCGCAACCGCACTCGGACCTGTATATGGCAGAGTGTCTTCTAAGATCATTCCGTCTCGCAAAACAATCTTGCGGTCGGCGCGGCTGGCCACATCCGGATCATGCGTCACCAACACCAGCGTCGTTCCCGCCTTGCGTTTGCGCTCCAACAATAGGTCCAACACTATCCGCCCATTGGCGGAGTCAAGATTTCCAGTCGGCTCATCGGCCATCACAATAGGCGGCTCGGCAACAAAGGCTCGCGCCAGCGCCACACGCTGCTGCTCGCCGCCCGATAGCTGCACCGGGTAGTGTTCCACCCGCTCCGTAAGACCTACCTCACCCAAAAGCTGACGTGCTTGCGCGATGCCGCTGCCTTCCTTGTTCAATTCATAGGGCAGCAGCACATTTTCCAGAGCCGTGAGTGTCTCGATCAGTTGATACGACTGAAAGACGAAGCCTATCTTCTCGCCGCGCACCGCCGCCAACTCCGCCTCGGCCAGATTGTGGATCGGTATGCCGTCCAGCCAGATCTCGCCGGAACTGGGCGTGTCGAGCCCCGCCAGCAGGCCCAGCAACGTGCTCTTGCCGCTGCCGCTCGCGCCCAGGATGGCCACAAACTGACCAGATGGAATGGTCAGGTTGATCCCCTTCAAAATCTCTACGCGCCGCGCGCCGTTCTGAATCCACTTCTTCGCATCCCGAACCTCGATCACTCTGCCTCCAGATTTTTTCTATTCCCTGCTCTTCGCTACACTGTATATGTGTACGTTCGCCGCTCACTGATTGTTTCGTTAGGACTGATTTTGCTCGCCAGCCCGCTGTTGGCCGCCGAGCGGCCACTTCTCATCTGCTACGGCGACAGCATCACCGCTGGTTACGGCCTACTGACAGGCCAATCCTTTCCCGACGCACTGCAACGCGAACTCAACGCCAAGGGTTACCACTATAAGGTAAATAATCAGGGCACCAGCGGCGCCACCACCAAGGACGCAGTCGCCGGCCTGCACTCCATTCTGCTGTTGCGCCCCGAAGTGGTCATCGTCGAGTTTGGCGGCAACGACGGCTTGCGCGGCCTGCCCCTCTCCGAGACCCGCCGCAACCTCGACGCGGTACTAACAGACTTCGAAAACGCCCATATCAAAACCCTGCTGGCCGGCATCACCCTCCCGCCCAACTACGGACAGGAATACATCCAGCAATTCGAGTTGATCTATCGCGACCTGGCGAAGAAACACCACATCGCCTTAGTTCCCATGATCTATAAAAACCTGGTTAGCGTTCCGGGCACGATACAGGAGGACGGCATCCACCCCACCGCCAAAGGTTCCGAGATCATTGCGCGAACGCTGCTGCCAGTGCTGGAACCGTTGCTGCATAAAGTCCAGTGAACAGTGGTCAGTGAACAGTGAACAGTAAAACCTTTGCACTACTCCCCGCTTGGCTATGGTTGCTCTAATCTTCACAGAACAAACTGATCACTGACCACTGTTCACTGACCACTGCCTTCACCCCATCCCCACAACCGGCTGAAAGAGCGTACCCGCAACTCTTTTGGCGATTCCCACCAGTTCCCGCTGTCCAGCAAAGACCTTCACCAGCGGTGCGTTGGAAAACTCCGGAAGGTTGGCCTGTGCGCCGTTGTGCAGCCTTCCAAGAGCCTGCGCATCTCCGGTGACTGACGGCATCTCCGGCAACAGGCTGCGCGGATGGAGGCACAGCCTCTCTAACGCATCCAGATTTCCGGCCAAAGGAGTAAGTTCATCCAGAGGGTGTGCCTCGGCCAGCGTGAAGACTCCAGCCTGTGTGCGGCGAAGGCTGCTCAGGTGCGCTCCACAGCCCAGTTCCTGGCCCATTTGGTGAGCCACTGCCCTCACGTAGCCTCCAGCACAAATCGTCATGGTGAAGCAGGCTTCAGTTCCGTCGACCGAAACTATCTCAAAACTATGGATGCAGACCTTGACGGCCTTCAGTTCGACCGGCTTGCCCTCGCGAGCCATCTTATAGGCAGGCGTGCCGGCAATTTTTTTTGCGGAGAACGGCGGCGGCGTCTGCTCCATCTCGCCATGAAAATGGCTGGCTGCCGCGCGCACCTTATCGAGCGTCAGAGCAGGATCAGAGTCCGGCCCGGCAGGTTCGCCCTCGGCGTCATAAGTGTCGGTTGCGAATCCGAAGCGGATCGTCCCCGTATAGCTTTTTTCCGCTGAGGAGAAGTACTGCGCCAGGCGCGTAAACTTACCCAGCAGCAGGGGCAAGACGCCTGTGGCCATAGGGTCCAGTGTGCCCAAATGTCCGATGGAGCGTTCGCCCGTAATTCTGCGTAGAATTCCCACCACATCATGGCTGGTCATGCCGGCCGGTTTGTCGATCACCAGAAGTCCGTTCACTTCTTAACTTTAGCCGACCAGCCCGCCGCTCACACACCGCCCGAGTCTGGACTCCGCACCAGCGACAGGAACTCCAGGCGTGTTTCTTTCTGGTGGAAGCAGCCCACCATGGCCGAGGTCACCGTCGATGAGTGCTGCTTCTCGATACCCCGCATCATCATGCACAGGTGGCGCGCCTCAATAACCACGCCCACGCCCAGCGGCTGAATAGAGTTCTGAATGGCGTCGGCGATCTGCCTTGTGAGCCGCTCCTGCACCTGCAAACGTCGAGCAAACACTTCAACTAATCGCGGTATCTTGCTCAAACCGATAACTTTACCTTTGGGGATATAGGCCACGTGCACCTTGCCGAAGAAAGGCAGCATATGATGTTCGCAGAGCGAAAATATTTCGATATCCTTGACGATAACCATCTCGTCGTAGTCCTCGTCAAAGAGCGCCCCGCGCAGAATTTCTGTCGGATCCTCGCCGTAGCCCTTGGTCAAATAGGCCATCGCCTTTTCCACGCGTCCGGGCGTGGCTAGCAATCCCTGGCGGTTGGTGTCTTCGCCCAAACGGCTCAAAATCTCGCGATACATCTGTTGCGTGCTGAAGGCGCTCAAGCCTTCGTCCGTCTCAACTGCCTTGTGAACAGGCTTGCTGATTGCAATTGGTTGTGCCATGTTAATAATCCTCCCTGGGGAATAGGGTGTAGTTTTCACTCGTCTTCACATTCAAAGAAATTGTTTTCTGTCTCTTCCACGCGCACTCGCTCCAACTCGCCGGCCGGCAGCGCGTCCTTCAAAAGTACATAGACCGCTCTACTAAGATTCTCCGTCGTCGGCACGCGATTCACAAACAACGGGTCTAGATTCAGGTTGGCGTGATCGAATCGCTCGATGACCCGTCCGCGCACCACCTCGTCCAGCGCAACCATATTCACTACCATTCCTGTTTCCGGGTTCACCGCTCCAGCAACCACCACTTCGACAACATAATTGTGCCCGTGACCATGTGGATTGTTGCACTTGCCATAGGTCGCACGGTTCTCTTCCGCAGTGAGCGCGTCCGTGTGCAGCCGGTGACTGGCAGAGATGGTGTAGCGGCGACCAAAACAGGCTCTCACGGCTCACCTCTGTACTCAGCAAATATTTCCGGCGTCTCGTAGATGCGCACGCGGCTCAATCGCGCTCGTCCTGCGGCCGTAACAGATGGCTCCAGCCGCTTCCACGCCGCGATAGCCAGATTTTCTGTTGTCGGAATGATAGCGGCAGACTCCTTAACTGCAAATTCGGGGACTTCAAGGTTGAGATGGCGATGATCCCACGCCACCAGCACATCGCGCTCGATTATGTCTTTAAGCCATGTCAGATTGACAACGAATCCTGTCACAGGGTCCGGCTCGCCCGCTACCGTGACCTCCAGAGTGTAGTTGTGCCCGTGCCCGTTGCGATTTGCGCAGCGGCCAAAGACTTGCTCGTTCTTCTCCGCCGTCCACGCCGGATTCCAATAATAGTGCGAAGCGGAAAAAGTGGCCCGCCGCGTCATGTAGATCATTCTTACCCCTTAAATAACTAGATGCTACGAACCTGATCCTGGCTTCATAAGCTACCTATTGGTCTTGGGCATTTGTTCTTTGCGCAAGAGTAAGCGGCTCCTGGGATGGACGTAGAGACCCGAAACTTCCTGTGGACGGCCCTGCCAATCATGGCACATAACAGTTCGTCCTTCGACCCAACATTCAGTTGCAACAAGACTCTTCAGGTAATCTCGAACTTCCGCTCCTGCGAAACTCCTCGAATCCGCAACCACACATACTTCGGCGTAGACTTTATCCCACGTGCGACCAACACGACTGATCAAGAAGCGTTCCAGCACATTGAAGCTGGTATTTCGCATCTTCTGGCGCTTTAGCCGAATATGGTTAGCACTCTCATTGATCTGATCTCCTTGCACGTCCAATATAACCGCCTTCTTGCGAGGCGTCTTACTCTCCCAAGTGCGGTTCGCCTTTGGACGCTCAGCGATAATTTTGTTTATGTCTTGTCGCATTGGCTTCCTTTCATCCAAATGTGTCTAAGCCACGTACTCCCGCCCCTTCCAGCTTACGCGTTTCTGGATGCGGTGCTGGAACCAACTACGGCAGAGAAGCCAGATAAACAGCGGCAACCCCAGCGGCGAGATGGCGCAATTGAGAAAAGAAAAATTGCTTTTAGCCACTCGTCCATAGAAGCGGAAAAGGTTGCGCACCCAGAGCAGTGCCAGAACCCAGCCCGCGATCAGCCACTGTGCTGAATGAGCGAAGATGCGAGCGTTCCAAAATTCCACCGCCAGCACCGGCAGAGCAGTCAGCAGAAGAATATCGATCACCCGCCAGACGGCCAGCGCCAGACAGTTGTCAAAAAGCAGCGTCAGATTCTTGGTCCAGCCCTCAATCATAGCCGCCGTCGAGCGGTACATGTGCGCGGAGACGGCGTCCTCGGCGTAACGAAAGCGCAGGCCAACCTTGCGCCGCTTGGCCAGGATGGCCAGTTCCACGTCTTCCAGCACCTTTTCGGAGACTGCCGCATGTCCGCCAATACGTCTGTAGGCCTCCCGCTCGATGAGCATAAACTGCCCATTGGCCGCGGCGATGCGCTCAGCAGGGTCGGAGACCTTGGCCGGAGGATATGCCAGAGCAAGTTCGCAGAAAATCAGAGGCATCAGAGATCGCTGCCAAAGCCCACTGACGATTTGTCGCGGCGAGTAGCTCAACACACCCACCTTGTGCCGTGTGGCTTCGTGCATCGCGCGATGCAGTTTCCCCGGTTCGTGTATGGTATCGGCGTCGGTGAAGAGCAGCCAACGGCCTCGCGCTCGCCTGGCCGCCGTCCAGATGGCGTTATTCTTACCGGTCCATACTGGATTGGATTGTCCGGGCTCCAACACTCCAGCTTCCAGCACGGTAACCCCGGCAAAGCCGCGGGCTATTTCCGCGGTACGGTCGGTCGAGTGATCGTCCACCACAATCAATTCCCAGTCGCAGCCCAGCTTGAAGAATTCATCAGACTGGTTGACCAGCGACTGTAGGCATGCGGCAAGGCAGCCTTCCTCATTGCGCGCCGGGACGATGACGGTCAAATCCAGCAGCTTCTTCGGCTCCGGCTGGTCAAAAACTGTTCCCCGCAGCACTGGCTGCGAGATAGGCGAATCAGATAGTCCTAAAACTGGCTTAAACACGTCCTCCGCAACCTCTGCGCTCTCTTGTTTCCTCTTCATTCGTTCACCGTTTCCGTCAGGGTCTTTCGCTCGTTATTATAGAGATGTGCGGCTCCCTCGGTTTATCTCACTCGCTATCCTTTTCCCATTGGCCCTGGCGCCCGGCTGTGACCGTGGCGCGCATCCGGCGATGACAGGCCAGCAAGCTCCGGACTTCAACCTCTCCGACGGCACGACAACTGTCCATCTGGCCGGCTACCGTGGCCGCGTGGTGCTGCTCAACTTCTGGGCCACATGGTGCGCACCCTGCGTTCAGGAGATGCCTTCCCTGCTCGAATTGCACCACCAGCGGCCCGATCTGGCCATCCTGGCCGTCAGCATCGACGAAAACCCTGACGCCTACAGCCGCTTTATCATCCGCCACCAAGTGGACCTGACCACAGTTCGCGACCCCGCCCAGAAAGCCGCAAAACTCTTTCATACCGAAGGCTGGCCGGAGACCTACATCATCGATAGAAACGGCGTCATCCGCCGCAAAGTCGTCGGTCCCCAGGATTGGGGCAGCCCGGAAATCCGCGCTTATCTGAAAAGCTTGTAATGCCCGGATTACATGGACTACCACTAAGGAGGATAGAAATGATCTTCAATCCCGCACATCCCGGCGAAGTGCTGCGCGACTACCTGGGAGATATGAGCGTTTCCGACGCTGCCTCCCGGCTGGGCCTCACCCGTGCCCATCTTTCGCGCATCCTGAATGGACACGCGGGCATCACCGCCAACACATCCTTGCGGCTATCATCGGCCTTGGGCACCTCGCCGGATTTATGGCTGAAGATGCAGATGAACCATGACCTCTGGTTGGAGCAGCAACGGCCAGCAAAGTTCAAGGTGCATCCGTTTCCACGCAGAGAGGCATGCGAGGCGTAGTAAAGCTTCACCTTGCTATCATTCCCCTATGACCTCAGTGGAGATTCACTTTCACTATGCCAATCAGCCTACGGATGCGGTAATCTCTGCACTGGCTAAGGCCCGCGAAGTCTACGGCATTCATCGGCTCACATTCGACCGCATCGCCCGCACACTGCACGTGGAGTATGATGCCACCAGGCTTAATGCCGCCTCCGTGGCCAAGCTGGTGCGCCAGGCGGGCTTGGAAATCGTCGCCAATCTGCCCTTGATTCCCGCGTAGCCGCCTATATCGCAGCCGCCCGCAGCCTGAAAACCGCGATTGCGCTGTCCTGGGAACCTTGATATTCTATCAATGGTCTTAAACATGCGCCCGTAGCTCAGCTGGATAGAGCGACTGGCTACGAACCAGTAGGTCGGGAGTTCGAATCTCTCCGGGCGCACCATTCATTCCTCGATTTGTGTTTTTCTCATTCATGCATTCATAGCGGCAAAGACCGCGATAATCTCAACAACACTTACACTCTCCTCTAACAAAAAGAGCGAAGCGCCATGCGCTTCGCTCTTTTTCAAAATAATGTCACCAATCCGTCAATACAGCCTGAAGTTGACCTCGATATTCACCATCACTGCTACCGTCTTCTTGTGTGCCCTGTCATAGGCTGGTTTGAACTTGTATTTCATCACCGCCTCAATGGCCTTTTCGTCCAATCCCATGCCCAGTGTGCGAATCACGCGCGGATTCTGCGGATTTCCTTGCGCATCCACGATCAATGCGACAATGCAAACTCCCTGGTACTTCGCCCGGCGCGCCTCGTCTGAGAATTCCGCCTCTGGCTCGAACAAAGTAACCGGCTCCGTGACATCTCCACCCACCCTAGCCAGTCCGCCTCCGATGTTCCAGCCGGAACCAAGCCCGTATCCGCTTCCATTACCCGAACCTAGGCCCGTACCCGTGCCGTTCCCCAACGAGCCTAGCTTTACATTGGGCGAGTTCGACTGGCCGAAATTCGGCAGTCTCGCATTGTCGGGAATGATAATATTGTTCTGCACATCGATAGTGGGGTCCGGCGGTGCTTCCACCTTGGGAGCTTCCATCGGCTTCTCCCTCGGGGGAATCCTGCCCTTTTCGGCTTCGACCTTATCCGGACTTCCGCCACCACCACCCGCAGCTATGGTAGCTTTGGGAGCTTTGAACTCCGAAACATCGATTGGAGTCACCTGCAGCTTCGGTTTGACAGCATTTATGTAGGTCTTCACTCCGATTAAGAGGGCGAGCGCCACAAGACTCCCATTGAAGGTGGCGGAGATGCCGAAGGCCCATGGATTGCGCTTTACCGCCATACGGTCCGGCACCGGAATCGGCGTCGAGGTCAACTCCAGCGGAGGCAGCTTGGCCGGAAAGATGATGTCGCGGATGCCCTCGTAGAGATCTCTCCAGAGCGGTGTCTCCTCAACGGGAACACCGAATGCTAGGTCGAGTTCGACACCATCCGTACTAGTTGCGGAGGTTTGAGGTTCTGCATTTTGGTCGAGCAGATCGTTGGCCATCGTTCCGTCTGATTCAACTGCCTCTGGGTATCTGGCTTGCTGTCGAAGCGGGTTATGCTCCGTTTCCAGGTCCATACTTAACATTATGCCTGACTCCGCCCGCCGCCCGAATCTCCTACTGCTGTAGGAAGAATTACTACATGCGTGTGTTTCTGTCAAACAATCTCCACGCCGCTTCTGTGGCAGGCCGCAATCCATACTTTCATATTCGCGTACGGTGAGGTCTTCCATATTATATAGACGTTTAGCACCTTATGTTTGTTACCTATGAAATCTTGCTCCGCCATTTACACTTAAAAAGGAACACAGTGAAAAACACCAGGGAGTAACGATGTCCCCAGTACCAGAATTGAAGGCGACCCTCATATTACCTCAAACCGCCTTCCCCATGAAGGCTAACCTGCCGCAGAATGAACCGCTTCGGCTGGCCCGCTGGGCCTCGCTCGGGCTTTATGACAAGTTGCGCAAGGCCGCCCAGGGCCGCCCCACCTACCTGCTGCACGACGGCCCTCCATACGCCAACGGCCCCATTCACCTGGGCCATGCTCTGAACAAAGGGCTGAAGGATTTTGTCGTCAAATCGAAGACCATGGCCGGCTTCGATGCGCCCTACGTTCCCGGCTACGACTGCCACGGACTGCCCATCGAGATCAAAGTCGACGAGCAGTTGGGCCGCAAAAAACTCGAGATGCCCGTGCCGGAGGTGCTTGCCGCCTGCCGCGCGTATGCGCAGAAGTATATTGACCTGCAAACCTCGCAATTTGAGCGCATTGGCTGCCTGGGCCGCTGGGACACGCCCTACAAGACCATGTCTCGCGACTACGAAGCCCATACACTGGAGGCCTTTTACGGCTTT
>Ga0181520_10013479_pt1 | contig 10289 bp, 3 predicted proteins | sample PEATcosm2014_Bin_29_FD_132451 | JGI IMG/M metagenome (GOLD analysis project Ga0181520, IMG submission 132451) | Peatland microbial communities from MTU Mesocosm Facility, Houghton, MI, USA - PEATcosm2014_Bin02_30_metaG | ecosystem: Environmental > Terrestrial > Soil > Wetlands > Peat | place... | reverse complement strand
TGTTGAATGTTGGAGCGCAAGAGAGTTACAAGTAATTTTTAACTATACCGAATGGCGGAATTTTCTTAAAGTAATTAATAAGGCTAAAGACTCTTGTCTTAATAGCGGTGAATCTATTCCAAACCATTTTGTTGATGTCAACAAAATGGTTTCAATCGGTAGTGGTGCTGATAGACCTATAGATGATATCGCCCTTAACATTGCAACTTTTCCGATCTTTACAATAGTATATGAAATTATTAACTTATCAGTAATAATGTGGGAGTTTTATGAAATCAGCAATAGTATTTATATTACCCAAATTTCCTATAATTGAAATGCATGTTTGACTATAAATTTTATACTATGTACAATTAAAATATGAATACTGATAATCCGATTCTAAATAGTCCCTATGATGAACCTCTCTTGCATTATGCTACAGATCCGGATGGCTCATTAAATTATAGCGACATTCGGCAAGGTAGACGCATCTTTACCCCAGATATCAATGTAATGCCATCAAGACAAGGTACCCAATCCTCAATCTTTGAAATAAACGACTTTGCAGCAGGTTATGATGAACACTTAATAAATCGTTGCCGAAAAGAAATCGGAAAATGGAGGATTGAAAAATATCCAAATACAACAAGAGTTACTAAAGAACTTCTAACCTTCTGGTTTGATAATCCCGAAAGACATTCTGTAAAAAAATTATTCTTTGCTCAACGAGAAGCCATTGAAACTGCGATATGGCTGAATGAAGTTGCGGACAAATCAAATGCAGGCCAATACATTCTTAATAAAATCCGTCTTGGTCAACAAATAGTTAGCCAAGATGCTACGGATCAACTTCCGAGAATTGCTTTTAAGATGGCAACCGGTTCAGGTAAAACAGTTGTCATGGGTTGTTTTATTTTATATCACTATTTCAATAGACAGGAATATCGAAGCGATACTCGATTTGCTGATTACTTTTTAATCGTTGCACCTGGTGTTACCATCAAGGACCGATTGGGTGTTTTGTTTGTTGATACAAAAAACCATTTTAACAGAGCCGATTATTATTATCAAAGAGGAATAGTCCCGGAATATTTAGAGAAACGTTTAGAAAACCTAAATGCAAGATTGGTAATCACTAATTATCATACTTTCGAACCTAAAATATTGCAAGGGAACAAACGCAGCCCGTTTGATGGCAAAGTGAATTTGGAAGGGGAAAAAATTGATACCGGAAATAAAGAAGATTTTTCTCAAGTAATTAAACGGTCACTCGGTAAATTCAAAACTGGCAGTCGTTTGCTGATATTAAATGATGAAGCTCACCATTGTTATTTACCCCAATCTAAAAGTAAAACTACAGATAATGAAGAAGCCGATGAAAATGTTAGAGCGGCAGTTTGGTTTAACGGGCTAAAAGAAATTTCGAAACGTTATAAACTTCAGAATATTTATGATCTTTCGGCAACTCCATATTATTTGCAGGGCTCTGGTTATACTCCATATAGCTTATTCCCATGGGTAGTATCCGATTTTGGTTTGATTGAAGCTATTGAAAGCGGATTAGTTAAAATCCCTTTTCTTCCTGAAAGCGATAATACACAGGAACTAAAAATGCCGGTGCTGCGGAATTTATATGAGTATGTAAAAGATGAATTACCTAAAAAAGGCCAACGTAAAAAAAAATCTGAAGCAAAAGAAGAAGGAAAAAATATTAGGGAAATGCCTCCTAAACTTCCAGCATTAGTTAAAGGTGCATTGGACCAGTTCTATAATCATTATGTCGAATATTTTGATGGATACAGAAAAATCCAAGAGGAAAAAATAAATTTATTTTCCCCGCCCCCTGTTTTTATTTTGGTGTGTAACAACACATCCGTCTCTAAAGAAGTATATAAATATATTGCAGGTTATGAGTATGAAGACCAGAGTGGAAAATTAATTACGAGAACTGGTGCAAAAGATTTGTTTAGCAATTATGACCCGGTAACTAAAAAACCTTTGAGTAGACCGCCTACGTTGCTGATTGATAGCAATGCTCTTGATGAAAATGAACAAATAAATGAGGATTTTAAGAAAATTTTTTTTTCTGAAATTGAAGAGTTTAAAAAAGATTATGCCAGAGTCCAGGGTCAGGGCAGTGCAGAAAGAATTACCGATGCAGAAATTCTTCGTGAAGTTGTGAATACAGTTGGTAAACAGGGTAAATTAGGTTCTTACATTCGCTGTGTTGTAAGTGTTGGTATGCTCACAGAGGGTTGGGATTCAAATACCGTTACTCATATCATGGGCCTCCGCGCCTTCGGTTCCCAGTTGCTATGCGAACAGGTGGCGGGTAGAGCTTTGCGAAGAATGAATTATTTTTTACAGGGATACGATAAAGAAGGTAATCCTACAAATGATAAGCGTAAAATCGTTATTGAAAAATTCCCACCTGAATATGCTCATATAATTGGCATTCCTTTTAAAATGTTTAAAGGCGGTACGTCCGGGCCTCCTCCTCCTCCAGTCGATCTTACACATATTTTTGCCCTACCGGAACGTGAAGCTAAATTTGAAATTACTTTTCCGAATGTTACAGGTTATCGAATTGAAAATTTTGCTTTACCTATCAAATATAATTTTTCTAAATTGGAAAATTATGAAATACGCGGTGACATTACTCCCATCAAAACAACATTAGCTACTGCATTTTCTGCTGAGGAAATTGAAATACAAATTAAAAGTGTTCTTGAAAAACGAGATGCTGAAATTATCTTTTGGCTGACAAAAGAATTACTTAATATTCATTTTAGTAACGATGAAGGTGTCGCTCAGTTCGATAAATTCAATCAATTAAAACAAGCTGTTACCGAATGGTACGAATCTAAAGTTTTATTGTTAAATATTAGCGACCATTGTTACAAAAAATTAATATTGTTCGATGAACCGAAAAAAATTGTTGATCATATTGTAAGAGGTATAAATACCGAACAAAACACTAAAGAATTCATAAGACCTGTTTTTAATTATTATAATAAATTTGGTAGCACTAAACATGTACATGGGAATACAACTAAAGAAGTTTATCCAACTAAGAAAAGCCATGTGAACTTTGTAGTAGCTGATACAGATAGTTGGGAACAAATTGCGGCAAAAACATTCGAAGAATTATCTCAAGTGTTTCGTTATGTAAAAAATGCTTTCCTTGGTTTCCAGATCCCTTACGTCAAAGATGGTAAAGATAAAAATTATTTTCCCGATTTCATTGTTCAATGTAAAACAAAAGACAATGCTATTATAAATTTAATTGTGGAAATTACGGGAATGAGCAAAGACAAAGCAGAAAAGAAATGGTTTGTTGAAAACCGTTGGCTGCCTGCAGTAAATGCGCTAAAAGAAAAATATAAATATTCCGAATGGTATTTCATTGAAATTGCAAATGATATTCGTAACATCAAAAATCAATTGATAGAAAAAATATCGAGTATATAATTTATGGCGAAAAAAGTAGAGTCAATTAAGCACACCAAATCCAAACGTGTTCACATACCTTCTCAAGAAGAGGCAGGTTATGAAGACGCAAATCTTAAAGTGACACAAGGAAATAAAATAATTGAGTTACCCAAAAATCCTGTTGTTCATCGCGGCCAAGATCCTGAATTGTTCTGGCTTAATAAATATTGTAATGATGATCGAGATGATTTGCTTCGTGTCGATATTCGCAGTTTGTATCGACATGAACATATCGCACCAGAAACATTGATTGAAAATCTTTATAAAATTACCGAAACCAAAAGTCCTCAAGAAGATTTCTTCAATGAGCTTTTTGGCAATGCATTGGAGAAAGATGAACTGGAAAAAGTAAGTGATTACTATGCTCATCAAGATGGTTGGACAAACCGACTTATACAAGGCGATAGCCACCTTGTTATGGCGAGTTTGCTGGAAAGGGAAGGTATGGCAGGGCAAGTACAAACAATTTACTTTGACCCACCTTACGGAATTAAATATGGCAGCAATTGGCAGATAAAACTAAACAATCGAGATGTAAAGGATAGCAACGATGAATCCCTTACAGGCGAACCTGAACAGATTAAAGCGTTTCGTGATACCTGGGAATTAGGAATTCATTCATATCTATCTTATTTGAGAGACCGTTTGCTTATTGCAAAAGAATTACTAACCGAGAGCGGAAGTTGCTTTTTGCAGATTAGTGATGAAAATGTTCACCTCGTTCGCAGTATCATGGATGAGATTTTTGGAAGTGAGAATTTTATCGCACTAATTCCATTCAAAAAAACGAGTTCTACAGGTCAACAATTTCTCGACTCTATTAATGATTATCTTATTTGGTATGCAAAGTCAAAAGAGATTATTAAGTACCGCCAACTCTACGAAGAATCTGGATTTGATACATATGCCTTTAATTGTATCGAGTTTAAAAATGGAACTTGGAAAAGATTGTCGGCAGAAGAAAAAAGGACTTATAAAGAAACAGATGGTAGATTATTTAGAACATCAAACTTTACGTCTCAAAGTGGAGGGGAAAGTACAAGTGTAGAAGTAGAAATTGATGGAAAAATATTTAAACCATCCAAAAATACTTTTTGGAAAACCAATGCAAGTGGTATTTCTAATTTACTGAAACACAAAAGATTATTGGTAATAGGGAATACTTTAACTTATAAAAGATACCTTGACGATTTCACTGTAAGAGCAATTACAAACTGGTGGGATGATACAATTCAAAGCACTTTTGCTATTGAAAAAAACTATGTCGTACAAACTTATGCAAAAGTAATTCAAAGATGCCTCTTAATGACAACCGATCCGGGAGATTTAATTCTTGACCCGACATGTGGAAGCGGCACAACAGCGTATGTTGCAGAACAATTCGGTAGAAGATGGATTACAATTGACACAAGCCGAATTGCACTTAATATTGCCAAGCAACGGTTAATGACAGCAATATTCCCATATTATAAATTGTATGATGAAAATAGTGGAGATATACGGCAAGGATTCATATATAAAACAGTTCCACACATCACTCTTAAAGGATTAGCCAACGATGAACCTCCAGCAACCGAAACTCTTTACGACAAACCTGAGATTGATAATAAGCTACTAAGAGTAAGTGGGCCCTTTACCGTAGAGACATTACAAAACTTTGATCCGATTGCACCTGAAGAATTGGATGAAGAAATAAAATCCACTGAAGATGTCGGAGCATTTGAAGAGGTTATAAAACAACATTTAATAAGTGCAGGGATTAAGAATGGCAGAAAAAATGAAATGGTAGTTTTCACCCGTGTAGATTTGCTGAGTCATTCTTATTTACATGCTGAGGGTTTTTACATAAATGGCACAGGTGAGAAAAAAGCGTACATATTTATAGGTCCTAAATTTGGAACGGTTAGTAAGACTGCTGTTAATGAAGCAATTAAAGAATGCCGTCAAAGAGGTGATGCACAATGGCTTATTATACTCGGATTCAGTTTTGAAAGTGATGTTGAAGGTAGTACACAAACCATGAGTCTGGGGAAATTTGAAGTTACTAAAGCACGAATACATGATGATTTATTACAAGAAGGATTAAAGAAAAAACCAAGTAAAAGTGCAGCAAGTTTTGTAACTATAGGTGAACCCGACATTGCATTAATCAAAAAAGGAAAAGAAGTTACCGTTGAAATTCAAGGATTAGATATTTACGATCCTATAAAAGACGAAGTAAAAGCCCGAAGTGTTGCCGATATTGCCTACTGGATGGTTGACGATGATTATGACGGTAGCAACTTTATTGTTAAGCAGGTTTTCTTTTGTGGTGGTGAAAAAACTGAATTTGATAAATGGAAGAAGGGACTAAGTAATATTGCTAAACAAGACACTAAACGTAATATAGAAAAAACCTTGAAAGTAGAAATAGACGATGAAGCATTTGACCGCCTCTACGGTCACATATCCCACCCCATTGAAATAAAAAAGAAAGGACAAAAAATTGCCGTTAGAGTTATTAGCCAGTTTGGTGAGGAATCGATGAAGATATTATCAGCGTAATAAGTATCAATTATTTTACGATAAATTATTTAACAGGATTATTCGTGAATCGTTCTAAACATTTTACGGCAACTTTATTTATGAATCATTGCGAGCTTAAGAAGACGAAGAATAAGTCTTGATGTAATTTAATTTTAAAATAAAATTCAGAAATATTTGTAAAGATTCTTGATTTTTATTAAATGAGGCCTTAAATGGAAACAATTTCGAAAATTGAAGAATTTTGTGACCCCAAAAATCTTGATAATTATTTAGTAGTTGAAGAAGATGATACTCTATGCGGTTTAAGATTATATGAGTTCATTGGAAATAAAACTGCAAGAGCCATGACAGTAAAACTGATTAAAAAGGATATAATCGATGGCTTAGTCAAAGTGAATAATACGGTTATAAAAAACCCTCAATTAATTATAAACCTAAATGATACTATATTTTATAAAGAATTTATATATAAATGTGCTAAGAAAATTCTTATTAATGATTTTAATCAATTATTAATTAATCATTTCTTTTATTTAAACAATAGAAGAGAAATAAAAGATATATTTCGTGATAATTTGGGTGTTGAAGAAACACAAATTGTTGTCGCATCGCTTTTAAGACTTAAAATAGGACTAGGTGAAAAATTTCAAGGTCATTCAATCCACTATAAAATAAATAAGTTTTTCGATGATAATTTATCTGAGATTTATAAAAAGAATAATATTAATGATAAATCAAATCCTGATGATAAGATTGAAAGACTTAATAATATTAAAATTAAGTTAGAACAATATTTGAAAGACATTATAAAGAATTTTGACAACATTTATAAGCTAGACACAACCAATCAAGAAATTAGAAAATTATTTAGATCGCTAGAATGTGCTTATTTAATAAAACCATTTTTCCCAAAAGAATTAGTTAGTAATTCGATTTTAGATACATTATTTAAACCCATTAAGGAAATACAAAATTCAACGGATAAAGCTCATAAGCATGAGTTGTATAATAAGGTAGTCAAAATTTATAATGAATATAAAGAAAATGTATTAAAATCAAAATTATATTATTCAAAGATATTTCTTGAACCACTAATTACAAATCTAAAAAAAATTTTAACATATGAAGTATTTGGTGACAATTCAGGTAAAGCTAATATTCAAATTGAAGAAATCCCTAAAAAATATCCATTATTTAAGGTCGGTGAGCATGATATTCTTTTGAAATTGAAAAATGATGGACAAGGATATGCTTTAAATCTTATAATGTCTGTTCATTCATCCGATGTAGAAATTAAAAAAAAGATTTTTAGTTTTGAAAACTTACAACCTGGTGAATTAACTTTAGATGTTCCGATTCGGATTGTAATTCCAAAAGAAATAATTAAATTCAATATAGTTATTCAGTGGACAGATTACGATGGTAGTACACATAAAAAAAATATTGATCAATATTTTAAATGTCAAAGTACTATTATTGATTGGGAAAAATTACAAAATCGTAAACCGTATGCTTTAAGAGCTATTGAAGACAAAGATAAATTATTAGGTAGAGATCAATTAGTTAATGAAATTATAGAGAATATTAATTCTAATACACTAGATTCTTTTATATTATTCGGACAAAAAAGAGTAGGGAAAACTTCAATCGTAAAAACAATTAATAAAATGTTTTATAAAATAAATGAAGTTATTATTATTTATTTAGATTGTACTAATATAAGACAGTTAAGTGTTGAGGATACCATAAGTGAACTTGGCAAACAAATTATTAAAGAAATTCGCAAAGAAATTCTAATTAAATATAAAAATAATAGTGATATTGTAAATTTAATTAAATCTTCTTCAAGTATTGATTTTAGAGGTTCAATAACACCAATTAAAGATTTATTTGATACTTTAGAGATTTATTTACCAACTATTAAGATTATGATCATTATTGATGAATTTGACGAACTACAATATGAGATTTATAAACCTGGAAATATTAGTGATACTTTCTTTAGAAATTTTAGAGGGTTAAATAATCATTATTCAAATTTGGGGTTTATACTAGTTGGCTCTGAAAATATGCCCAAAATTTATAATTGGCATGGCGAACAATTAAATAATTGGAAAAATAGAACTGTAGATACCTTTGATAAGGAAACACAATATCCCGCGTTCAGGAAATTAATAGAGAGTCCGGTTTATCCCGATATTAAATATTTGGATGATGCTATTGCTGAGATATATGAACAAAGTTCGGGTAATCCTTATTTTACAAATATGATATGTAGCTGGGTATTTGATATGTGTGTAGAAAGAAGGGATTCTGAAGTAACAAAACATGATATTGTAAAATCAATTAATTTAAAATTAAAAAATGAAGCTAAAACAAGTTTCCAACATTTTTGGAAAGATGGTATTCTTGAGCCTTCTGATAAAAAAGAACTAATTTCTGATTTAAGAAGAAGGACTTTACTTGCAATGTCCCGTGCATTTATAACTTTAAGAGAAGGTTCTACTATCAATCCTATTAATGAAACAGATGTTGAAAAATATTTTAATGTAAAAAACTTACCAATTGGAATTAATGAATGCAAAAAGCAATTGAATGATTTTAAAGATCGTGATATAATAATCTTATCAGATTTAGGAATGCGTATCAAACCAAAAATATTTGAAAAATGGTTAACTGAATATGGCATGAATGAAATTGTAGAAGGTGTAGCCGATTTAGAAGAACTTCAAAAAGAACAGAAAATTGAGGATTCATTATACCTGAAAGATATTGAAATTGGTCATATCTCTGATAGGTATCGTTATCAAGGACGATCTTACAATATTAAAGAAATAAGAGAGTGGATTGAACAATTTGGCCTTAATAGCAATCAGCGATTAATTTATAAAATATTGCGCAATGGAAAATATTATTCTGAGGAAGACATAAAATCAATATGCCGATCGGGAAATGAACAAGTATTTAAAGGTATAACTTGGGAAATAGGCCCACATTCTAAAAAGTTAAGAAGAGAAAATGCTTTAGTTACAATTCTAAAATATGGCTATGAAGATAATGAAGTATTTGCTAAACTATATGCTGAACTATCATCTATTCCCCGTTCAAATATTTTAAAATTAAATAAATATGATCCTTCAAAAATAGATAATATTAAAATCTTAATAATATTTCATCCACTTTTATTTAATTCAAAAGTTGTATTTGATGAAATTCTTAATTTTTTCACAATCTATGGTGAAATAATTAGTACAAAAATTGAAAGGGTAGTTTTCATTTCTATCATTTCATTAAATAATCAATGTAACGTTTTACAAAATTATTTTGTTGAACACAACATTAATATAAAATTGTTTTCTTTTGAAGATGTTGAAGAAAAAGATGTTAGTTGTTTTAGTGAAAGATCTGATTTTTTTGATTCTAATAACGAAAAAAGTAAAGCTTGTGAAATTATATCTAAACATTCAAAATTTAACAATTTAAATAAATATCTAGCTTTATTTACGGAGCCAATATGCCCACAAATATGTATTCCAATATTTTGGAATAAAGAAATTAACAATGAACCTATCTTCCCTAATATTAACAAAATTTATATTGAAAATGATATTCTTCCTAATTATAAACAAATGACAAAACAACTTGGTGACGATTTAGAAAAAAATATGAATAAGATTACGATAAATATTTTGAAGGAATTAAGCAATAACTGGTGGATAGAGTTTATACCAGATAAAATTAGAATTAAATGCATGGAAAGGTGGGATTATGATAAGAGGATAGAAAATGAATGGAATTATTTAGATTTTATCGATTACTCAGAAATAGCGTTAAAAAATGAATGTTTAAAAAAATATTTTTACTATGACGAATCGAAAACTGATTATAGAAATATTTCTAATACTAAAGGGACAGCATGGCTTTCAAAGTTAAATGAGTTAAGAAAGATATATTCCCATGCATCGCGTGAAAAAGAAATTAATAAGGATGATTATGAAATGATGAAAAAAATGAGTGCTTGGTTTTTGTCCAATATGAAAGGGTAAATATTTTTATATATTAATTTTATGGGAGTGTAAATAATCTTGTGTAAATGATTAATAAAGGACTTGAGGTAAATGCTGTTGAGCGTAGCGAAACAGCATTTACCTCTAAGCAAAAAATCATTATTTTATTAATCAAAAATCCGAAAGGAGCGTTTACACTCATGGAACTTACCGATAAAATGATCGAGCAGTTTAAAGCCGATCTTAAAGGAGCAAAAACCTACGAAGACTTAATGGGTAAAG
>Ga0181520_10013478_pt1 | contig 10289 bp, 8 predicted proteins | sample PEATcosm2014_Bin_29_FD_132451 | JGI IMG/M metagenome (GOLD analysis project Ga0181520, IMG submission 132451) | Peatland microbial communities from MTU Mesocosm Facility, Houghton, MI, USA - PEATcosm2014_Bin02_30_metaG | ecosystem: Environmental > Terrestrial > Soil > Wetlands > Peat | place... | reverse complement strand
TGTGATACGGTCAGCCTCTGACAAGATTCCGGGCGCTTCATTTGCCGGTTGTCAAAGCGGCGTAGTAATGGTAGGTAATCGGCGGTAGTCGGGCCGTATTCAACGGCCAAACGACAGACCGTCGGGGCTATGCTGCTACGGGACTATCCGCCATGCCGTAATCCTCCAAATCCTATCAATCCTGTTCCCCTCGCCGTTCCCCGCCGCCACGCTTGCGGCAGTCCTACCTACAATCAGCGGGCGGACCCCGACCGGAGCGTTCCTTGACAGCGAAGGCCCCGGCAGGGGATAATGCGTTTATAGCCCGCGGGGACTCGCGGGCTTCTGTCGCGCCGCACTATCGGTGCCTTCGACTGCTCGAGACGGTCGTCATTCCGCCGTGGCGGTCGTCCGTAACGATGAGAATTGGGGCCGGCGGGCGAGACGTTCGCCCCGCGCGCGACAGGATTGCCGCGCCCACCCCATGTTCGAGACAGGGGTTTTTCCAGTGCCGCCTGACGTTGATGAGCTCAGATCTGCACGCATAGCCGTCCTGATGGGCGGCAAATCCGGTGAGCGCGAGGTGTCCCTGCGTTCCGGGGCGGGGGTGCTCGCAGCGCTTGCGCGCCAGGGCTTCGACATCGTCGCTGTCGATCCGAACCGCGATCTTGCGCACCAGCTTGGCGAGGCGGGGGCGACGGTCGTGTACAACGCCTTGCATGGCGGGGCGGGGGAGGACGGCACGATCCAGGGCGTTTTGGAGATGCTCGGCTTGCCGTACACCGGCTGCGGGGTGCTCGCCAGCGCACTGACCATGAACAAAGTCCTGACCAAGCGCGTCCTGAGTGCGGCTGGGCTGCCGGTGTGCGACTACGTCTTCGCGTCCGTGGACGACGACACTCCGGCCTCCGTAGATGACATCATCGAGCAACTTGGGCTTCCGCTAGTGCTGAAGCCGAACGCTGAAGGCTCCAGTCTTGGCGTGACCATCCCCAAGACAAGAGATGAGGTCGCGCACGACCTTGCGGAGTTGCTCGAGCAGTATGGAGCGGCCTTAGCTGAGAGGTACTTGCGCGGGACGGAGATCACGGTCGGGGTTGTAGGGGTCGGTGCGCGGCTGCGGGCGCTGCCGATCCTCGAACTGGTGCCACATAAGGAGTTCTACGACTACGAAGCCAAGTACACCAAGGGCTTGACCGACCTGATCTGCCCGGCGCGGATCGCCGAGGAAGCCGCCGAGGAAGCCGCCAGGCTGGCGCTCGCGGCACATCGGGCCACGGAGTGCTGCGCGCTGTCGCGGGTGGACATGCACCTTGACGAAAACGGGCAGCTTTGGATCCATGAGATCAACACCGTGCCCGGCATGACCGAGACCTCGGACCTGCCGCACGCCGCGGCGGCCGAGGGCGTGGAGTATGACGACCTGGTTCTGGAGATTCTTGCGAGTGCGACGCTGCGGCTGAGAGATGCCCGGCGCGCGCAAAGGATGCAGTAGACGATGCTGGCCAAACGCATTATCCCCTGTCTCGACGTGACCGGCGGCCGCGTTGTGAAGGGGATTAAGTACATCGACCACCGCGATGCCGGAGACCCGGTGGAGCAGGCCGCGCGCTATGACGAACAGGGCGCGGACGAGCTCGTGTTCCTCGACATCACCGCTTCCGTCGAGCACCGGGACATCATGCTCGACATCGTCCGGCGGACGGCGGAGCAGGTTTTCATCCCGTTCACCGTCGGCGGTGGCGTGCGCACGATCGACGACATCCGCGAGATTCTGAAGGCCGGGGCGGACAAGACGTCGATTATGACCGCGGGGCTGCTTAACCCTGAGATCATCAACCAGGGGGCGGAGCGCTTCGGCAGCCAGTGCATCGTTTGCGCGATAGACGCCAAACGGGTCTCGCAAGAAGGCCGCGATGACACGCGCCTGGGGTACGCGCCGGACGCGGAGATCGAGTGGAAGGTCTACACGCATGGCGGACACACGCCGACCGAGGTAGATGCGCTGGCGTGGGCCAGAGAGGCTGAAGAGCGCGGGGCGGGGGAGTTTCTCATCACCAGCATGGACGCCGACGGCACGAAGGCCGGATACGATATCGAGCTTCTCAGACGGATCTCCGAGCATACGAACATCCCGGTAATCGCCTCCGGCGGGGCGGGGAACGTGGATCACATGTATGAGGCGCTGACGGTGGGCAAGGCCGATGCGGTTCTGGCGGCGAGCATCTTCCACTTCGGCGAGACGACGGTCCAGGATGTGAAGCGGGACCTCGCGGCACGCGGTGTGACGGTCAGGATATGACGCCGATAGCCTGGCGCACGTCGCGAAACACGGCAGAGGATACGGCATGATCGACACTGGCGAACTCAAGTTCGGCGCGGACGGCCTGATCCCGGCGGTCGCCGTTGACTGGCAGAGCAACGAGGTCCTGATGCTCGGCTACATGAACGCCGAGGCTGTGAGGGCGACGGCCGAGACCGGGCGGCTGACATTTTGGAGCCGCAGCAGGCAGAAGTTTTGGGTCAAGGGCGAGACGTCGGGGCACACTGCCGACGTGAAATGGATGCGCATCGACTGCGACAATGACGCCCTGCTCGTCGGCGTGGAACTCACCGGCGCCATGTGCCATGAGTGCTATCGCAGTTGCTTCTTCCGCGAACTGCAAGACGGGAAGTGGCAGGTCATAGACGAGCGCCTGGCCGACCCGGAGAAGGTGTACGGGAGTGCATAGGGGGCCTGGCCGGGGCATGGACCGGGCGGCGCGGACGAACGGGAAGACCGGCGCAAGGGAGGGCCGCAGGTGACTGGCATCGCTAACGACAATCGATCAGGCGAGTCCGGCGCCCGGTTGGGTGACGGACGCTCAAGTTGTCTGACGCTTGTTATCCCCGCCTACAACGAGGTCGGCCGCATCGGGCCCGGACTTGCCAGCCTCCTGGACTATGTGGATGCCAGGAGCCTCGCGGCTGATCTGATCCTCGTCGATGACAACAGCTCGGACGGTACGGCGGCGTATGTCACCGAGCGTCTAGGCGGACGATTGCCGCTTACGGTCTTGCGCAATGACCCAAATCGAGGTAAGGGTTTCTCCGTCAAACGCGGTATGCTCGCCGCGACCGGCAAGTACGTGATGTTCTGCGACGCCGATTTCTCAACCCCGATCGCGGAAGCGGACAAGATGCTCGAAGCCCTCGACCGGGGCGCAGACCTCGTGATCGGCTCGCGGACGTTGAGGGAATCCCGGATCACCACGCACCAGCCGTGGTGGCGTGAGGCTCCGGGCAAGATGTTCGGAGCGATGGTGCGGGCCGTAGCGTTGCCGGGCATCCGGGACAGTCAGTGCGGATTCAAGTTTTTCCGCCGCGACGTTGCCCAGGCCATTTTCCCCCTCGTTGAGCTTGAGCGGTGGGCGTTCGACGTCGAGGTCTTGTACATCGCGATCCGGCTGGGGTATCGGATCGTTGAGGTGCCGGTTGCGTGGGCCAACGACCCGCAGACCAAAGTCCATATACTGACCGACGGCCCCCGTATGGTGAGAGACACTCTGACGGTGAGACGCCGACACCGCGGTCTGCGGCAGGCGCGGTAATCAGTCGGCCGACGGTGGTGACGGTGGCGGACTATCTGCTCAGTATCGTCGTCCCAGTGTTCAATGAGGTTGGCAATGTCGCGGCCCTGCACGAGCGGCTTGGGGCGGTGCTGGCGACCCTCGGATGCGAATGGGAGACCCTCTTCGTAGACGACGGCAGCACCGACGGCACCGCGCAGGCTTTGACAAAGCTGCAGCAGCAGGACCCGCGGGTCCGTGTCATCGGTTTGTCGCGCAACTTCGGTCACCAGGTCGCGCTTACTGCCGGTCTCGACGCGGCCCGGGGCGACGCGGTGATCTGCATGGACGGCGACTTACAGCACCCCCCTGAGGTTATCCCGGAACTGGTCGCGCGGTGGCGCGAGGGGTATGAAGTCGTCCAGACGCTACGCGTTGAGACCGCCGGCGCAAGCTGGTTCAAGACGAGCAGTTCGCGCATGTTTTACCGGCTGATCGGTTGGCTGAGCGATACCCCGATCTCGGCGAATGCGGCGGATTTCAGGCTCATGTCGCGGAGCGCTCTCGATGCGCTCTTGCAGTGCCGCGAGCGCGACCGCTTCGTGCGTGGGCTCGTCTCATGGATCGGCTTCCGCCGGGCCGAGGTGCCGTTTCGGGCGGATGAACGTCTGGCCGGGAACAGCAATTACTCGCTCGCCCGCATGGCGCGGTTCGCCTTCGACGCCCTGACGTCGTTCTCGACGAGGCCGCTGCGCTTTGCGACGGTGGTGGGGTTGGTCGCGGCGCTCCTCGGCGCGGTGTATGCGGGCTACATTATCTACATACGCCTGTTCACAACGCACGCCGTCCAGGGATGGGCGTCGGTGACGATTTCGGTGCTCATACTGGGTGGCCTACAACTCGTGTGCCTCGGCCTCATCGCTGAGTACATCGCGCGTCTTCTCAATGAGGCCAAGGCGCGGCCACTCTATATAGTCAAGGGCCCCGAGGGCAAGGGGCCGGCCGATCGGGCGACATAGTGAAGCCGGGAATGCCGATTGTACCCGCGAGTGCAGCTTATCGCGCGAGAGCGAGCAATAGTGTTGACGAATGTTCCTTTGGTCATCACAATTGACACTGAAGCGGATAATGAGTGGGGCCACGGCCTCCAAGCTACCTACCGGAACATCAGCGTGTTACCGCGCCTACAAGAGTTGTGTGACCGGTATGGCATGAAGCCGACGTATCTCGTCACCTACGATGTGGCGCGGGATCCGGCAAGCCGTGAGACGCTACGGGGATTGATTGAGATTGGAAAATGCGAGATAGGCGCGCATCTACATGGGTGGCGGACGCCACCTTTCGTGCCGGGAATCGATGATCGCGGAGCAAGCCATCCCTACCTTCACGAATACCTGGCCGACGTGCAAGCGGCGAAGCTGCAGAACCTCAACGATGCCCTCAGCGAAGAGCTTGGCGTGACACCGGTGTCGTACCGTGGGGGCCGGTGGAGTCTAGACGAGACCGCGCTGGATATCCTGGAAGCCGCTGGTTATATCGTCGATACCACCGTCTCGCCGGGAATGTCATGGAAGCACATGCGGGGTCGCAGTCGCGGGGGGTGCACATTCATCGGCGCGCCGTGGGAGCCCTATCATCCGACCGTTGGCGATCTTCTGCGCCCTGGCAATCGCAAAATACTGGAGGCTCCGGTTTCGATAGTACCGACTGGTCCGCTATTCCCCTACTTCCTTGGAACTCGAGGCAAAGCCTGGGACTGCTGCAGTGCGGGGCGACTGGTAGCCCGTGTCGTCAAGCGGCTCGGGCTCGCCCGCGCTATATGGCTGCACCCCGTGCGCAGTAGCGTCGACGAGATGCGTCTCGTCTGCAATGAACGTCGAGCGAGCGGTATCCTCAATATGATGTTCCACTCCAGCGAGCTAATCGCCGGCGGCGCGCGCGGGGTCCCCGACGAGACAACTGCAAGGACGGTCTGGGAGCGTATCGAGGCAATCCTCGCATGGCTGCAAGGGATCGGAGTAAGCGGGAGCACGGCGAGCGAGTTCGCCCGGAGGGTTGCAGCGTGAAGGTGCTCATCGCCAACAAGTACTTGTATCGGGGCGGGGGCACAGCAACGTACCTGCTGGCCCTGATGGACGAACTGCGAGATCTCGGCCACGACATCGTGCCCTTTACCGTGGCATTCGAGGGGACACAGACGACCGCCTATAGCGAGTACTACGTCTCTCCCCCGGGGCGGCCAGGGCAGACACATTACGCGGACCTGCTATCGGCGCCGGTGTCTTTGGCCAAGCTTGCCGGCCGTGCGATCTACTCCACAGAGACCTTCAGAAAGGCGATACGGCTGGTAGACGCAACCGGGCCGGATGTCGCCTACGTCAACAACATCTACAACTACATGTCGCCGAGCATCTTCCGCGCCCTGAAGCAACGGGGCGTTCCCATCGTGATGGGTGTCGCGGACTTCAACCTGGTCTGTCCCGGTCTGTACGTCGTGCGGAACGGAGTCCACTGCCGACTGTGCGCCTCGGGCGCACACTGGAAGGCACTGGCCCATCGTTGCCACAAAGGCTCCCTGGCGGCCACTTCCGTGCGGGTGCTCTCGATGTACGCGCATCGTTGGCTGCGCCTGTACGATCTCGTGGACGCCTTCGTGACGCCGTCGCGGGTGCTTCGCGACCTTCTTATCGAGTCCGGTCTGCCCGCGACGAAGGTCCGCCAAATACCGCTCTTCTATCGCCCGCCGGCCGCGTCCGCCACCTCGAATGCGGATCTGCCCCAATTCCCGGCGGCCGATGCGCTCCCGTACGTGATGTACTTCGGGCGCATCGACCGATATAAGGGGATCGAAACGCTCGTGCGCGCTTTCGCTCAATGCCGACGTGGCGTCCGCCTGCTGATCGTAGGCGCGGACGTGGACGGCGAGAGGCAGCGGCTCTCACGAATCGCCGACGAGATTGGCGTCGCGAATGTGGAGTTCCTCGGCAACCAGGGGCGCGCCGAACTAGATGTGCTTATCCGTGGAGCGTTGTTCACCGTCATTCCATCGGAGATGCCGGACAACTGCCCTATGTGCGTCCTCGAGAGCTTTGCCCACGCGAAGCCGGTCATCGGGTCGAATATTGGGGGCATCCCGGAGCAGATCACTCCCGAAGTCGGCTATCTGTTCGAACCGGGGAATGTGGGCGAGTTGGCGGACCGCATCCAGTCGCTGATCGACGACGCCGCACTGCGCGAGACGATGGGCGCTGCTGCGCTGCATAGGCTGCGCACCGTCTTCAGCCCCGAAGCGCATTGTGAGGCGTTGCTTGAGCTGTTCGCGAAAGTGATCCAGAGGTCCGCCCGCCGATTGTAGGTAGAACTGCCGCAAGCGTGGCGGCCGGGAACGGCAAGAGAACAGGATTGATAGGATTTGGAGGATTACGGCATGGCGGATAGTTCCGCAGCAGCATAACTCCGACGGCCTATCCTTTGGCCGTTGAATGCGGCCCGACTACCGCCGATCACGTACCAGTACCGCGCCGCTTTGACAACCGGCAGGCGAAGCGCTCGGAATGTTGTCGGAGGCTGACCGTATCACAAGATGAAGGACGAACGGCATTGAACCACGGAGACACAGAGGGCATAGAGAACGGCTGGGAAACGGCCGGCCTGCCCCACGATAGGCGTTAGGGGACGTTGCCGTTCTCTGTGTCTCTGTGGTCAATCGCCGTCCCTTTCTCCGTATCGCATCTCATTGCCGAGCAGGGCCGCGCAACCGGTGTAGTAATACTACCTACAACTGAAAGACGCACCCGTGATCCAAAGACAGACGGTCGCGTAGTCCGGCGGACGTCACAGCGGGCCATGACGCTTGGGCTGTGGACATTAGGACGGCACACGATCTCGAGCGGACGCTTGCCGGTATGGCTCGGCGGACGCAGCATCGCAGCACACAATGGAATCCAACGGCAACGCGACAACTTCAGAGCGCGCGATAAAGGACACCGGCAGGCTGTTCGGCTCTCAGCTTTTCGTGGGCCTGTCGGCAATCGTGTTTTCCGCCTGGCTCAATCGCCTCCTTTCGACCGAGGACATGGCGCTCTGGCCGATCTGTCTGGGGCTGGCCGGCTTCATCGGCGCCTTCGCATCGGGGGGCTTGGGCGACACCTTTGTCCGGGTGGTTCCGGCACTGCTGGCGAACGGCAAAGACAACGAGGCACGCGCGCTGATCAGGACCGGTGTCGCTGTAAACCTGTGCGCCGCTACGCTCATCGCCTTACTGCTGTACTGGTTTGCGGCGCCAGCGGCAGCGCTGCTCCTCCACGACGCGACGAAAGTGGCGCTGGTGCGCGCGCTGATTTTCGCGGCGCTATTCACCGCATTGCGCGAACGACTGTCGTGGGTGTTGCAGTCCTTGCAGATGTTCGGCAAGCTGGCGTTTCTGACGGTGTTCATAGACACTCCTCGTTCGCCTCTGATGGTCGCACTGTACTTCATGTATGGTAGGGACGTGCGCGGCGTGATTCTTGCGCTGACCATCATCCCTTTCGTCGCGTGCGTGCTGATCGCAGCGTGGATGAGCCGGTACCTTGTGGGGGCTGGCGGGCTGTACCCGCTGGGGCGGCTGCTGAAGCTCTCTCTCCCATTCTATGGGGTCTCGGTGGTGGGTTTCGCGTGCAACCAAATGGGCTACTTGGTGATCGGCGCCGTCGCGGCCCCGGGGGTGTTGGCAAGCTACTTCGTCGCGGACAGCGTGGCCGGCTATCTGCGGTTGCTGAATGGTTCCGCAATCGGGGCCGTGACTCCGAAACTGGCAGAGCGAGGCGCGCAGGACCCATCAGGCATCGGGCGTGTGTTCACCAAGTGCACTCGCTATCTGTTTCTCGGGCTTCTGCCTGTGCATGTCGGCGTCGCCGTCTTGGCAGCCCCGATGATGGGGCTGTATGGTGGCTCGAAATATGCGGACGGCGGCTACATACTCGTGGCCCTGTGCGCAGCGGCGTTCCTGGAGGCCGTGGCCGGCCTGCACCGCATCAATATTCAGGTTTTCGCGAATCCGTGGCGGCTGTTTGGCCTCAATGGGGTCTATGCAGCGACGTACCTGGGGGCGCTGGCCGCCCTTGTTTATCCCTTCGCAGCGGCTGGGGCTTGCGCCGCCAGAGTCGTCACCGCCTCGGTCCAGACAGTGGTCTCCGCGCGAATGCTGCGTGGCGTGGTGCCGGTGCGCTACGACGGCCGCGCGTTGCTGCAGTCGATCCCTACAGGCGCGGCAGTGGGGCTTTGTGCAGGAGCGGCCGGACTGCTCCCGCACAGCTATGTTGCGGCTGTCATTGCCGGAATGGCTGCAGGCGGCGCGGCGTGGGTGCTGCTCGTCGTCCGGCGTCTGGAGATCGTGGACATCGATCTGCTGGTCCAGCTCATGCCCAAGCGCCTCATTAACGGAGCGGCACGGGAGAGACTGGCCGCTCGCCTGTACATTGTGTTCGCCCGACCCGCACGTTCGATGCCCAACTGAAGAAAGGAGCGCTATGCAGCTTCGAGCGACGGAAACACCGCGGATCATCGGCCAGCGTCTCGCCCAACCGGCCTCGATTCTCGCCATCATCGCGGTGGTGCTCGTAGCAACGACATCGCTTCTGACGATGTACGGGGCGAGCCAGTGGGCCTACACTCTACCCGCGGCAGTTCTCCTGATCGTCCTGCTGTTGGCCAACCCGTACGCCGCATACGTGGTCGCGATCGTCGCCCCGAACATCCTCCCGTCGGGTGGACGTTTCCTTTTCGTGATGGTGCCGAACCCATTTCAGTTTCTCGTGCCCGCCGTCGCGTTCGGTTCGCTCATCAGAGGCTGGCGAGACAAGGAGTGGCAGGGGTTTCGCTTCTACTTCGCCGATGCCTTTGTCCTCTGGTACCTCATCTGGGGCTACGCTGGGATATTCCTCATACCAGGCCCGAGAAACTGGAAGTATTTCAGCAACGTAGTGACGATCCCAGCCAGCTTGTACTTCTCGGCCCGCTGGCAACCGCTGGACCGACGGCGTTTCCGGGGCCTTCTGAATGCGTACTTGCTGGCTGCGCTGTTTGTTCTATTCGTCATCGCCCAGGCCCGCTTGACGCGCCGCGACCCATTCTACTTGTGGGGGCAGGCTGGGTACAGCCTGGGGCCGCAGGGCGAGGTCGCTAACGCGTCCATCGTCACCTGCTTCCTCGGCGGCCTGTTCATCTACGCGTTTGCGACCCGATTGGGGCAGGCAGGCGGGCGTCTGCCTCGCCGGTTCCTGTGGGCGTTCGGGGCCGCACTGACACCTATCGTGCAGGTGGTCGTGACGCAGCGGGCAGGCATAATCGCCTCGGTGGTCGCACTCGTAGTATGTCTAGCGCACCCTCGACTGCTTAAGCCGGCAGCCCAACTTCTCTTGTTCGCGTTGATCGCAGGCTCCGTCTGGTACGTCTACTTTGGCGGGGCCACCCAGGTTCGCTTCGCGGAGAAGGATCCCCTTATACTGAAGCGCATATACCGGGAAAAGGCGCTCAGGTACATCGCGTCTCCCGCTTGGAACCCGTTCCTGGGGACGGGGTTTGGGCGGCTATCTGCCCTATCCGGTGAGACCCTTCCGTTCGAAGAGGTGTACGATGCCAACACGGGTGGGTGGCGTCACCCCGATCAGATACAGGCGGGCAGGGCCATCCACTGCGCCCCGATCACCATTCTCGGGGAGCAAGGCTGGGTTGGCGTGGCGACCCTGGCGTGTCTGGTCATCTGCATTCTGGCCTCGGTGT
>Ga0181520_10013477_pt1 | contig 10289 bp, 7 predicted proteins | sample PEATcosm2014_Bin_29_FD_132451 | JGI IMG/M metagenome (GOLD analysis project Ga0181520, IMG submission 132451) | Peatland microbial communities from MTU Mesocosm Facility, Houghton, MI, USA - PEATcosm2014_Bin02_30_metaG | ecosystem: Environmental > Terrestrial > Soil > Wetlands > Peat | place... | reverse complement strand
GCAAGTGGCTAATCGTCGAGGAGCACAATTCTGTGCCGGTCGACCTGGCCACCGGCAAGCCGGACATGCTTTCGACGCCCTAGCCCTTCTGCAAACAATCGTGCGCGGCCGGCCGCCGGGCGCGGACTACTTCTGCTCGGTTTGCAGGCCGCTATCTGGGACCAATACGACTTCGCGGCCGGTGATTGCTGGGCAGCTGACGACGGCGCTGCGCAGCAGATGGGGCTTCGAGCCGGGCGGGAGCAGCTCGGGGAATTTCACGGCGTCGATGGTCTTCTTTTCCGCGGTTAGCTGGTGCTCGCCAGACATCTGCTGCGAATCGACGACGCCGGCGGTGGTGATTTCAAGGCGGAAGCTGCCCCAGCCTTTGACCCCGTTGGGGCGGGGGAACCTGTACGTTCGAAGTTCCTCGGACCCAGGGTAATCTGTTTCCACCCCTGGCAGATCCATTCAAACAATTCAGCGTTCCATTATTTCAGTGGTCCATGAGAGGCTTTTGTGCAATCTGCATATTCCCTGCTTTTGCGGCGTAGCTGTTCCCTGCTCTTTGCGTTGCTCTGCCTTCTTCCGGTTGTGGGAGCAAGAGCACAGGCCGCGCCTGGCGCAAACCCAACTTTCGACCCGCGAGTCACCTTCGCTCCACTGACGCTGCCCGATCCGGTGAACGCGTATCGCTCCAGCAACGGCGCGCCCGGCCCGAGCTACTGGCAAAATGAAGCCGATTACGAGTTACACGCGACCCTCGACACCGGCGCGAAGCAGTTGCGAGCTGCCGAGGTCATTACTTACAGGAATAACAGCCCTGACAATCTGCCAGGCGTATGGGTTCAGCTGGAGCAGAACATTTATCGCAAGGATTCGCGCGGGCACGTGATCCTTGGCGGGCTGATGCGGCGGCGGCCGCGGCCGGGCGCGGAGGCTCTGCCGGAAGATACCTCCACCGAGGGCTTCGTCTTCGATTCGGTCATGATCGAGCTGGGCAAGCAGACCACGAAGGCTGACTATCTGCTGGATGACACGCGGATGCAGATCCGCTTACCCACTCCATTGGCTGGACACGGCGGCCAACTGAAGATTCACATCGCATATCACTATCGGATTCCCGGTGTGTGGGGCGGACGCACGTCCTGGGGCATGTCAGAAAAAGGCGAGATTTACGACATGGCCCAGTGGTATCCGCGCATGTGCGTCTATGACGACCTGCGCGGGTGGGACACACTGCCCTACATCGGCAGCGAGTTTTATCTGGAGTACGGCAATTACGATTACTACCTGACTGTTCCTTCAAACATGATTGTTGCGGGTTCGGGCGAACTGATGAATCCCAAAGACGTCCTCACAAAAGCCGAGTTCGACCGCCTTGAGCAGGCACGCAGCAGCGACACGACGATGTACATCCGCAAGCCATCCGAGGTCGGCGATCCTGCCAGCCGCCCGAAGCAGGACGGTACGCTTACGTGGCACTTCCACATGGACCACACCCGCGATGCGGTTTGGAGCGCTTCTCCGGTCTTCGTCTGGGATGCGGCGCGCATCAATCTGCCGGACGGGAAAAAGTCCCTGGCGATGAGCGTTTATCCGCCGGAAAGCGTTGGCCCGGATGCCTGGGACCAGTCGACCCAGTATGTGAAGGACACCATCGAGCGATTCTCAAAGCACTGGTATCCGTATCCCTGGCCGGTGGCGATTAACGTTGCCGGATTCTCGACGGGGATGGAATATCCGGGAATTGTCTTCGACGGCGTGACAGACAAAGGGTCATTTCTGTTCTGGGTGACCGCCCATGAAATCGGCCACACCTGGTTTCCCATGATTGTGGGATCGAACGAGCGCCGGAACGCCTTTATGGATGAGGGGTTCAACACCTTCATCGACATAGAAGAGTCGGCGGAGTTCGCGGGCGGTAAATTCGGGCCTAAGCGGGATTCGGAATACTCCGCGGGTGGCGAACCGCCAGACACGATTCTGAAAGTGCTCGACAATCCGGATGCTCCCACCCTGATGGCCCGCGCCGATGCTTACCCGTGGACTCTGGGGCATCCTGTGAGTTACTTCAAAGGCGCTTATGGAATGGTGCTGCTGCGCGAGCAGATACTGGGGCCGGAGCGCTTTGACTGGGCATTTCGGAAATATATCCGCGACTGGGCCTGGAAGCATCCGTCGCCATCGGACTTTTTCCGCGAGATGCAAAGCGAAGGTGGCGAAGACCTGAGCTGGTTCTGGCGCGGATGGTACCTGAATAACTGGAAATACGATGTAGCCGTGGACAAGATCGAAGGCTCGGCAGTTACTTTGAGCAACCGTGGGCAACTGGTGCTGCCGACAACCGTCGAAGTAATGTTTAAAGACGGTACAAAGGAACGGGTGAAACTTCCCGTTGAGACGTGGCTATGGCAGGGTAAATATGTGTGGACGCTGGACAATAAGGCGCCAATTGCTTCAGTCCTGGTTGATCCGGATCACGTGCTGCCCGATGACGACCGCAGCAATAATGAAAAGAAAGCCGAGTAGGACCACCTATTTCACGCCAACGCGGCGAAGGCAGCCTGTGAGGCCCCCCAATTGTGTCGGCGGCTCGAGTTACTTTTCCGCCTCAGCCGCGGTCTGGCCTGTCTCAGGCAATCGGACAGCAACAACCAGAGGGACGATCAGGCAAGCGCGCGCAGTAAGTTTCGGAGGCGATTGGGTTGGAAGTTCCCACGTTGGAACCCTGGGCCATCGGCGCTCCTGAGTTGCGCTTCAACCTCGCGGTGGGTTTGCTCCCAGATGGGCACAGCGCGAGCGAGCAAAGCCTTCCCCTTCGGGGTCAGGCTGAGCCGGCGGCCACGTCGATCCGTGGGATCGGCGGTAACCCTGACAAGACCGCGCCGCTCCAGTGGTTTCAGGACAGCGGTGAGTGTGGTGCGATCCATGGCCAGGAGATTTGCGACCGACGCCATTAGCGCCGGCTCCGGGCGATTGAGCGACATAATGAGGGAAAACTGGCCGTTGGTCAGTGCGACGGGGCGCAGCGCCTCATCGAAGCGGCGAGCCAGGGCGCGGGCCGCCCTCTGCACATGAAGACAGAGGCAGCAGTCGTGCACGTGCAGCGTGGTTTCGAAAGGAACGGAGCCGGCCCTTGACATCTACTCCACTATGTTGATATCAACGTATACTGTCAAGCCGCCCCAGCGGCCACCAGGATCGGACGACCAGAGAATCAGGTTAGAATCGGACCAAACCCAGGGCCAAATCGCGTCGGTGGAGGACCGCTATGTCATTCCTTCGTGATCTGAAAATTGCCTTCCGCTCGCTGTGGCGGGTTCGCGCGCTGTGGTTTACCGTCGCCCTCACCCTGGCTCTGGGCATCGGCGCCAATGCCGCCATCTTCAGCGTGGTCCGAGCCGTCTTGCTGCGCCCGCTCGCCAACCGCGATGAAGATCGCCTCCTCTACCTGCGGCAGAGTGCGCCGGGCATCGGCAACCAGAACGCGACATTTTCCATCCCTGAGATCGATGACCTCGGCAAAGGGCTGAAAACAATCACCGGCCTGGGCACGTTTTCGGCGATTGACTTCACCATCGTGGGGCTCGGCACGCCGCGCGAGATTCCCGCAGGCGTGGTCGACGGCCATTACTTCGAAGTGATGGGCTTGCGGCCCGTGCTGGGACGCCTGCTGACGCCAGCGGATGACGGCGCCAATGCGGCCGGCGCGATTGTGCTCACGTATCGATTCTGGAGCGGGTCTCTGCACTCCGACCCGAGTGTGCTGGGAAAGATGGTGCGTCTCGAGAGCTACAGTGGAGCGCGGATGGCGACCATCGTGGGGGTTCTCGAGCCGTCGGTGCCCTATCCGGTTGCAACTGAAATTATCGCCAACGTCGTGACCAGCCCTCACCATTTGTCAGCCACCATGGTCACCGGCCGTGAGCACCGCATGACGGAGGTCTTCGCGCGGCTCGCTCCAGGCGCGACTCTCGACTCTGCACGAGCGGAACTGCGCACGCGCTACGCCGCGATCCTGGCCGCCCATCCTGAGGTTTACAAGCCCGGCGATCACTGGCAGATCGGCGTGACGCGCATGCACGACCAGATCAATTCGCGGGCCAATACAGTTTTGTGGGTGCTGTTTGCGGCCGCCGGGCTGCTGTTTGTGATCGCGTGCTCAAATGTCGCCAATCTGGTTCTGGCGCGCACGGTTCGCCGCGAATCCGAGCTGGCCGTTCGCTCCGCGCTCGGCGCCAACACAGCGGCGTTGCGGCGTTCGCTCCTTGCCGAAAGTCTCGTCCTGTGCGGAAGCGGCGTAGTCGCGGCGTTGCTGCTCGCGTGGCCGATGGTAGCTGTCCTGGGACGCTACGCAGCGCGCTTCTCCGTGCGCGCCGATGGACTGACGCTCGACTTCAGCCTGGTGTGGTTTGGCATTGCCCTCGCGCTCACCGCGGCTGTGTTCCTCGCGCTCATTCCGCGGCTGCCCTCCGGGAACGCGCCGCTGGCCGCAGGGCTCACCACCGGCGGAACGCGTGTGACGGGAGGCAGCAACCGCCGGCTGCGCATTTTCGCCGTCATGCAGATCGCCGCATCGTTCCTGTTGTTGACAGGAGCAGCCGTGCTGATGCGAACCCTCTACACACTCGAGCAGACGCGGCCGCCGTTTGACACCTCGCGCGTCCTGGCTGTGAATCTGCCGGTTATGTCGTATGGCAAAACTCCCGAGCAGGTCGAGAACTTTTACCGCGATGTGCAGCGCCGCGTGAGCGCGCTGCCCGGCGTGGCCCATGTGTCAACCGGATTCAGCGTGCCGTGGCGCGACGATCAGGCGCTCGATATCAGCTTCACCTTTGCGGCAACGGGTGCGACGCGACAGAACGGCATCGACGACTGGCGCGCGAAGTTTCGCTCGGTGTCCCCCGGCTACTTTGAAACGCTGGGCCTCCCTCTGCTCCAGGGCCGCGATTTTCGGGACACGGACAAGAACGGCGCAGAGCGCGTTGTGATCGTCAGCCAGAGCTTCGCGAAGACGCTCTTTCCCGGGCAAAACGTCCTGAATCGCGAGTTGCGCTGGACCGATCCAGTGATGAAGTTCATTGGCATCAGCCTCGAGCCGCGCCGCATCGTCGGCGTGGTTCCCGATGTCGATGACGAGAACATCATCCCCTCGCCTGCCATGATGGTCTATCAGCCGACCGATCAGGAAGGATGGCAGGGACGGCTCTTCGTGCGCGCGGACAACGATCCGTATATCCTGGTTCCGGCCATCACCCGCACCATTCGCGAAATTTCGGCCGAGCAGCCCGTGGAGCGCGCGAGCACACTCCAGGACATTCGTGCGGAAGTCCTCACGCCCGACAAACTCAACGCCGTCGTCTTCGGTGGATTCGCGGCCGTCGCGCTTCTGATTTCGGTGGTCGGTGTAGCGGGCGTGCTGGCATTCTCGGTCAGCGGACGCACGCGCGAGTTCGGCATTCGTATGGCGCTCGGCGCGCAGCCGCGCAACATTATGAACGATGTGCTGCTGCAGGGCCTGGCCATTGCCGGTATCGGCGTGGGGGCGGGCGTGATCTTCGGCATCGCTTTTGCGCGCGGCATTGGCCGATATGTGGCCGAGGTACACCTGCCGGGTCTGCTGTCGTTTGTTGTGGCGGCTCTGGTGATCCTGGCCGCGGCAGTCATCGCGTCTGCTGTGCCTGCGGCGCGCGCAGCGCGGGTCAACGCTGTGGAGGCATTGCGTTCGGAATAGCTTTCGCTGATCTTCTCGCTTATCCCTGCGTCTTGCTGTTGTTCACCGGCAGCTTGACCACGAATTCCGTCCGGCCCGGCTCTGACGTGAAGCTGATCGTCCCCTTGTACTGCGCGGTCACGATGCGCCTCGCTATGTCGAGTCCCAGTCCTGTTCCCACCCCGGGCGGTTTGGTCGTGTAGAAGGGCTCGAAAATCTGCCCTCGAATCTCCGGCGCAATGCCGGTGCCCTGATCCGCAATACCCACGCACACCAGGCCATTTTCGGGACCGTCTTCCGACCAGGTGCGAATCCGCACGGTCGATGCCTCCGGAGCCGCGTCGGTCGCGTTGTCCAGCAGGTTCGTCCAGACCTGACTCAATCCGGTGCCGCGAGTCTTCAGCTTCGGCAGTTCCGCGGCAAAATCCTTTTCGATGGCGAGTTGTTGGTGCCGGAATTTGGGCCCAACGATGGTCAGCGTGCTCTGGATGCTTTCATGAACATCGATCACGTGCTCGCCGTTCTTGTCCTCGTAAGCGTATTTCTTCACCGCGATGACCAACTCGGTCACCCGAGCCAGGCTCTCTTCGATGGTAGTCAGTTGCTGCATCGACGAGATCAGCGCCTCGAGCCAGTTGAGGGCGGATTGCAGCGTCTCCCCGGGGAATGCCTCCTGCGTGCAAACCACATCGTTGCGCCGCCATCCGGCCGCGACCAGAGTGGGCGCCAGCTTCCAGGCGTTGGTCACGCCGATGCTCTCCAGCCAGGCGCCCATTTCCTCTTCCGCGTCGGCTTCCTCAAGGCTGCTCACCGGCTTCGCCTTCTTGTCCAGCGCAAAAACTTCCCGCTGCATATCGAGCAGGCAGGATGACTGTTCCGGCGACAGCGGCGTGCGGCAGAAGCGCATGCTGATCTCCTGCAGCCGGGTAAGGTTCTCTCTGAGCTGCGCTGCCGAGCGCTTGGCGGCAGAGCCGGGATTATTGAGCTCGTGCATCAGGCCCGCGGCCAGCGTGCCCAGCGAGATCAGCTTTTCGCGATGCAGCGTTGTCGCCTGGAAGGCGTGAACTCGCTGCGCGGTCGTAGCCAGGACTCCCTGGCGCACCGTCGGACAGGTCGCCATCAGCCGCCAGAAACCTTCCTCGCTGACGCGCAGCATCCGCACCGGCCGTGTGGCTACGCCCTGCACACCCGTCTTCTTCGCTCCCAGCAGCAGGGGCGCTTCCCCAAGCGTGTCACCGTCCTGATAAATTCCAAGCGGAGTTTCGCTGCCATTCACCTCTGTCCGGGTAAGCCGGACTTCCCCTTCGAGGACCATAAAGAATCCCTGAACGCTGGCGCCCTGCTCGATCAACACCGTTCCCTGCGGCGCTTCAACCAGCTCCACGGCGCCCAGGCAGCCCAGGTCTTCTTCCTTCAGCTTGCTCAGAACGGGTATGCGGCGGATCAGCTGGGAGAGCTCCTGCTGCGAGACTGCTCGAACCTGCGCTTCCGCTGCTGCCGTCGTGCCTTCCATTTGCTCCTGACCTTTAGAACTGCGCCAAATACTGATGCATCAGCTGCACCGCCATCGAACCTTCGCCCACAGCCGTCGCCGCGCGCTTGACCGAGCCGTGGCGCACGTCACCGGCGACGAAAACCCCAGGCATCGAGGTCTCAAGCAAGTAGGGTTCGCGATCCTCTCTCCAGTTGCGTGGCAACTGACCCTCGACGCGCAGATCGCGCCCTGAAAGTACAAACCCGTTCGGATCGCGCATGACTCTCTCCGGCAGCCAGTCGGTCTGGGGCGCCGCGCCGATGAATAAAAACACCGACGAAGCCGGGCGCACTTCGTCGCCTTTCGGCGTCCGGATTTTCAGGCTTTCCAGCCGGTTTTCACCGATGGCTTCCACGATCTCGCTCCGGGCCTCCACCGTTATATTCGATGATCCAGCGATCTGATCGATGAGATATTTCGACATGCTCCGCTCCAGTGAGTCGCCACGCACCAGCATGGTCACCTGTTTCGCCACTCTGGAGAAGTGCATTGCTGCCTGTCCGGCCGAATTGGCGCCTCCCACGATAAAGACGATCTCGTCGCGGCAGGACTGCGCTTCAGCCAGCGACGCGCCATAGTAGACGCCCATGCCGGTCAGCCGTCCGATGCCTGGCGCTTCGATCTTGCGATAGCACACGCCCACGGCAATCAGGCTCACCCTGCACGAAATCTCCGCACCATTCGCCATTCGCACCTGCCGATATTGCCCATCGCCCTCAATGCCTGCTGCCCGTTGCGTAATGAACTCGGCGCCGAACTTCCGTGCCTGATCGAATGCGTCGCGCGCCAGCCGCTCGCCGCTCACCCCGCGCGGAAAGCCCAGGTAGTTCTCAATCCTTGAACTGCTGCCCGCCTGCCCTCCTGGAGCTTCCGGCTCCAGCACCAAAGTTTTCAATCCCTCCGACGCGCCATAGACGGCGGCAGCCAGACCTGCCATGCCCGCACCGGCCACGACGAGGTCGTAGAAGTCCTTTTTCGCCTGGGTATGCAGCCCCACTCGCTCCGCCAGCTCCGCGTCCCCAGGCTGCACCAGCGAGGTCCCATCCGGAAACAAAACCACCGGCAGCTTGCTGTCGTCGACGCCAAACTTCCCGAGTAACTCGATGGCTTGATCGTCCCGCTCTGGATCCAGCCACACATATGGCACCTGATTGCGGGAAAGGAAATTCCGTACCTGATAGTCGCGCAGAGAATAGCGCGGCCCCACCACGCGGATGCCCTCGAAAGGCGCCTTGTAGCCCTGATTCCAGTCCTCGAGCAAGTCGTCGAGCACCGGATACAACCGCTCTTCCGGCGGATCCCAGGGCTTGGTGAGGTAGTAGTGAATGCGCGCGGTGTTGATGGCCCGGATAGCAGCCTCGGTGTCCGCATATGCGGTGAGCAGCACGCGACGCGCCTGCGGATAGACCTTCTGGGCCCGCTCCAGCAGATCCACTCCCGTCATTCCGGGCATGCGCTGGTCGGAGACGATCAACGCGACTGCATCGCCGCGCTCCTTCAGCTGCGCGCAGGTGTCCAGCGCCGCCTGGCCCGAACCGGCTCGCAGGATCCGATACGTCTGCCCATATTTGCGGCGGAGGTCCTGCACTACGGCTTCCAGCACGCTGGCGTCGTCGTCCACCGCAAGGATGATTGGCCTGGCCATCCCGGTACTCCTTTGCTTTCAACTCTCCTTCTAAATTACAGGCCATCCGTGATTCCTGCGAATGCCCCCCTTCCTGCGCCGAAATGGCCCGCCCTTGTCCCGAAATAATCCACAGGCGCCATTCCGTACCGTGTCTCGCACCAAGGTTTCTCTTTGGTTCCAAAAGGGTTCCAAGATGCGTGACGCTCGTCACAGGACTTTCGTCCTTCCGGCGTTACTTTTGTCCCTGAATGATGGCAGGGAACCACAGGCCACCGACGACAACTTTCCGGCCCCCACATACCCGGAAAGAACCATCCTTCATCCGGCGCCATTCGACGTGTTCCAGCACATACACGCGGATGGATTTGTCTTTCGCCGGCCCGGTGACCGCTTTGCGGCGCGTGCTGGGAATCGGAACGCGCTTTCATTAACTCAGTCTTCCGGGTCACCCGGCGACGCACCAATTGAGGACGCGGACAAAATGAACAAGCTCGTACTCGCTGACAATCAGGCCATCTACAGAGCCGGAACTGCCAAAATTCTGGCTATGGAAGATGACTTCCGCATCATTGCACAGTGCGCAGAGGCCGATCGCCTCTATCCAGCCCTTGACACCTTTCGTGGCGCAATTCTGGTCTTTGCGTCAGCCCTTAAACTCGACCCGCAGACGCTCGTCCCAAGAGTGCTTGCCGCCGGCAGCCGCAGTATCGTCATCGCCGAGAACGGCGAATCCGTTCAGCCCTGGTTCACCGCCGGGGTCAACGGAGCCGCCCATCGCAACGTCACCGGTCCCGCTCTGATCGAATGTGTTCGGCACGTCGGTCAGGGGGAACGCAACGTCCGCGCGAACGGCATGGATACGCTTCGCGCCGACGATGACTCCGTAGGGACACGTGTGCGCGACCGGCTTACCCCGAAAGAACTGAAAATCGTCGCCCTCATCGTGCAAGGCTGCAAAAACAAGGAGATCGCCGTCAGGCTCTGCACTACGGAGCAGGTGATCAAGAATTACCTGCGCAGCATTTACGACAAAACCGGAGTGTCGGACCGCCTGGAACTGGCTCTTTTTACCATTCACCATCGCATGCTGGCCGAGGCTGCTCAGGTAGTCGGCGACCAGATCATGCAGGGTCTGTAAGACAATCCGCTCCTCTGACGGTTCGCTGCCGCCGATCTGTGGTTGTTGGGGGCGCTGTCGCTGGTTGTGTGCGATAGCGCCTTCCACCGCCTGTATGCGGGTCTGCGCACGCCCCGATTTATCGTTGCTGATCCTGACCAGTTGACGACCGATCGCTCAGCTCAGCTTCTCGGCCACAGACTTTGCCTGCGTGAAAAGGTAGAGGTAATCGGGACCGCCCGCTTTTGAGTCGGTTCCGGACATGTTGAAACCGCCGAAGGGATGGGCGCCGACCATCGCTCCCGTGCACTTGCGG
>Ga0181520_10013476_pt1 | contig 10290 bp, 11 predicted proteins | sample PEATcosm2014_Bin_29_FD_132451 | JGI IMG/M metagenome (GOLD analysis project Ga0181520, IMG submission 132451) | Peatland microbial communities from MTU Mesocosm Facility, Houghton, MI, USA - PEATcosm2014_Bin02_30_metaG | ecosystem: Environmental > Terrestrial > Soil > Wetlands > Peat | place... | reverse complement strand
TCTGGTGCATGGTTGTCGGAGGACTGGCTTACTCTGCCGTGTCGGTCTTCAAATGGGCGGAGAATGCCTTCCACATGCGTCTCAAGGCCATTGGATTCGTACTGCTATTGGAGGGCGCTGTGATTTTCTCGCATGAGCGGTGGCTCGGGTTCGGCGGACTCGTCCTGCTGGTCGGAATCAACGGTATTAGCGCTGCTGTAGCGCTCCAGGTGGAAGGTTGATGGGAGAGAATAGGGACCGTTCACTTGGCGATTCCGACCTGGTTGCCATTCGGCACAAAGCACCGAGGCTGCCGCCAATGTGCCTGCCCTCACCGGAACCGGATAGCGTCCAGATAGCGGGTATTCGCTCGGAACCAGAAGAACCGGCGCACATTTCGATTTTCCTTGCAGATCTTAATGGCGCAAGGGCCACCGGCGGAATTCGGATTCTTGCAAAAGAGTGATGTAGTCGTCCTAACCAAAATCCTGTCGGTACTAAAAAGTCATGGCTTTGGATGGAACTCATTGCTTACGGTTGAGGGCTCCAGTCGCAAAGGGCGTTTTCGTGAACCTATCCCGTCACTCTTCTGGAAATAGCGCTGAATGAGCGATTTGCAGTCGATAGTTGAGGACTTTGGCCTTGCAGTCTGGATCGCAATGAGATCACAATCAGCAGAGCGCTTTCATCGGATCTTCCATATACCGGAGCTGGTAGCCGTGGATTTGAGCCCGTCGCTGCCAGGTAAGAACCCGGCGGAGGTCACAGCAACGCAATGAATGTATACAGTGACAAAGACATCCGCGCCGCCGCAACTCTGCCGTGATGCGGGGACGGCCGTAGCTGGGCCATTCCAATGCGATGCGCTGGATGGCGTCGCGAAGGTCCATATCCGGATCAGGCTTGGCGTCCTCGTTGAAGCGGTAGAAGCTGGCTCGGCTTACCCGCGCCAGCTTCACCATCCGAGCGATACTCAGTCCACGTGCGGCCGTCACTTCTTCACCGACCTTGCGGTAGACTGCGGATTTCCAGTCGATGCCTGCAGCATCCGCTGGTCTTCGATGCGCTGCAAGCACCCCTTCAAAAAATCGATCTCCACGGCTTGACGACCGATCTTACGCTCCAATTCCGCGATCTGGCCTTCGGACCAGCGCCGCTGCCCATGGCCGGGAAAGGCGTTGCCCGGTGCCTGGCGAAACTCACGCTGCCAACGGTGCAGCACGTTGGGGCTGACCTCCAGCCCGCGTGCCACCTCGGCCATCGATACTCCGGCTTCCAGCCGCCGAACGGCGGCCAGCTTGAATTCCTTGGTGAACTTCCGGCGTGACAATCCCATGACTCAATTCTCCATTCGTTGGATTTTGAGTCTTAACCGGTTGTCTCAAAAATGGGGGCAAGTCCACTTCGAGGTCTAAACCCCAATTCAATCACTCAGTCACAGGCTGGGACTTCGGTTCCGGCCTTTCCTGTTTCTGGGGGAAGAGCCGGGAAGGCGACGACTCTGGTCTCTCTCCCTAATACTGTTCACTTAACTATCCTGATGGCCTTTCGGATATCGATTTTTGGCAAGGGCTTGACGTGACGCGGGCGGAGCGGGAAGTTCCTCATCTTGCGCTTGACGCCTCTGAGATTGCGGCGATTTCGGCTGGACACTACGCGATCCTGTACCCGGATCCATTTGCCGAGGATACCCCACCAAGTGGAAACCCAAATCATTCAACGAAGGGAGCAACAATGAGCAGTTTGTCTCTGAGCTTGGCGGGCAATGCTCGCCCAAAGCAACGCAGGCGATATAAGCGTAAGACGACCCGCGAAAGAATTGCCCGGATGACGATGGAGCGCGACATTCTGGGAAAAGCGACGGCGTTCTTCGCAAAGAGCCAGCGATGAAGTACGCCTTTATTGAACGACACAAGCTGGTCTGGCCGATCTGCGTGCAGTGCCGGGTGTTGTTGGTGAGCGTCTCTGGCTACCATGATTCCGTTCCGGTCCCGCCGAGTCAGACTCGCTCCGGCATCGTCCATGCCTACCTCACACCCCGTGCTGCTTTGGCGTACCCGCCAGAGTGGCTGATCAATGCGGCGTTTCAGGCTGTCGAGACAATTGCCAGCTCACGGATCGGTTGGGTCGGTGATTGGTGCAACAGCTCTGCCGCATAGCGGCACCGCCAAAACATCTTCTTTGAACGATCGGGCCAGGTCTTGGGATTGGGAGGGTATTCACCCATCGTGCCGGACATGAATGTGAGCAAGCAAACTACCTGAGCCCGCTTGAGCAATTGACCGAGCGTCTGCCCCTTCAAAAGCTGACAACCTGTTGGTCCTCAAAGGTTTTTATGAATATTCATATAACAAAGAGCGAGCTTTCAGAATAATGGGAATGATCGTCCCCCCGATGCACCCCCGGCTCGCTACGCGGGCACGTTGAGCTGAGGAGCACCCAAAGGTGGCCCCTATGCTGCAACGAGCCCCTACTGGCTTTCAGAAACCCATCCGGGCAGCTCAGTACGTGCGCATGTCGACTGAACACCAGCAATACTCAACCGAGAACCAGTCGGAAACACGGCGAGACCGCTCTGCTCAAAGCGGTAGAAGCCGGAAGAATTCCTGTCCGGATTGCGATCGTGATTGCGACCGGGACGAACGATGAAGTCCAAGGGGCATTGGTAGAGGCGTACGAGAAAGGCGATCTTCGGGGCGCAAAGTTGGAAGCTGCACGGCGAATCATTGCCATGCGCCTAAAGCAGGACCAGAGGGTGGGAAAAAATGTTGCCAGGAAGAGAAAGCTGACCGCCGCGTTATTGGTCCAGGAATATGAACAGCACATCAAGCGCCAGCGGGCTGGGGTGGTGAAGCTGAATGCCGTTACCCATCGGTTGATGATCCTGTCCACGGCAATGAAGCGGCTGCTGAAGGACGAGAATTTCGTCACACTTCTGCGAGCTGAGTCCCTTCAGGATATTCCAAGCCATCTGGCTGGCCGAATTGGGTAGATTGGAGACATAATGAAGACCTCGCCAAAAATCGGTTTTGAACTGAAGACCGTGCTTCTTCCAGTTGCTTCCATCACGATCCCTTCGCGATCAACTCCGACTGAGGAGGTGAGAAGATCAAGAAAGTACAAACAGATCGCCGCCTCGATTGAGCAGGTTGGTATTGTAGAGCCCCTCGTAGTGACACCAATGGAAACTGGAAACTACCTCCTTCTCGACGGAGCGATCCGGCTCGACGTACTCATGCGGCGTAACGAGCAGGAGGTCCGCTGCATTCTGGCGACCGACGACGAGGGGTACACCTATAACAAGCGGGTCAATCGCCTCTCAAATATTGGCGAGCACTACATGATCCTCAAAGCACTGTCGAATGGGGTCAGCGAGCAGGATATTTCAGCATCGCTCTCCGTCGATGTTGCGTCGATCCGCAGCAAGAGGTCGATGCTGGACAACATATGCCCGGAGGTAATTGACCTCCTGAGCAACCGGAGGGTCAGCGTACAGACGTACGGCCTTCTGCGAAAGATGAAACCTATCGGGCAAATCCAGGCGGCAGAGCGCATGATCAACGCGGGCAACTATTCCGGGCGCATGGCGAAGATGTTGCTGACGATCACCAAGCCTGAGCTGATGGCTGTCCCTGAAAAAACCAGCCACAGTGCCCCTGGGGCCGACGCGAAACTCATAGTTCTCCAGCAGGAGTCTGACGCGCTGCTCGTGGACTTGAAGCAGGTAGAGGAGTCATATGCTACGCAGGCGCTCGATCTCGCGATTGAGCTGGGATACATCGAGCACCTTCTGGAGAACACCCGCGTGGAGAATTACCTCTCGAAGCACCATGCCGACCTGCTGAATGAATTCAAAAAGCTATTGAACGAACATTCTGAGTCGATGTCGCGTGCCGTTCCCTCCCCTGCCCAGGTGGAATCTGAGGGACGCAATGGCTCAGCCATGAAGGGATTGGTCGCGAACTGAATATTCGACGCCCCTTCAAGCAAAGGAACCTTCACACTGGCCGTTCGGAGGAAGTGCGAAATGAAAGTCTTCAACCAGGCCTCAAAGTTCATAACCCTGCCGGGTTTCGATAGAGCTATGTGACATGGAAACGATAAGCCGCCCGCTACGCTGCGATCACCCTGTAGTTGGTCGGTCTCGTCACCTTATACTCGCGGGCTAAGTCGGCAATCTGCTCGCCTGCTCCGTCGCGACCACGAATGACAGCTGCGCTGGAGGCATCAAACTTGGCCTTCCTGCCCTTGTACCCGTTTAAGGAAGAAGCAAAGCCAAGGTCATCAATCCTGCTCATTAGCCTGGCCCCTGTCGCCTCTCAGCATCTCGCCATCAGGTCATCTATGTTCCGTGCCGCTATGAACTCGGCCGGGTGATCCACTCCCGATAGCGCCTTGAAGTGCGCCTTGCCGCACTCGATCTTGGCACTCTCGCGGTCCCGGAGATCGTCGGTGAACAGGCTGGATTTGGTCTCGACGACAAAGTAAAGCCGTTCCGCTCCGTCCTTCTCCACCAGCACAGCCCAGTCCGGATTGTAGGTGCCAAGCGGAGTCGGCACCTTGAACCACCCTGGGAGCTTGGCATACACCTTCACCGACTCGTTCTTCTCAAGCTGCTCGGCAAAGGTGCGCTCCACGCCCTCTGAGTCGTAGATGACCTGCTCGTAGACCGACTTGGTAGAAGTCAGCATGTTCTTCAGGTAGCCGGTCAACTCCTCCTGCTCGAAGAGTTCCTGGGCGTAATACGCACCATCACCGACGCGCTGGTACCGAATGCCGTCCACCAATGCAAGCCGCTTGGTGCGGTTGATCGACTCCGTGGCCAGTTCGATGAACTGTTGCGGGTTCCGTTTGAAGTCATCCAGGCGGCTGCTCGCGTTCAGAATCCTGGCGATGCTGCGGCGGGTGAGTTGCGTCTTGTCCTGCAGGTCGGTCAGCACATCAGGCAGTTCAATGTCCGCCTCTTCCAGAATGACCGGTGCGGCGACCGTCGTCTCCTCTGACAGCACGCCGCCGCGTCCGATGGCCAGGTCCGCCTTCCGAATCTGTACACGGGGCTTGGAGACCGGCGGACACTTCCGGATCGTATCGGCGCAGTCGGCCAGCAGCTTCTCGTTATCGAACTGAACCCTGTACGTGGTCTTGTGCTTGATACGGTCCCACAGCGCTTTGAACTCCTCGCCATGGAGAACCGCCTGCCGGGCGGCGACAGGCCGCCGTTCGGCGGCATTCTTGATGTCCAGCTTCCCGGCGAGCTTACGCAGCATCTCTCTGATCTGTGGGTGCTGTGGCTGGAACTGATCGGGTAAATGAAGGGTCCCGTCCTTGAGCGCCTGCTTCAAGGAGTCCTGCACCTTACCCTTGGCATCGACATGACCGATAGCCCGCAGGTGTACCCAGATCGCCTCCGAGTTCTCTACTCCCAATGCTGTCGTCTTGCCTGCCTCGTTCACCACGGGAATCGAGGCGAACTGATGCTTCTCCACGACACCGAAACGGATGCCGGTGTCGGCTTCGATCTCCCGTTGCAGGTTGGCGGCAAACTCCTCATAGCCTTCGTTGGCGATCACCGTCAGCGTGTTCACGTCGAAGCCGCGCAGGCGCTCTCCCTGCTGGTTCACGCATACCGTTACCACTTTGCTGTTGCGTAGCTCTGGCAGTTTACGACCCGCCACGGCATCGGCTCTGCGTGACTGGTACAGCTTGATCGCATCCGATTTGCGTCCCACCTTTTCGCGGTGCCGCTTTCCATCCACGTAATAGTGAATCCACCAAATGCCGCTATCCGTTGGGTTCTCATATACGCCACGCATAAAAGACCTTCAATGGCCGTTATGTCGGACTAATATTTTCATCAAATCCGATTGAGCAGCCGCTCGCATAGCCTTTTAATTCTGTACATCGGCATGGTCCAATGGCGCCGGTCACGCGGTTTCTGCCGTTCTATCACGCTTAAGTCTGGAGGCGTGAGGGCAATTATGCCTTCCATCTGCGGCCTACATCCCATGAATTTGGCTTTTCATTTGCGCCCAGACGAGACAGAATAGAGATTTGATGCTGATTTCATTCGATCTTGCTGTTCTGGTGCAACTCGCGTTTACCGGCGGCGTCATCGCGGTTCTGGAGGGAATTGCTGTTTACACCTGGCAATTCCGTACAGAGCCGGGCGCGCGCTGGCACATCTGGGCACAGACCTGCAAGTGCTTTTGGCTGCTAGCCCTTGCCGTCGCCATGCTGGGTAACGACGGGCTCGGGAGCGTGGTGGCTGAAAGGAGCACATGGTTTCTCAGCATGGCTTCGGCCTACATCTGGTATCGCTTTATCGCCGAATTGAGCGGATTTGGCCGCTCCGCGCCTCGATGGCTTGAACCTGCGATCCGAACCGGTGTGCTGTTTTCTTGGCTGCTCTACCTGACCAATCCCTGGCATCATCTGATCGCGTTCGAGGTGCGCAGAGCCGGTGTGCTCGAAATTCACTATGGCGCGCTGTGCCTTTTCTTCACGTATCCCTTCGGATACTCTTTGAATCTGTTCTCGGCAGGCCTGAATGTGCGCTGGGCACTCCGTTGCCATGGGCTGCGCCAACGTCAGGCGTGGGCCTTTCTCTTCCCCAATCTGTTTGTCTGGTCCGGTCAGTTTCTGTCGAATATGCCGTGGGCCCGTAAGTACGACCCGCACTCGATCTTCTTTCTCCTTGCTGGATTGGCAACCGCCTGGGCATTCTTCCGTTGGCGCTCCTACAGCGTTCTTCCTCTGGCGCAGGAAGCGATGGTGCGCAGCACCATTGACGGCCTCGTCGTCATTGATGAAGAGGGCTACATCGTCCGCCTGAATCAGGCCGCGCGCTCGATCTTTCCCCGAGTGGCTGCGGAAGGCAATCGCTTCGAGAGCATTGCGCAGGATTCTCCGGCGCTTTTGTCTTTGCGTGAGGCTGGCGCATCGCAGGCGCTCGAAGCAAGCTGGGAGATCGCGGGCAGCACGTGCTTCTTTTTGGTGCAGACCACGCCGCTCTACGCCTCGGCCGGATGGCTTCTTGGGCAGGTCTTCTGCATCAAAGACATCACCAACGAAAAGGCGCAGCAGGCGCGCATCGTCGAGCAGGAAAAGGCGATCTCGCTGCTCGTAGAGCGCGCCCGCATCGGACGCGAGTTGCACGACGGCCAGGGGCAGTCCTGGAGTTATGTCTCGATGCAATTGCTGGCCATCGAGCGGAGAATGGCGCAAGGCGAGACCGCACTGGCCGAGCAACTGTTGCAGGAGTTGCGCGTCTCGGTGCAGGATTCGCACATTGATTTGCGGGAGACCATCACCGCGCTGCATATAGGGCGAGACACGCTGAAACACGGCTTGCTCCAGGCCATCGAAGACCAGTTGCGCTGGTATCGGGAACACTGCGGCTGGCAGGTCAATCTGGAACTGGAGTGTGCATGGCAGGAGGAGATGCTCGCTCCGCAGAGCAAGGTTCAACTGCTGCGCATCATGCAGGAGGCGCTGGCCAACGTGCGCAAACATGCCGAGGCCACGAGTGTTCGCGTTGCGATTCGTCGCGCCGATGACGCGCTGTGCTTCCTCATCGAAGACAATGGCCGTGGTTTCGATTTAGATGAAACCGCGCGGCGCAGCGGTCATCATGGACTGCGCATGATGCGGGAACGCGCCGACGAAATCGGCGCGGAACTGTGCGTTCAATCGAGTCAGGGCGCGGGAAGCCGCGTCACCGTGCTTCTTCCCGCTGCATGCTCGCATTTTTGCGAGGAGAACACTTTCCTTCAGGAGCAGACGCGATGAGGATTCTGCTGGTGGACGACAGCAAGCGGTTTCTCTCCGGGTTGAAGAACATGCTGGAGTCGCACAACTACCAAGTTGTGGGCGTGGCCACCAGCGCCGCGGAGGCCATGCGCCAAACCGAAGCCCTCGCGCCCGATTTGGTGCTGATGGATATTCAGATGCCGGGCCAGAGCGGTATCGAGGCGACGCGCGGCATCAAACAGGCTCATCCCCTGCTGAAGATCGTCATGATGACCGTCTCCGACAGTGACGAGCATCTCTTCGAGGCCATTGCCGCCGGAGCCGATGGATACCTGCTCAAAGGCGAGCCGGAGAGGTTTGTCGATGCGCTGGCAAGTTTGGCGCGTGGAGAATCGCCGCTTTCGCCCGGACTGGCAACGAAGATCATGGCCGAGTTCGCGCGCCGCGCCCGCGTGCCCGAAGGGGCTGCCAACAGCGCCCCAACCGGCAACGGCAAATCCGGTGAAACGCTTTCGGACTATGAGGAGAAGCTGACCGAGCGCCAGCAGTGGATTCTTTCCCTCATTGCCAGGGGCTGCTCGTATCAGGAGATAGCCCGCCAGGTGGGAATCTCCGTCGCGGGCGTCAATTACCACGTGGCGGAGATCACCGCGCGGCTGCACGTGGAAAACCGCGCCCAGGCCATCGCCTGCTATCTCGCGCAAAAGTAGCGGACGCGCGGTGCAAGCCACTTCCCTTGCAGACGCGCATTCTCGATGCATCCGTCGTGTGCGAGATAAGGGTCGAAATGCCTCACATATCGGTAGATACACCTCAAAAACAAAAAATAAACTTTGGTAACTATAGATTTCTCTAGGACATTTGGCTGCCAACGCCGGTAGACTCACCCCAAAGCCAGCATGTCCAGACCACTACACTGATCACAACATTCGCAGGATCATGGGGTTAGGTGCGTTTTGCCTGGCGAGGTTCGACTTCGCGTGTCTGGAACGATAGGCCACTTTGCCAGGAGCAACTTCTGTGTCGCAATTTGCCGTTGCATCGCCCGTTTGTTCTTCGAATTCCCAGTCCGGCTTCCTTAAAGCCTGTCGTTCTCCGCGTGCACGGGCGGCGATGGCCGCGGTCTGGGCCGCGCGTTGCGGTCTGGGCGCGGTGTTGCTGCTGGCTTTGGCTGCATGGCCGGCCCGCGGGCAGAGCGTCCTCGGCACCGTGAGCGCGGGCAAATCTCCGTATGCCGTCGCGGTGAACCCGGTGACCGGCAAGGTCTATGTCGCGAATCTTACCAGCAACAATGTGACGGTGATCGACGGGACGACCAACGCGACCACGACAGTGCCGGTGGGCAGCAATCCGATTGCTGTAGCGGTGAACCCGGTGACCGGCAAGGTCTATGTCGCGAATTCAGGCGATATCACCGTGACGGTGATCGACGGGGCGACCAACGCGACCACGAATGTGACCGTGGGCAGCGATCCGTTTGCCGTAGCGGTGAACCCGGTGACCGGCAAGGTCTATGTTGCGAATGAAAATAGCGCCAATGTGACGGTGATCGATGGGACGACGAATACAGTGACCGCGACGGTGGGCGTGGGTGCCAATCCGCAGGCTGTAGCAGTGAACCCGGTGACCGGCAAAGTCTATGTCGCAAATTGGAGCAGCGCCAATGTGACGGTGATCGACGGGGTGACGAATACAGTGGCTGCGACAGTGAGCGTGGGCAGCGAACCGGAAGCCGTAGCGGTGAACCCGGTGACCGGCAAGGTCTATGTTGCGAATGAAAATAGCGCCAATGTGACGGTGATCGACGGGACGACGAATACAGTGACCGCGACGGTGAGCGCGGGCAGCCAGCCGTTTGCCGTAGCGGCGAATCCGGTGACCGGCAAGGTCTATGTCGCGAATAACGGCAGCAGCAATGTGACGGTGATCGACGGGGCGACGAATACAGTGTCCGCGACAGTGAACGGGGGCAGCCATCCGGAAGCCGCAGCGGTGAACCCGGTGACCGGCAAGGTCTATGTCGTGAATTACAGCGACGGCACGGTGACGGTGATCGACGGGACGACGAATACCGTGACCACGACGGTGAGCGTGGGCAGCCAGCCGAATGCCGTAGCGGTGAACCCGGTGACCGGCAAGGTCTATGTCGCGAATGCAAACAGCAACAATGTGACGGTGATCGACGGGGCGGCGAACGCGACCGCGACGGTGAACGTGGGCAGCATTCCGTGGGCCGTAGCAGTGAACCCGGTGACCGGCAAGGTCTATGTCACGAATTACGGCGACGGCACGGTGACGGTGATCGACGGGGCGACGAACGCGACCACGACGGTGGGCGTGGGCAGCAATCCGATTGCCGTAGCGGTGAACCCGGTGACCGGCAAGGTCTATGTCGCGAATTACGACAGGAACACTGTGACGGTGATCGACGGGGCGACGAACGCGACCACGACGGTGAACGTGGGCACCTATCCGTATGCCGTAGCGGTGAACCCGGTGACCGGCAAGGTCTATGTCGCGAATGCAAACAGCAACAATGTGACGGTGATCGACGGGGCGGCG
>Ga0181520_10013475_pt1 | contig 10290 bp, 4 predicted proteins | sample PEATcosm2014_Bin_29_FD_132451 | JGI IMG/M metagenome (GOLD analysis project Ga0181520, IMG submission 132451) | Peatland microbial communities from MTU Mesocosm Facility, Houghton, MI, USA - PEATcosm2014_Bin02_30_metaG | ecosystem: Environmental > Terrestrial > Soil > Wetlands > Peat | place... | reverse complement strand
TCCCCGTCCGCATCTTCCACCGCGCCGAGAGCGCCGCTCGTCACGCCGAGCAGGGTCGGGTCCGGCATCTCCATGCGGTAAAAAGGTTCGCCGTTGACCAGCGACCCGTCCGCGGAGATCTGGAATGACCAGCTGAAGCGCGCAAACGCGTCGGTCACCACCACGAGCGACTGGTCGGGCGAGAGCGCGAGGGCGCTGGGGAGAACCAACTCGCCATTGAGGTCCGTCAATCGCAGCGCCACGTGCGCTTCGCCAGCTGCATCGATGCGGCCGATTGAGCCTTCCGATCGGTCGAGAAAATAAATCGTGCCATTTCGCGTCACAACAAAATCGTCGATGCCGGCGAGACTTCGGACGACGGTCTTCTGGTCGCTCGCCGTTCCGGTCGCCGTGTTCGAAGAAACAATGTCGCCCGTCGACTGCTGATACGTATAGAGCCTGCCATTCGCGCCCATGCGCAGGATGTTCGCGTCGTTGGGCGGCTCGGCAAACTGCGTCACCTTGCCGTCCGCGTCCACGCGTTCAATCGTTCCCGCCGTGCCATTGGCAAAATAGACATTCCCCTTGCTGTCGGAGGTCAGGCTCCTCGGCCCGTACTCGCCCGGTCTTGACTCGCCTGGCCCATACGCGCCGCCGATCTCGGTCCATGGCTTGTCGAGGTAAATCGTCGAAAAAACGCGATTTGTGGTGTCGTATCCGGGCTGATGCGCGGCCGCCGGCTCATGCACCACGATCGGATCCGGATACCCGCGCCACAGCCAGTGCAGTGCATCCGGCAAAATTGCGCCCGCCTGCTGCGTGTTGTGCGCCCCCGTGCCCATCTCCAGCTTCACGTCGTAGCCAGCGAACTTGAGCGCCTCAAACATCACCTGGTTCGAGATCGGCCAGCTTCCGAAAGCCGAACTCCCGAACGGCTCGGGCGGCACAATGTGGTCCTGCGCGCCGTCCTGCATGAAAATCCGAATGGGTTTGGGTTCGGTCTTGCGCACCAGCCCCGGCAGCGTATCCGCGCCTTTCATCGACACGTACGTCCCGATGAAACTCAGCACGCGGTGAAACTGGTCGGGCCGGTTCCACGCCGCCATGAATGCGCCCACCGCACCCGTACTCACGCCGCTCAGCCCACGATCGTCAGGATTCTTCGATAGGTTGTAGTCCTTTTCCACCGCGGGAATCAGCTCGTTGAGCAGAAACTCGCTGAAGCGCGTGGTCAGCGAGTCGTATTCATAAATACGGTTGTAGCGGTTCTGGGCGGCGTCAGAAACCACCGGCAGAATCCCCGGATCGACGAAAATCGCGATCATCGGCGGCAGGTCATGCTTGGCGATCAGGTTGTCGAAGACCACCGGCACGCGCATCGAATCTCCCAGCGCCTGGCTGCCATCGAGAAAAATCATGAACGGAGTGGGCTTGCTCGCATCGTGCTGCGCGGGCACGTAGACGGCGCAGTTGTGCGGTGTGCCGGGGTAGGTTTTGCCCGGCGGGAGAACGAATTTTGTCACCGTGCCTTTAGGCACGCCGTCCCGCGGTTGTGAATCGGGCCCGAGCGTGTAGTCCTGCGCGGGCAGCGCCACGCCCAAGGAGAGCAGCAGCAGAAAAAACAGAATTGGTTTCATCGAAAACCCTGGTTGTGAAGCCCGGTTGTGGAATTTGACTTGATCGAATCGAGAAGAGGGACGCCTGCATAGCGCGCAACGCAACCATCCTACATGGCCTAACACTGGTTGAGAATGGAATTCAGAGGCCGCCCGCGTGCGATTACGGCGCCCGCTCCGGCAAAAGTTTCCGCCGAACTCGCCGCCCTTGCCGGCCCAGCGGAACCCGCTAACTCCGCTGCTTTTACCGCCTTACTACGCCTGTATCCGGAATCACACTTGGCTCTCCTCGCCGCTGTCCTATAATGGGCCACAAATTCAAACCCGGAAGCTGTGTGTTTCGTTGAGCGTTATCCGATGGCTTTCGCGCTTATCCCCATTGGAAGATCTTCAGACAAGGGGAAGTGCGAATCCTGTCTCGGGTGCGCGTCACGGAGCCAATGCTCGATCCGATCGTCTATCGTCCTGTTCGTCCTCACAGGGCAGGGAAGTCCGACAGTCTTGCGCTTGTGCGGCCACACCGCGAGGCGTGGGCCCGCGTCGCGCTGGCCGCCGGTCTTCTCGTTGATCTGGCCTTCGGCCCCGCGCTTGGGTCGCAACAACCCCTCGCGCCGTCCCGATCGCCGTCCATCACACAATCCGCGCAGCCGCAATTCGCGCCGCAGCCGCCGCAGCCGCCGCGCGTAATTTCCGCCCAGCACTTTCTCGCGCAGCGCGGAGTCGTTCCCGGCCATCGCGCCCAAGCCCGCTCGCTCTCTCCTCACCGTCTCAGCGCCGCGCTTTCCGCCCGTCCCATGGCAGCCTCGGCCGAAGCCACCACCAACTCTGCCGCCAGCGCCACCTGGCAACCGCTCGGCCCCACCGCCGTACTTACCTCCGATTTCGGCCTCGTCACCGGCCGCATCTCCGCCGTTACGCTCGATCCCTCTGACTCGACAGGCAACCACCTATATATCGGCACCACCGGCGGCGGCGTTTGGAGTTCCAGCAACGCCGGCACGTCCACTCTTTCGAACATCGTCTTCAACCCGCTCACGGATGCTCTCACCGCTCTGGGCGGAGCCGCAGACGCCTCCATCAGCATCGGCGCAATCACGGTGCAGCCGGGGGTGCAGCCGGGCGCGACCGGGGTGATTCTGGCCGGCACCGGCGATCCCAACGACGTTCTCGACTCCTACTACGGCGCGGGCATCCTGCGCTCCACCGACGGCGGCAACACCTGGAACCTGATCCAGGGAACCTCCGACTGGGAAGATGGGCTAAGCACCCGCGACGTGGTCTTTGCCGGCGAGGGTTTTGCCGGTTTTGCCTGGAGTACCGTCAATCCCCAAGTGGTCGTGGCCGCGGTCACGCAATCCTACGAAGGCGATGTGGTGGACGCGAACCAGCCGGCTTTGAACTGCGAAGGCCTCTACTACTCCTCCGATAGCGGCGCCACATGGCATCTGGCCACCATCACCGACGGCAGCGGCGCCGCGGTGCAGTCGCCCAGCTATCCGCTGCTCGGGTCCAACGGCGACGCGGCTACCTCCGTGGTGTGGAATCCTGTGCGCCAATTGTTCGTCGCCGCGGTGCGTTATCACGGCTACTACCAGTCCTTCGACGGCATTACCTGGACACGCCTTGCCGACCAGCCGAGCGCGGGACTCACCACCGTCGTGTGCCCCACCAACCCGTCGTTTTCCGGCAACGTGGCCTGCCCCATCTATCGCGGCGCGCTTGCCGTCAATCCCCAATCCGGCGACACCTTTGCCTGGACCGTCGATGGCGACAATCAGGATCAGGGCCTATGGCAGGACAAGTGTGCCCTCAGTGGCGGCGCCTGCAGCAACACGACCATCACCTTTGCTCAGCAATGGAATACAACCGCTCTTGAAACCAGCACCCTCCAGGGAGCGGCAACCATCGCCAATGGCAATTACAACCTCGCGCTGGCCGCGGTTCCCTCCAGCCAAGACACGCTGGTGCTGGCCGGCGCCAACGACTTGTGGAAGTGCAGCCTGGCCATGGGCTGCGTCTGGCGCAACGCCACCAACTCCACCACCTGCATGAGCGCCCAGGTGGGCGAATTCCAGCACACGCTGGCCTGGAACACATCCAACCCGCAGGAGATCTTTCTCGGCAACGACAGCGGTCTCTGGCGCTCGACAGACGCCATCGGCGAAACCGGCTCGGCCTGTTCCTCCAGCGACTCCACGCACTTCCAGAACCTGAATGGCAGTCTCGGTTCGCTGGCCGAGGTGGAGAGCCTGTCGCCGGCTCTCATTTCGCCGTACACCCTGATGACTGGCCTTGGCGTCAACGGCGTGGCCGGCGTCAAGAGCACGGCTGTCACCACGGATTGGCCGCAGATTCTCTCCGGCTACGGCGGTCCCGTGGCCGTCGATCCCACCAATGTCACCAACTGGTACGTCAACGACCAGCCCGGGGTCGCCATCTATCTGTGCTCGCAGGCAGCGCCTTGCACGCCATCCGCTTTTGGCACAACTCCGGTGGTCAGCGATGCCGATGTGGGAGGCGATGGCGATGCCATGCCACAGCCCGCGCCCTTTTTGGTCGACGCAATCGACGACACGCAATTGCTGGTGGCTACCTGCCGCGTGTGGCGCGGCCCGGCCAACGGCGTGGGCTGGAGTTCGGCCAACGCCATCAGCCCCATCCTCGACAACGCTTCGAGCCCCGGCCCGTGCAGCGGCAATGCACTCATCCGCTCCATGGCCGCCATGCCTCTGGCCTCCGGCGGCGAAATCATCTATCTCGGCATGTACGGCTCTGCCACCAGCGGCTCGCTTTTGCCCGGCCATGTCCTGAGCGCCGTCTACAATCCTGTCTCCAGCTCCGCGCCCACATGGAACGATCTCACCCTGAATCCCGTCGTCAACGGCGTGCGTGCACTCAACTACTACGGCCTCGACATCTCCAGCATCACCATCGACTCCCACGATGCCAGCGGCAACACGGTCTATGTCACCGTGGCAGGCATGCCCAATCAGGATGAAGAAATTGAGACCGTGTACCGCACCACCAACGGGGGTTCTACCTGGGCCGACATCTCGTCGAATCTGCCCCACGCGCCCGCCAGCGGCCTGGCAGTCGATCCGCAAAATGCCAACACGGTCTACGTGGCCACCGATACCGGCGTCTACTTCACTCCCGAGGTTGCCAACTGCGGGGCAACGGCCTCCAATTGCTGGTCGGCCTTCGGCACCGGGCTTCCCGCCGCGCCCGCCGTGGCTCTCAGTGCCGCACCCGCTTCCGCCTCCACGCACGTGCTGGTCGCGGCAACCTATGGGCGCGGCATTTGGCAAACCCCGCTGTTCACCGCAGGCGCGGCCCTCAGCGCCGCATCCGTCAATCCCGCCTCGTACACCTTCGCCAACCAGAGCATCAATTCCACCAGCCGTGCGATCAATTTCATTGTCCTCAACATCGGGAGCATCGCCCTCGCCCCCACCTCCATTGCCGTCAACGGCGACTTCGGCGAAACCGATAGCTGCGTGAATCAGTCCATTGCCCCCGGTTCCAGCTGCACTATTTGGGTCACGTTTACGCCGCAGACCGAGGGCCCGCTTACAGGCGAGATGATCATTTACGCCAACGTCTACGGCGGCCAGCTCAGCGTCGATCTCAACGGCATCGGAACCATAGCCAGCACGGTCACTCTCACCCCGGCCAGCGAAGGCTACGGCCAGATCGCGGAGGGAACGGTCTCCTCGGCGCTGACGATCACCGTCGCCAACAGCGGCGCGGCCATTCCCATCAGCAGCCTTTCAGTCAGCGCGCCGTTTGTTCTCTCCAGCAATGGCTGCGGCGCCACCAGTCTCGCGGCCAACTCCGATTGCCCGTTGCAGGTGGAGTTTGCACCCACCACGACGGGCACCTTCACCGGTCAGCTCATCCTCGTTGACGGTGCGGGAACGCAAACTGTCCAGCTCAACGGAACTGCCGTGGCTCCGCCCACCGACACCCTCAATCCAACGTCGCTCGCGTTCCAACAACCCACTGCTATCGGACAGTCGGCCTCTCTCACCTTCACGATCACCAACCTGGGCGACCTGCCGTTGACCGATCTTTCTTTGTCGATACCGAGCAATCCCGGCGGCCAATTTCAAGTTTCGAACCCATGCGGCTCGCAAGTGGCGGCGCAGCATCCAGGAATTTGCACCATCACCGTGCAATTCACTCCTACGCAAGTTGGCGCGGTCACGGGTACACTGACCGTCTTCGATTACACGACACAAACGGACACGCAGGCCGTGTCTCTCACCGCGACCGGGGTGGCGGCTCCGGCGCTCAGTGTGAATCTCACCAGCCTCACCTTTACCAACCAGCAGCCGGGCGTGGCCAGCGCCCCGCAAACCCTTACCATCACGAACGCCGGCTCAACGCCCATGGCCAACATCGGCTTTGCGTTCACCGGCTCCGCGGCCGCAAATTACTCCGTCTCCTCTACCACCTGCGGAGCCGTGCTGAACGGCGGCAGCAACTGCACGGACCAGGTCGTCTTCACACCCAACGCCACCGGCGTCATTACGGCTACGCTCGCAATTTCGTCCTCCGCCGCCGACGTGGCGCCGGTGTCGGTTGCGCTCAACGGCACCGGGCTGCTTGCCAGCGGCCTCACTGCGAACCCCGTACTTCTCACCTTTGCCGTGGTCGCCGCGGGCCAGTCCAGCACCGCGCAATCGGTCACCGTCACCAACTCCTCCAATTACGACATCGGCTCGGTGGCGCTGGCCACTTCCGCGCCTTTCAACGTTGCGCAAAACGGCTGCATCGGCAGCCTGGCTGCGGGCGCCAACTGCACAGCCTCGGTGGTCTTCGCGCCCAGCACTGCCGGCTCGGCCACGGGGTCGCTCACCGTCAGCTCCTTGGCCGTGGCCGCCCCGGCCAGCGTCACGCTCTCCGGAATCGGTTTCGATTTCACCGTCGCCTTCTCCGGCCCTTCCAGCCAGACCGTGGCCGCTGGCCAGCAGGCCAACTACACGCTGGTCCTTACTCCAATCGGCTCCAGCGGTACTTTCACATTTGCCTGCGGCGCGCTTCCTACGGACGCGCTTTGCCTCTTCAGCCCCACCACGCAAACGCTTAATGCGGGCGTGCAAGGCAACGTCCTGGTCGAAATCTCCACCACCAGCAACAAGGCGCGTCTCGAAAAACCGGAATTCGGTAGACCGGGGTCGCGAAGCGGGGGGGCGAGCCCGCGTTTGGCTCGTTGGGGTGGTAGACCCGGCAAGCCCGGCTTCTGGCGCGCCCTGCCGCTCACTTGCGGCCTGCTGCTTCTGCCGCTCGCGATTCGAAGGCGCCCAAAAATCTTTCAGCTCGCAGTCCTTCTCGCGGTTCTCGCCTGCGGCATCTCCAGTTGCACCAGCTCCGGCGGGGGCACAGGCGGCAGCGGAGGTTCCGGCGGCTCGGGCGGCGGTTCCGGCACGCCCACCGGCACCTACACCATTCCCGTCACCGTCACCGCCAACGGCATTTCGCATGCCGCGGACCTGGTCCTTACCGTCGACTGATCGCGGCCGCACTTACTTCCTCACTTCTTCATCAGTGGTCAGCCAGTCTGAAATCCATTGCGAGTAAAATCTGATGGATGAGCCAAGAGTCCGACAAAAGAGTAGCCCTCGACAGAGAAATGAAGCTACTGAAGACCGAAGAGGCGAGATTTCGCTATCTAGCCACGGGGAATAAGACCTCGCCAGAGTACCGTAAAGAGGCCTTGGCCAAATTGGAAGACGTTCGCAGAAGAATCTACCAATTATCGTGCGAGATCGCCGCAGCTGGAGGCAGCGAAGCGCGGCCCCTATAAGAAACGAATTTCAGACTGACCCGCCACCTCTTCACTTCTTTCACTGCGCCAGCCGCTATACTTGTTCTTCGGGAACCCGCGAGAAAACGCCCAAATCAGGCCGGTGGAAACGCCGCCATGAGGAACACCAGCGCATGACTGCCATAGCATTTCTCCTTCGGATGTGTCCCGAAGCTTCGGCTCTCAAGTTGCGATTTCCTCAAGAAATCGCAACCTCGCACACCCCCGGAAAGGGCAACCTATGAAGGAGAAATGCAGTAAAGTAACCGTCGCAGATGTTGAGCGCGTCGCCGAGCTGGCGCATCTGGAGCTGGCGCCGGAAGAAATCGAGCCCATGCTCCGCGACCTGAACGCCATCCTCGACTACGTGGCTGAGTTGAACCAGCTCGACACCTCGGGAATCGAGCCGCTGGCGCAGGTGGGCGAGCTTGAAAACGCCGCCATTCCCCAGCCGCGCGCGGATGTCGTCGCGCCCTCGCTCCAGCGCGCCGCCGTCATGGCGCAGGCGCCCGAAACCGACAACGCTTTTTTCAAAGTGCCGAAGGTGATCGAACGATAGGGAACAGGGATCAGGGAACAGGGAACAGAAAACCACAAAGGAATCGCCCTTGCCAACCGGAACCAACACCTCCGAGAGCTACGTTGAGAAACCAAAGACGCTGGCCGCGTTTCGCGACGAGATTTCTGCCGGCCGCTCCAAGGCTGCCGATCTTGCCAATGGGTACTACGAGCGCATCGCGAAGAAGAATTCGCGGCTCAACGTCTATCTTAGCCTGACCAAAGAACGCGCCTTGGCGCAGGCTGCGCGCGTCGATGATCTCGTGAAGAAAGGCGATCCGCTGCCCGCACTGGCCGGCATTCCCATGGGTATCAAAGACGTGCTCGTGATGCAGGGCGCGCCATCGACCGCGGGCTCCAAAATCCTCGAGGGCTACCGGCCTCCCTACGACTGCACCGCCGTCGCCAGGCTCGAGGCTGCGGGCGCAGTGCTCCTCGGCAAGCTCAACTGCGACGAGTTTGCCATGGGCTCGTCGAATGAGAATTCAGCCTACGGCCCCGTGCGCAATCCCGTCGACACCGAACGCGTTCCCGGCGGATCGAGCGGCGGCTCGGCTGCGGCCGTTGCCTCCAATCTCGCCGTGGCCACGCTGGGCTCTGATACCGGCGGATCGATTCGCCAGCCCGCCAGCTTTTGCGGAGTGGTCGGCGTGCTGCCCACCTACGGCCGCGTCTCGCGCTACGGGCTGATCGCCTTCGCGTCGTCTCTGGACCGCATCGGCCCTTTCGCCGCCAACGTGCGCGACGCCGCCACCCTGCTCGGCGTCATCGCCGGCCACGACCCCAAGGACGCCACCAGCTCTCCGGCTCCCGTTGAGGACTACGCCGCAGCCAGCGACCAGCCCGCCGCGGGTCTGCGCATCGGCGTTCCGGCGGAGTACTTCGCCGAAGGCCTCGACGCCGAAGTCCGCGCCGCCATCGAAAAGGGAATTGCCGCGCTTGAAGCCGCCGGTTGCGCCATCAAGCCGGTCTCGCTGCCGCACACCAAGTACGCCGTGCCGACTTACTATCTTGTCGCCACCGCCGAAGCCAGCGCGAATCTGGCCCGCTTCGACGGCGTGCGTTACGGCTACCGCTCGCCGCGCTCGGCAACGCTCTCTGACATGTACTCGCACTCGCGCGACGAGGGCTTCGGCGCAGAGGTCAAGCGCCGCATCCTACTCGGCACCTACGCGCTGTCGACTGGGTATTATGATGCCTACTACCTCAAGGCGCAGCAAGTGCGGCGGATTTTGGCCGAGGAGTTCCTTCGCGCCTTTGCCGAAGTCGACGCTATTGTTACGCCCACCTCGCCCTTCCCGGCCTTCAAAATCGGCGAGAAGACCGGCGATCCGCTGGCCATGTACCTCGCCGACATCTACACCGTCACCGCCAGCCTCGCCGGCATCTGCGGCGTCACCGTGCCATGCGGGACAACAAAAGCGGGGCTGCCTGTGGGCATGCAGATCCTGGCGCGGCATCTCGGCGAAAGCACGGCGTTCCGCGTGGCGCGGGCTGTCGAAGCCGCAGGAATCTGAATCTGGAGTAAAATCAAGATGAAGGAGCTTCGGGCATGATGTTTCACGTAACCATCGAGCAAGCAGAAGACGGCTGGATCGTGGTGGAATGTCCCGCCCTTCCGGGATGCGTTTCACAGGGACGCGACGAGAAGGAAGCTCTCGACAACATCCGCGAAGCAATTAAGGGCTGGCTCTGGGCCGAGGATCAAAAGGCCGCCAGCTCAATTCCACCGCAGCAAACCCCTGTCGTGGTCGCCGTCTAATCTCTCAAAAGACTATTGACCTACCGCGAGTTTGGGTCTCATCTAAAGCTGGCCACGCGGGACATTGTCTATTTCGCCGGCCTCAATCCTGGTTTGAGGGAGAAGAGTGGGCCAACTCGCCAACATTTCGGGCAAGGAAGCGGTCAGGGCATTTGAGCGCGCAGGTTGGTCCGTGAGAGGGCAGGTCGGCAGCCATGTCATGATGACCAAAGATGGCATCCGCGCGAATCTTTCCATCCCACAGCACAAGGAGCTCTCGGTTGGGACACTACGGAAACTGATCCGGGCAGCGGGTTTGACTGTTGATGGGTTTCTGGAGCTGTCCTAGATCGTATCTGCGCGGGGCCGCGGAATTCCGTGTCGCCCGCGCTGTCGAGGCAACAGAAAACTAATATTGCGCTACAATCATCGCGCAGCACTTTTCCACCTCGGCCCGTCGCCGGCGTGGAGTTCTCCACGCGTTTGATGCTGCGCACCTTCGGTCCCAGGATCTCCTTCAACCGCGGCACCACGAACGACAGTGCGCCCATGTTCGCCGGTTCTTCCTGCACCCAGATAAACTCGCT
>Ga0181520_10013474_pt1 | contig 10291 bp, 10 predicted proteins | sample PEATcosm2014_Bin_29_FD_132451 | JGI IMG/M metagenome (GOLD analysis project Ga0181520, IMG submission 132451) | Peatland microbial communities from MTU Mesocosm Facility, Houghton, MI, USA - PEATcosm2014_Bin02_30_metaG | ecosystem: Environmental > Terrestrial > Soil > Wetlands > Peat | place... | reverse complement strand
TTGAATTGGCTCAACGAAAATCGCAGCCACTTCTTCCGGCGGCAAAATCGTCTTGAACAGCTTCTCCTCGATGTATCGCGCGCAGCCCAGGCTGAAGGCCTCCTGCTCTTCCGGCCCGCCCGTGCAACCGCGATACACGTAGGGATACCGCACGTGCGTCACGCCCGGCATCAATGGAGAGAATCTGCGCTTCTGCTGCGGCTTTGAGCCGGTCAGCGACAGCGCGCCCATCGTGCGCCCGTGAAATGCGCCGAAAAACGAGATGATTTGCTGGCGTCCCGTGTGATAGCGCGCCACCTTCAGTGCGCACTCAATTGCTTCGGCTCCGGAATTACCGTAGAAAAATCGGTGCGGCCCGGCCATCGGCGCCACGGCCGACAACCGCTCGGCAAGATCCGTCAGATGCTCATCGTAGAAATCGGTGCCCGAAATGTGAATCAGCTCCGCCGCCTGCTTCTGGATCGCCGCCACCACTTCGGGATGGCAGTGGCCTGTCGAAACCACGGCAATCCCCGCCGCGAAGTCGAGGAATTCGTTCCCATCCGGGTCTTCTATGCGAACTCCGCGGCCGCGCTTGGCAACCAATGGATACGAACGCGTATAACTCGGCGAGATGAGCCGTTGATCGGCTTCAACAGCGGCCCTGGCCTTCGGTCCCGGCAGAGGACAAACCAGTTTCGGTCCAAACTGCGCATGCAGCTCTTGCCTATTCATCGCATTTTGACTCATCGCACATTCTCCTCGGCAGATTCGGTTTGGGCGGCCTGGCGCTTATTCGCTCCGAGTTTCGCGCTTCGGATGCGGCGCGGCCACCGATCCCATCGAACGGGATCGATCATTTCTGAGGACCTCTCGGGGTCCATCGCAGGCGAGGATCTTCGGCGGAGCGTTGCTAATCGCCGCCGAAGAGGCTAGGTCGAGTGCGGGTAGGCAGCACGCGCAGGTGTTTCCGCGGGCACATCCGTTGCGCGCGCGATCGCGACCAGCGCATGGTTGCTGGCCCTTGCGGTAACTCCCGGCTGGCGCGCATTTGCATGGATTCCCCGCTAAAGTCGAGGATACCACGCTGCCTGTTGCCGCTGCCACGCCCGTACTTGATCCCGGTTACGATGGAACTGGTTCCATGTCCGCAACTTCACTTCATCCCGGCGCCGGAATGCACTCTGCCGCAACCACTGCGCGCATTGTCCTCGCCTTTGCCGCCGTCTACATCTTTTGGGGTTCCACCTTTACCGCCATCCGCATCGGCGTAACGCAAATGCCTCCACTGTTGCTCGCCGGAACGCGATTCCTCATCGCTGGTGCAATCCTGCTCGCCTGGTGCCGCTGGCGGGGGCTTCGCCTGGTTTGGCCGCCCAAAGACATGCTCCTTCTCTGCCTCATTGGCCTCTTGCTTTTGGGCGGCGGCAACGTCGGTCTCGTCTACGCGGAGCAGGCGCTCCCCAGCGGCCTCGCCTCGCTCATTCAGGCCGTCATCCCGCTCTACGTCGCGCTCATTGAGATGCTCCTTCCCGGTGGCGAGCCGCTTCCCGTCCGCGGATGGCTTGGCATGGCCCTCGGCTTCGCTGGACTCGTCGCTCTCTTGTGGCCCTCGCTTCGTAACGGCCTCGCTGGCGACCGGGCCCGACTTTGGGCCATCGCTGCGTTGTTGGCCGGCGCGCTCTGTTGGAGTGTCGGCAGCGTCGTCTCCCGCCGCGCGCGCCTCCGTGTCAACAGCTTCGTAGCTGCTGCCTGGCAGATGCTTGCTGCCGGAGCCTGCAGTACCGTCCTGGGCACGCTGCTCGGCCAATGGCCGCGGTTCCACGTCAACGCCGCAGCGCTTTGGTCACAGGCCTATCTCATCACTTGTGGCTCTCTGCTGGGCTATAGCGGATACATCTATCTCCTGGAACATGTCCCTGTTGGCAAGGTTGCCTCGCACGCCTATGTGAACCCCCTTGTCGCGGTGCTGCTCGGCATCCTGTTGCTTCATGAGCGGCTGGCGGCACAGGAATTCGCGGGCATGGCCGCAGTCTTGCTCGCGGTGTTCCTTCTCACGACCTCGCAGTTCGAAGCCAGGCGCACAGCCGCGCCCGCCACTCAACCTGAACGCATCAACACGGACTAGTACTGAGACCGCGTGATTCTGCACTCGCCGGGGATCCATTACCAAATCACGCAGTCTGAAAACTAGTGAGTTCGTCCCGCCCGCGCTCTACTGAGGTTTGTTAGGAAGGAAAGCAGATGCCGGAACAAGCGCAGCCGGACCTTCACCTTCGAGCGACACCGTGCCCTGCTCGAATGCCTCTAATGCCGCTGCATCCGCGGCCATCGTCATCCAGCACGCAGCGCCCTTCGTGAGCACTGTGCAGGCAATCTCAAAGGTGAACGGGTTTTCGGGACGGTTTTTGGGGGTTCCTTTGGCGCGCTCAATCCACATGGTGTGGCTGCCCAGCGAGTAATTCGCCTCCACCGGCCCGGTAATCTCGAAGGCCTGCTTCATTCCCCCCGCAGCGCCCGCGCCAAAGCTCGCCAAATCGCTCGCCCTCAGAGTTTGCCCATAGCACGCAAAAGGCAGCGCCAGCACCACGACCACCGACGCGGGAGCGCCGTGCTTGGCGGTCAACGCCACGTCCACGCAAGCATCCCCCTTCCTGGGAGCGGCGAGTGTCGGGTAAGGCGCCACGGACTTGTGGGCTGTGGGCGTGGCCACAAACTCCCAATCCGCCGGCAGGCTGTAGCTGAAGCCAACATCGTCCCTTTGCACTTGAGGCGGCAATGTGGCAGCTAACGGACTTGTGGGCGCGGCAGCCTGCGTGGTCCCTGGAACAGATTTCGAAGCAGGGATTGCGGGTGTCGCAGGCGTATTCGCGGGTGTCGCCGTGGGCCCCTGCCCCTGCGCAAAGAGCATCGACCAACCAAATGCAACGAGTCCAACTGCAACGAGAGTTCGCATCCGGTTGCCTCTTGTTTGCCGATCAGTCCATCGCTGGCCGGCCGGCGCCAAATGGCTCCTCATCGAAATCCGTCGCTACTTGAGAAAGAATGCCGAGGCTGACGCCAACACTCCCAGCGCGGAAACAGCAAGCCCGATGTGCCAGTAGACGCGGCTCCGCGTCAGCAGCGTGATCGATACGATCACCAGGCCAATCTCCAGCAACACCTCGCCCAAGTCGAAGCGATCTGCCTTCGCTTCTCCCTTGTCCACGCTGGTCTGCAGCGCCACGGCAGTTGCCTGATCCTGCTTCACCTCGTCTGCCCACTTCTTCTGGTGGTCGGCGTAGGCCTTGACCAACTTGGCGGTTGCATCTTTGTTTTCGAGCGCAACAACACTCATCAAATCGGCCGCCAATTGCGTATCGTTGGAACGAATTTTCTGCGCCTGATACTCATTCCACTGGTCGGTCGCCTTGTTCTGGTTGAGCACCGCGTCCTCGTGCGTGCGCCCGCCCAGCACCGTGGTCACGGCAAGCAGCACGGCCAGCACGCTCATCGTAAAGGCGACAGGCCGCAGCGGCTCTTCCTTCGCGCCTTGCTCCAGATTCTCCTTGAAATCCTGCACTTCGCTCGCGTCCATATGTGTGTGCCTTTTCATTTTAAGATTGGGGGCTTTGGGGGAAACCTGTAGCTTCAAAACCTGCACTCATCATACGATCCCGCGCAGCGGTGCGCTGCACTAGGTTTTTGACAGCTTGTTCACCTACCAATGTGGGTGCCCCATCCTTGCGGCGCTCTTGCCTTTCCCGCAAGGGTGGGAAGCACGAAATCTAGCGGTGAATGACTTGGTTGTCGATCGGCGTCTTTTAAGTCCCGGTAAATGCCGGTTCGGTGTCTCGGGGTCGCGAGGGATACTCACCCCTCCACAGATCGAGCTAAAAGCTATGGGCTAATAGCTAAAGACTGCTTCTCTCACTTCCGCTTCCACCTTACCCCATCCTTCGAGTCTTCGATGACCACGCCCTTCTCCGCCAGCTCGTTGCGAATCTGGTCGGCCCGGCCAAAGTTGCGCGCTTTCTTGGCCGCTGTGCGCTCGGCCACCAGCGCCTCAATCGCCTCATCTGTCAGCGACTGCGCGGCCACGAGTTCCGGCGCCACATCCGCCGTCCTGCCGGTCTCCTTCGCCCACTCGAGTGCGCGGCGAGTCGCCTCAGCGTCGCGGTCTTCCAGCACATCGAACACCGCATCGAAGTCCTCGAGCACCGGCAGAATCGCGTCGCGGTCACCCGCAAAAAACTGCCCCTGATCGATAGCCGTATTCGCGGCGCGAACCAGCTCAAAGACCGGCGCCAGCGCCTCGGCGGTGTTCAAATCATCGGCCAGCGCATCTCTGAATTCGGCCGCAGTCTTCTTCGCGGCTTCCTGCATCGCGGAATTCTCTCCGACAGCGAAAAGTCCCGCAGACAGCCGCGCCCGAAATGTCCGCAAACGGTCGATCGCGTTTGTGGCGTCGACAAGACTGTCGAAGGTGAAGTTGAACTGCCGGCGATACGGCACCGCAATCAACGCCAGCCGGATGGCCGACGCCTTGAAGCCCTTCAGCAGCAGATCGCGCGGGGTGTAGAAATTCCCCTCGCTCTTCGACATCTTGCGTCCGTCCACCAACAGAAACCGCACATGCATCCAGTGCCGCGCGAATTGTTTGTGCGTCGCCGTCTCGCTTTGCGCAATTTCATTTTCGTGGTGCGGAAACATCAGGTCTTCGCCGCCCGCGTGCAAGTCCAGGCTCTCGCCCAGGTACTCCATGGCCATCGCCGAGCACTCGATATGCCAGCCCGGCCGCCCGCTTCCAATCGCCGTCTCCCACGAAGTCTCGCCCGGCTTGGCCGCCTTCCACAGCGCAAAATCGCGCGCCGAATCCTTTTCGTACTCGTCCACGTCCACGCGCGCGCCGTCTTCCATGCCGCTCAAATCTTTTTTGCTCAACTTGCCGTACTCCGGAAACGCCGCCAGCCGGAAGTACCACGACCCGTCTTCGGTTTTGTACGCCGCTCCCTCCGCAGCCAGCTTCTCCACCAGCGCCACCATCTGCGGAATGTGTTCCGTCGCGCGCGCAATCTGCTCCGGCCGCTGGATCCTCAGAGTGTCCAGATCCTCGAAGAACGCATCAACGTAGCGCGCCGTGTACTCGCCGATCGGAATTCCCGCCTCGAGAGAGTTGCGGATGATCTTGTCGTCCACGTCGGTTATGTTCATCACGTGGCGCACCCGCATCCCGCTGAGCAGCAGGAAGCGGCGCAGAACATCAATCTGCAAAAACGTGCGGAAGTTCCCGATGTGCCCGTAGTCGTAGACCGTCGGCCCGCAGGCGTACATCCGCAGCGCGTTGCCATCGGCAGGCTCCAGCGGATCCAGTTGTCCCGTTAGGGTATTGAAAAGGCGGAGGGTCATTGAGTGTGCGGCTCGTGCATCGACCCGTTCGTTCTTCGTAGCCCAGGCAATGCTTGGCGCGTCTGCTGCGCGTCAATGAACGAATAGATCGTCGCCTCTCCGATTGTAGCAGCGCGGCTTCGCGCCAGTCGGCGATGCCTCTCCACCAACTTCGGTTGCCCTATCGTCCAGTCGATCCATGGATACTCGTTCCGCAGATAAGACATAGAATATCCCACCTGTGCTATACTCGATCCATGGCCGCGGCGAGAGAGAAAGCCGGCAAGCCGGTCAAAGCGGCCGATGAGGCAGCGGTGGTTCGTTGCGCTGCTGGCGACGGCCTGATTCGAGAGGAACGGTGGGAAGACAGTGAGGGTAACGTCGTCCGTTACAACCTGGCCTTTATCAACTTCCACTTATTCTCTCGGGACAATGGACGAGTTCTTGGCTACGATACCGCTCACGGGAAGGTGCATCGCCACTTTGCCGGGAAAGTCGACGTGATCGCATCCGCTTCGTTCCAGGAAATCTTCGCACGTTTTATTGCGGAGGTCGACAACCTCAGAAAACTGGAGAAACTATGAAGACGACGATCCACACCGATGGTTTTGGCGGTTGGGCGGAACGTGCCAGGGCGCGGGCCAAAGCCATGGATGAAGGCCGTAGAATCCCGCCTTCGAGGGGCATCACCTTCGAGAGCGCGGCCGATATGGTCCGGCTGCTCACTCCCTCGCGGCTCGATCTGCTGCAGATTGTTAAGAGGAAAAGACGCACCGTTTCCATCAAGGAACTCGCAACCATCCTGGGTCGCGACGTAAGCGCAGTGCGACGCGACGTTACGGCTCTGGAAAAATTCGGCATCGTTTCGTCCCGGCACATCGTTAATCCGGGACACGGGCGCGTGCGCGTCATCTCAGCCCCGGCAACAATCTCCATTTCGGCCGAGTTGTAGACCCTAAGCAAAATCGGCGTGCCTTCTTGCACGCCTCATCCCATCACCGCCGCCCAGCCCACGGCGATCAGCAGCATCAGCACCCACCATCCAAACACCGCAATGTACCCCGAGCTGCGCTTCGTCCCGGCAACGATGGCAATGCCCATGCCGAGCAATACCAGTCTCCAGATGGTCACAGCATCCAGCCAGGTAGCCAACGTGTACAACGCCTTGTTCGTCTCTATCGGATCAAGGAATGCGCCCAGATTCGTCGGCGCAAAGTTTTTGATATTGAACGACTCCGGCGCCATCCCCGAATAGATCACAATCGTCCCCAGAATCGCCCTGAAAATCTCCGGCAGCCATGCGTAGTAACTAACGGCAAAGATATCGCCGAACTTCGCCTTGCCGCCAAACCCGAAATTGATGGTTGCCATCAGCACGAGCGACATAAGAGCTACAACTCCCATGGCAATTACAGGCCCGCCGATAAATGCTCCCTCTGTGGCATAGATCCCGATCTTGGCGCCCATCGCGCGCTGTTCGGGAGTAGCGTTCGCCATCCGTTCTTGCGCCTTTGGATCCATCCGGACCTGATTGTCCACGACCTGCTGCATTCCGACCTTCTGGTAAATCGCGCCGAACAGAATGTAGGTAAACAACGCGCCGATGATCAGCGGCAGCCACCAACTCTTGTTCCCGCGCTTGATGTCTTCAAAGGTCTTCGACGGCGCTGCAAATGTGTCTGCCACGCGCTGCCATTGCGTCAATCCCGCGCCCTCTGGCGCCGCTTCGCCCACAGGCTGAACTCCCATATCGCTCATAATCTCGCCTTTCGGATGCAATCTTGGAATTCCTGCACAAATGCTCCCTGGCGCATTCCAATCACCTTGCGAGTGGCCTTAGCCCTCTCGCACACGCGATCGATCGCGGAACTTCCATCTCGCCTTTGTGGAGCAATCTGCATTCGCCCGCGATTGTACCCTGCGCGGCCATCCGCAATCGAATGAATTTTTAGGTGATAGTTAGCGCGACCAGGCGCCGATGCCGCTACGCTCCCTGCGCTGCAGGCTCTCCAGCCGGATCGGCCGTCCGCCGCGGTATCGTGCTGTGCGTGGCCGGCTTCGCGGGCGTCGCCGGGCCCGGCTTACCCGCCGCGGCATAGTTCTTGTACACCGTGATGTGGAAACACGCCTGCTTGAATTCCTCTTCCACATCGATCTTCCCCGCCGCCTCAAGTCCGGCCAACTGCTTCCGCATCCAGGCCATCTCCGCCCGGTTCAGGCCCTTCTTGGCGATATCGATCGTCGCGCCCGTCAGATGCGGACTCACCAGCTCGCCCTCGGCCTGAGCCGCATTGCCGTTGGTCTTCATCAGCCGCTTCTGGTACTCCACCGTCCGCACCGCCGAACTCACTTCGATCGACCGATGAAACGCCGCCTCATGCGCCCGCGCCAGATCGGCCAGGAACTTCGCCGTCCTCGGCCGGCAATAGCGATGATTCTCCTCGAGCTCTGCGTTCACCGTCAGCGCACTCGATGCCGGCAAAGGCACAAGCAGCTTGTCGGCGATGCGCGCAGCCAGATCGGCTTCGTTCTCAATCCGCTCCAGCCCTTCCGCATCCAGCCGATCGTTTTGCCGCTGGAGTGATGCGAGCGAACCTCTCAGCGACGCCGGCATTCCGCCCCTCGGCATCAGAAGCGAGGCATCCTCGGCATTTGTCCTTCCGGTTGCGGCATCCGCGGCTTCACCCGCCCCGCTCGCGGCCGCGTTTTGGCTCGCAGCATTCGCCTTGGCCTCTTCGCCGTCCTTCGCCGCCGTGCCGTGTTCTCTCCCCGCTGCGGATTGAGCCGGCGCCGCTCGATCGGCCGGCGTCGCCTCCACGTCCGCGCTTTCCCTGGATTCTCGCGCCTGAGCTGGAATCGGCGCCGATGTCTGCTCGCGTGCTTCATCCATCCGCCGCGATTCTGCGACCTGGTCCTCATCCGTCGCCTGCTGTCTTATCTCTGGAACCCGGTAGGCCGTCCCCGCCTCACCCGGCTCGGACTCCCGGGCAGCGCTCCGCTCTGTCGATCGAAGAGAGATTCGCTCCAGCCTCAGCCGCCGCGCGCTGAGGGAGCGCCCCACCCGAACCGATGCGGCGCTACGCCCCATCTGCCTTCGCTCAAGTTGTTGCCGGATCGCGAGCCCTGCCAGGCGCCCTGCTTCATCGGGAGTGAGTTTGCGCCCGCCGCTCGTCCTCCCCGCGCTCATTCTCCCCGCGCTCATTCTCCCCGCACTCATTCTCACTGACCCGCTGGAATGGTTTCCAGTATGAACAGCCGCGCCACGAATGGGCGCCTGATGATGCTCCGCGCGCGCCGTCCCCGCAGCCGCAGATCTCCGCTGCGTCCTGGCCGGTTGCGTTGCCTGGGCGCTTTCGACGCCGGCCATTGCAAACATAGCCAGCGCGACCGCCGCGAATGCAGTGCGGCACATAAGGGGGAGTGCGGACAATCGAGAGCTTCTCCAGTCTACGTCCATCCGCAGTCTCCTCCGAGTGTCTTTGCTGATTCGGATTTGTCTGATAATTAGACGCACCCGGCGCTCTTTTCAGGTTTACCCGCCCAACGCGGCCCGTCTTAATTTGCCGGCGCTGGTGGTATGGCTTCGTCGCCGCCAATCGGCACAATCGGTTTGGCCGTGGGGCTCAGCACAAAACCCTTTCGGATCAACGCAAACCCCACCTGCAGCAATTCTGCCTGCAGCAGTTGATTCTCCGGCCCGGAAAACAGTTCCGTGTTGGCGCCGGCAATTGTCGCCACCAGATGGTGCACCGTGACTGGCTTGCCGTCTAGCGTGCCCTCCTGGTCCGGATAGGTGGCCAGTTGCACCGGCTCAATCGACCCGGCGCCCTTCGGCAAAATCGCCCACAGATCGCGGTTATTCTGTGTCACGGCAAGCGCCAGCAGAGTCTCCAGCGCGCCCGCGTCGAAATCGGCTAGAAACACCGCGCCGGCATGTGTGTCCAGCCGCGTCGTTGAGCTCTTCCCGTTCGCCGAAATATTCAGCAGGAACTGGGCCGCATCGGGCGCCGCCACCACGCTTACCGCCTCGCCATTCACCGTGGCGCTCAACATCACGTGGTTCAGTTGATGGGCCGCGGTCAGTCCCTCGTCTTTCGAGAGCGCGTAGTCCAGGCCCTGCATGGCCACCTTTACCAGCGACGTCGAATCGAATCCGTCCTTCGTCGCCGCGAATTGGAAGCTGGCCGTGCCCACCGCCTGACCGTTCAGCGCGATCTCGAAGTTGCCCGACTGCGCCGCGGCGCCAACCGGCGAGACCGCCACAACCAAAGAAAGCAATCCCGCGAGCAGCGTGACAATCAATCGACGCACGTGTGTTCTAGTCCCCCGTCGAATTAGACACCGATCCGCCCAAAGAGTTACGAAGCGCATCCCAAAACGCTTCCAGCGGCCTGGCAGGTCCCTGCCGGACAAATCTCACCCGCTCACTTGCTGATTCGCTGACTCGCCGACTTGCTAACTTGCCGACTTGCTGAATTATGGGTGCCCCAGGTCCCTCGCATTTGGGGACCTGGGATAGCACGCCTCTCGCCCCACGCGTCTTTTGCCGAATCGCTGACTCGCCGACTTGCTGACTCACTGATCCGCTGACTCGCCGGCTCGCTAAAAAACGCCGAGCTTCTCCAACTCGCCTCTCAGCCCTTCCGCGCCCGTAAACCGGATCGCCTTCATCCCTGCCGCCATCGCGCCGTCCACATTTTCCTGCCGGTCATCGATGAACAGCGTCCGCTCGGGCGCGGAGCCGAGGATGTCCAGCGCCCGCCGGTACATCGCCGGATCCGGCTTGCGCAGGCCCACATAACACGAACTCAGCGCCACTTTGAAATACCGGCGCAGCTCAAATTTGCCAAATCGGAAATCGTTGGTCTCCCGCGCCTCATTGTTCAGCGCTCCCACCAAATAGTGGCTCGATGCCGAAATCTCCTTCAGGATTTCAAGCGCCCCG
>Ga0181520_10013473_pt1 | contig 10292 bp, 8 predicted proteins | sample PEATcosm2014_Bin_29_FD_132451 | JGI IMG/M metagenome (GOLD analysis project Ga0181520, IMG submission 132451) | Peatland microbial communities from MTU Mesocosm Facility, Houghton, MI, USA - PEATcosm2014_Bin02_30_metaG | ecosystem: Environmental > Terrestrial > Soil > Wetlands > Peat | place... | reverse complement strand
CTGATTCGAGGGCATTTTGGTGAGAACAGGCGCATCAGTGGGCCTGAAGCAGCCATCAGGCCCAACCCAAGCCCTGAATCATCCGCCGAACATGAAGCAGGCCGGACTTTTGCAATTGGCTCGCAAAAAACAGAAAACAGAAAACGGAAAAGGAAAAACGGAAAACGTCTTTGGCGCTCCCGCCGTCCTTGCCGTTTTTCGCCGTTGCCGTCGATTCTGCGTTCAGCGTTCAGCGTTTGTCTTTACAGTTGGCCGTGCACCCACCTCCGATAACGCCGCCCGGGCGTTACCCCTGTAGTTGGCTCCGGCCAGGTTGGCCGCGGCACAGACGACGGGCTGCCTACCGTTGCTTCCTTCCGGACCTGGCGGGGTTCAACAGTGTCGCCTTGCGCGGGACCCAGCCCTCAACGCTACTTGCAGGGGGCAGACCCCAAACGACGAGACCTCGGGTGGGAATTCAACCCCGCTATAGCGGATTGCGGGTTACAGGGTACCGCTAGTCCCCCGTCTAGCACGGCCAAAAAAGTGGGAGATAGCATGTCAGGGACCGACAGATGAGGCGACCAAACCCTGGCCCACGCCTCGCAGCTTCCGAGCCGTGCCGTTGGCCGTCTCCTAACTCCTGAACTCCTATCTCCTGATCTCCCGATGTTCTGGCGGAGAGAGTGGGATTCGAACCCACGGTCGCCTTGCGACGACACACGCTCTCCAGGCGTGCACCTTCGTCCACTCGGTCATCTCTCCGTGGACACAACAGTTGCTTGTAGCAGCCGCCGCAAAGACCGAGGCTGTTGCCGTTGGCCGTTGCCGTTTCTAATACCTGAAACCTATCCCCTAAAACCTGCCGTACTGGCGGAGAGGGGGGGATTCGAACCCCCGAGGGACATCGCTGCCCCTACACGATTTCGAGTCGTGCGCGATCAACCGAACTCTGCCACCTCTCCGTCCTCATGGCGGCCACTGCGGCGATAGAGAATACCGCACCAAGGGTCGGAAGTCAAGCGAATCCGCACGCCGCGCGGAACCCTGGATCCACACGCCGGGCAAGAGCACCACTGCGGCGTTGCCGCACATCGAACGGATAAGGCCCTAAGGGGGTCGCCATCATCCCGCGTTCTTGCCATTGTGGCAAAGAGTTCGATCACCTATCCGATCCAGAGGCCCTCCAGCCGCACCTGCATACCTGACGAGGTGCGGTTGAGGTAGTTGACCAGCCCGCTATGACGCCATTGCAGCATGCACATTCGAGGCTGGAAGTAGTAGCGCATCCCGATCTGGAGGTCTACGCGGGCGTCGGTCACCAGACCCTCATAGCCTTCGGCAATGTAATATCCAAGGTCCTTGAAGCCCTTCTCACGTGGGTTGAGAGGGCCGGTGACGCACCACGTGAGAACCCCCGTACGAGGGTCCACGTCCGCGGCGATCCCACAGTGGGTGATCGGACAGCCGCACGACATGCCCAGCGGGCGTCCGATCAGTATGTCGCCCCGCTGGATGTCCATCTCGCGTGTGAGCATGGGATTGTGCGGGATGATGATCTCTCGCGGTCCCGGGTCCTCCGGGAAATGCTCGAGAAAGAAGTCGAACTCTCGCCCTAACGTGTCGCGCCAGCTCAGGGGCTTGCTCTGGAGAAGAGGGTCGCGCTCGCATGATACACAGGAGACGCAGGTTGCAGCGGGCCGAACGGTGTCACTGCCGCCCGCAGATTCCGTCTGAACCCGATCGGGCGACAGGTGGATACACCGGCGCAGAAGATCGGGTTCGGAGGCGAGGCGCTCCGCGAACTCGTCGCACTTGCGGAACCCGCAAACGCCGCAGTCCAGGCCGGGCAGGTCATCGCGGGTGATGGATTGTTGTTGAATGCTCATACCATGCTCCTGTTGACTGGGTAGACCGTGGTTCCGGCCGTTATGGACCGCAGACCGGCGACGACCTCGGGCAAGACGCTCAATAGATGGCGTACCTGCTCTTCAGTGTTGAACCGGCCCAGAGTAATGCGCAAAGACCCCCGCGCTCGGACCGGGTCGAAGCCCATGGCCCGCAGGACGTGAGAGGGCTCGCTGCCGTGGATCGAACTGCATGCGCTCCCGCTCGAGACCGCAATGCCGGCCTCGTCCAGGGCGAGCAGGAGCCTGATGGCCTCACCCTCCTGGCCTGCAAACCCCAGGCAGACATGGCCCGGCAGCCTACAGTGACGAGAGCCGATGAGGTAGGAGTTGGGGATCGTCTCAGCAAGGGTGTCGACGATCAGATCGCGGAGAGCCACCACGCGCCGTGTCTCCTGGGGCAGCTCCGCTTTCGCGATCTCCACCGCACAGCCCAGGCCGACGATGCCGGGCACGTTCTCGGTGGCCGAACGCAGCCCCCGTTCTTGCCCCCCGCCGCGGATGATCGGTGAGAGCGGAACTCCACTGCGCACGAATAGCGCGCCCACTCCTTTCGGCCCATGCAGCTTATGCGCGGACAGTGACAGCAGGTCGATGGGGCGCGAGGACACGTCGAGGGGGATCTTGCCCGCCGCCTGCACGGCATCTGTGTGGAACAGCGCGCCGTGGGCGCGGGCGATCCGCCCCAGTTCGGCGATCGGCTGCAGCGTCCCGACGACGTTGTTCGCCGCCATCACCGATACGAGACGGGTATTTGGCCGTAGGGCGCACTCCAGTGAACTCGGATCGACGATCCCCTCGGAATCGACCGGAAGATAGTCGATCTGCGCGCCTGACTGCTGTAGGAAGCGACACGTCTCGAGCACCGCCGGATGCTCGATGGCGCTGGTGATGATGTGACAGCCGGCAGCGGTATAAGCGCCGACAGCCCCGATGAGAGCGAGATTGTCGGCCTCGGTGCCGCTGGCCGTGAACACGATCTCGTCGGAGGAAGCGCCGATGAGGCCGGCCACCTGGCCGCGCGCAATCTCCACCGCCTCGCGGGCCTCCCGGCCGTAGGCGTGCAGGCTGGAGGGGTTCCCAAATGCCCCGCAGGCGAAGGACATCATCGCTTCCAGCACGCGCGGGTCTAGCGGTGTCGTCGCTGCATTGTCGAAATAGGCAGCCTCGGCCACGTTCATTCCCCCCTGTAGAACGTCTGGTTCTCCAGTGGTCGCACGACCCCAAAGTGAGACTGCCAGCCGATCTCCTTCTTGCCGACGCAGATCGTGCATGTGCCCACCGGGGGGTTACCCCGCAGCAACAGCGACTCGGGGTTGCCATCGGCGTCGAACGTCACGTCGCTACTGGCGCGAATCTGGGCCAGGAGAGGGTCGATGCCGATGCCATGAAGCGCATTGACCTCGCGAATACGAACTGCCGGGGCCACGTCCTGGATGCGCGCGCGGAACACCTCGCGTTCGGCCTGCGACACCCGGTCGATCTTCGTGACCACTGCAACATCGGCAAGCGAAAGCATCGGACCGACCTTGAGCGGCAGGTTCATACCGCTGGTGGCTTCGAGGACCACGATGCCGAGGCCGCCATCGACATAGGGCGAGCAGCGCAGGCACAGCCCCGCCGTCTCAACCAGCAGAGCGTCGCAGTCCGCCTTCCGCGCCCACTGCAAAGCATCCCCCAGGACCATCACGTTGCAGTGGTCGGGGCACAATTCACCCGAGTAGACCTTGCGCACGGGAATGCCGAATTCGCGCGCGAAGATGTCGTCTTCCTCGGCATACTGCACGTCGATTTTCAGGAATGCAGCCCGGGTCCCGTCCCGCATCATCTTCTGAACGATATGCCGCAACACGGATGTCTTGCCGGTGGTTGCCGGCCCCGCACAGATCACCAGTTTCATGCCAACCCCTCCATTTCCGCGATGGTGACTCTCTCGCCGAGGCGAATCTTCTCGCGCAGGCGAGCCAGAACGCCGTCTATCCTGCTGACCGCGTGGGATAGGGTCCGCTCGGCCTCATCGGTGCGCAGGACGTGCGTCATCGCGCCCCCCTGCATGACGATGCGGTAATCCGACAGCAGGGCGATGCGGGGATCGTGCGTCACGAAGATGAAGATCTTCCGATGCTTGCGAAGTAGCTCCAGGGCTCGCGTGCGGTTGATGCCGGCATTCTCCACTTCGTCAAGGAGCACGATAGGCGTGTCGCAAATGACGGTGGCATCGGCGATGAGCAGCGCCCGCGTCTGGCCGCCTGACAGTTCGGTCATGCGGCTCTCCGTGGCGATCGGCTCGCCGGTCAACTGGTTGGCGAACGCGAGGGTGCGCTCGACCGCCAGTTCCCCATCCGTCGGGACGCTGCTGCGGATGCGAGTGTGGGTCTGCAGGAACTCGCGGACGGGCAAGTCAGACAGGAACGTCGTGTGCTGGGTGATGAGGGCGATGGGATTGCGCGCAGGATCGTCCTGGTACTCGGGCGGCGCGGCTCCACCGTTGATGAGAATCCGACGACCTGTAGGGGTGTTGTCGTTGGCGAGCAATTCGATATCGTTGATCAGCGTCGTCTTCCCGGAGCCGGTTGGGCCGACGACGCTCACGACATCGCCCATGTGCAGGTCAACGCGGCGTACCGTTTCCGGGCAGGCGTTTCTCCCGCCTCCGCCCAGAATGGAGATGGTCTCAATCACTTTATCCTCCTTAACCTATCGGAAAACTCATATAAGAGCGCAAATAGAGGCAACTTCACGACACATCCGCGAGTGTAGTGCTCTCCAACTTCTCGGAGACCCAGTCCCGAACTTCCATGAGAACCCTCACCAGGCTCTTCTCCCGCTCGATGGGCGTGGACTCGTAGAAGTACCGGCTGACTGACTCCGTGGGGGCGAGGGCGCCGTCGAAGAAGCGGATGATCTCGGCGAGGCTGACCTCCTCGGGCCGCTTGGCGAGACAATATCCGCCGCGCTGCCCCTTCTGGCTGCGCACATACTTAGCGCGCTTGAGGGCGAGGAGAATCTGCTCGAGGAACTTGGGGGGAATGCCCTGAGCCGCCGCGATGGTCTCGACGCTGATGAAGCCTTCAGACTGTTGGCGCGCCATGTAGACCAAAGCCAGCAGGGCGTATTCGCTACGAGAGGTGAGTTTCACGACAGCCTCGACTTAGATGACTGAACTGATGGGGATTATCATGTATTCACCATCGGCTGTCAACACCCCTTCGGGGCGAATTCAGGAGCATCGTTTCTGTGCGCCAAGCCCTGGAGGTGTCTTCGATTGCGCCCCGGCGCGACCGAAGACGGGAGCCCCAAGGACGGCTGGCTGTTCGAGTTGCGGGCGCAACGGCATCAATGCGAGGGCGCGGGTGTCGCGGCCGGCGGAGTGGCGGCGCCACTGCTGGCCAGCGGCGGAAGCGGGGGCACGATGTCCTTGGGGTGGTAATCGGGGATGTCGTTCGTCAGGCCGTTAAGTTGGACGCCAAAGCCCACGTGATGGCCGACGAACCGATATGACGCGAACCACGAGATGCAGTGGTTGATGCGCCGCAGTTCCATCGTGTAGTCGCGAAGCTTCGAGGTGTTCCAGTCGTAGCGCCCTGTGCTCTCGAGGTCCCACTTGGGGGCCAATCGCAGGTCCAGGAACGGCTGAAGCTCGGTCGGGATCTGCACCTGGTCGTATAGCAGCGGGGTGACCCCGCCCTCGAAGTGGCGGATGACGGTCAGCGCGGCCCGAGTCTTGTCTCCCAGTTTGATGCCGCCCCCCAATGTCAGGGCGATGTCGTGGTAACCCTCGCTCCCGCCATACCAGTATTTCGCCGCGTAGGCTCCCCCCCAGTGCCCCACCTTATGATCCTCGTCTGCGGTGCGGTCCCGGTAGCGCGCGATCAAGGCGTAGCGGTTTGTGGCGATCGTCGGGGGGGTGAAGGTGGCTGTCTGCAGGTCGAGGTCTTGTTCCTCGAAACGCCCGATGCTTGCGCTAAGGCTGAGGACCTCTCCCTCGGCGTGTGGTCCCGCGAAGTTTCGCGTCAAAACGAACTCCGGCTTGCGGTTGACTGCGAGGAAGTTCTGCAGCACCGTCGTCACGTCTTCCTCGCGGGAGATGTAAAGGTCGGCCTGCCAGGGGCCGTCCGCCTTTTCGCCGCGAAGCAGACCTCGCACGCCTCGCTTCTGGCTGAAGCGGAAGTCCAGGTCGGACTGCTGTTCCTTGGTCTGTGGGCCGAACTGCAGGTAGTAGGGCAGGTTCCAACCGTCGCGGCTGGAATGCCCCGGTAGTTCGAAGGGTGTCGTGCTCACTTCCCTGCCGGTGGACATTCGGCGCGTGGCCGAGTTGAGAAGCGGAATGCGCCACCCGAAGAACTGCAGCTTCGGATGGTCCACCGTGACCTCATCCTTCACCGGATCGGCAGTGATCTTGTCCGCCGTGACCGACCAGTGCGGGTTGTCCAGATCGCAGGTGGTGATCTTGCCCCGGCCCACGAAAACGACCTTGCCCTTCCGCTCGATCTTATCCCCGAATGCGTATGCCCGGATGACCGATCCAGGATCAGGACCCGGCCCGATGTTCATCGCGCACGCCGCGCGGGTGAGCGTAAAGACACCGCCGGCGTACTCGAGAGTGTCGCCCTTCAGGCTGCCTTCCTTCGTCCGCACGGTGACGTTGTTCCGTGCCTTGAAGCTGCCCGTCGTCAGGTCGGCGTCGAGTTCCTCGGCGGTGATGGTCATCGGCTCCGGTCTGACCCCGGACGCCGTCGCGGTCACCCGCACATTACCGCGGCCCTCGACGTGCCTCTCACCGCCCGAGTATACCAGCACGTCGGCGTCAAACGTGACCGTGACGTTGCCGATTGCCTGCCTCTTCGCGGCGTCCATTTTCCGGCCGGCGGGCTTCGGCGAGGCCGCTTTGGCATCTGGCGGCCCGGCGGCTGCCGGCTTGGCCTCCCCTGACCCGGACACCTGGGCGCGCGCCGGCCCAGTGCACACGAGGGCGCACAGGCAAACGAACACGCTCAGGATCAGGCCGGCATGCAAACGCATGAGCGCCTCAGGTCTTGGGCTTGGAGTGGCTAGGATCAACCGCCGATATGGAGCGACCTCAAGATAGACATTCCTCGCGGCGTTCCGATGCACCTGCAGCCGCTCCCACACATATTGCTGCCGTCGCGGCGGCCTCGCATGTGACTCCTCCACTGCATCGTCATGGGACGCGCATCATACCATAAATAGACGCAATATACACACATTAACGCCGCAAATAGACGATAACCCCGCAGGTCCCCGCAGCCACGAAATCGAAACCTCAACCACATGGCACAACGCGGAGGCCCGGCTGGTGACCGCTGAAGACATCATCCGCATATTGCAACTCGAGCAGTTGCCGATTGAGGGCGGCTGCTACCGCCGCACTTACCTCTCCCCCGATCTCGTCGCCGCCGAGGCCCTGCCGGGCCGCTACGACGGCGGCCGCCCCTGCTCCTCCGCGATCTACTACCTCATCACCCCCGACGCGTGCTCCAGGCTCCATCGCTTGCGCACCGACGAGGTCTTCCACTTCTATCTCGGCGACCCGGCGCTCATGCTACTGCTTTACTCCGACGGGGAAAGCCGAGTGCTGACCCTCGGCCCGAGGATCGACGCGGGGCAGCATGTGCAGGTGATCGTGCCGCACGGCACCTGGCTGGGGCTTTACGTGGACGACGGCGGGGACTTCACCTTGATGGGCACGACGATGGCTCCGGCATTCGACCCCGACGACTTCGAACTCGGCGACCGCGATTCTCTAATCGAGCAATACCCCCGGCACGCCGAGCAGATCGCCCGCCTGGCAGCGCCCTGATAGTGCACTATGGCTCGGTTTGTGGTCAGCCCGTGGAGAATCACGCACGGACGGGCAATTTGGACCACAAAGACTCGAAGACACGAAACAGCAATGCACACCCCGGCAGGGGTGGTTCGGCCGGATAGTGTCCTCGTGTTTTCGTGGTCAATCCCTCTCTTGACTCCGGCTACGCCGGGCCCTCTATCCGCACCACCTTGGTAATGAAGAAAGGGGGAGGACTGATTGGCGGTCCTCCCCCCTTCTGGGGTTCTTGCGCTGTGTTGGTGAGCCGTTGCGTGGCTACTCCACGGTCACCGTCTTCGCCAGGTTGCGCGGTTGGTCGATGGCCTCGCCACGGAACTTGGCGATGTGGTAGGCGAGGAGTTGCAACGGGATCGCCACCGTGATAGGCGAGACAAGCTCGGGGCACGCCGGCACCCAGATCATGTCGTTCGCCCAGGCCGCCACGTCGGACGGGTCGGCTTTGGTGTCGACGCCGGTGCCGGCGATCTGCTCGTCACCGTCGGTTGCGACAACGACAACGGGGCCGCTGCGGGCCTTGATCTCCATGATGTTGGCGATCATCTGCTCGAAGGTCTCCCCGCGAACCGCGATCGCAACGGTGAACATGGCGGGCTCGACGAGCGCAATCGGACCGTGCTTCATCTCACCGGCCGAATAGCCCTCAGCGTGGATGTAGCTGATCTCCTTGAGCTTCAGCGCGCCCTCCATCGCCGACGGCAAGTTGACGCCGCGGCCCAGATACAGCGAATGCGGGCGCATGGCGTCTCCGCGCTTGTTGGTCGACCAGTACCCCTTCGCCTCCGCCGGCTTCCCCGGGTCGGCGACGTCGACGCCGTGCTGCGACCACATCTCGCGCGCGAGATCGTGGTACTTCTCGGCGATCTTGATGATGTCGGCCTCGCGGCTGAGCAGTTCCTTCGCCATGTCGGGGCAGTCGAGCAGCGCCTGCTTGAGCGTCTTCAGCTCGTCCGGGCAGACGCACCCGCGCACTTCCGCGAGGCGCAAAGCGATCAGCTCGCACACGAGCACCTGCAGCGTGTAGGCCTTCGTGGACGCGACACCGATCTCCGGGCCGGCCTGGATGTAGACCACGCCGTCGCTTTCGCGGGCGATCGAGCTGTCGACGACATTGAGGATCGAGATGATCTTCGCGCCCTTGCTCTTCATGTCGCGCAGGGCGAGAAGGGTGTCCATCGTCTCGCCGGACTGGCTGATAACAACGCACAGCGTGCCGTCGAGCACCATCGGGTCGCGGGCGCGCAGCTCGGCGGCGAGGTCGGCCTCGGCCGGGATGCGGGCGAGCTTCTCCATGAGGAACCGGCCCACCAGACCCGCATGATACGCGGTGCCGCAGGCGGTGAAGACGACCTTCTTGAGGCCCTTGATCTCATCATCGGTCAGGCCAAGGTCGCCCAGCGAGATCGGCTCATCCGCGCTCTTGAGGCGGCCGGCGAGACACGCATACATCGCGTCCGACTGCTCGTGGATCTCTTTGTGCATGAAGTGGTCGTGCTCGCCCTTACCGGCGGCGTCGGCAGGCCACGGGATGATGTAGACATCCTTGGTGATGGGCTTGAGCTGCAGATCGAACAGCTTGATCCCGTCGGCGGTCACCTGGGCGATCTCGTCGTCGTCGATGACGTAGACCTTGTCGGTCTCCTGGCGGATCGCCGGCATGTCGGAGGCGATGAAGTTCTCGCCCTCGCCGATGCCGATGACCAGCGGCGACCGGCGGCGGACGGCGATCAATTCGTTCGGGCTGTCGGCGCTGATGATGCCGAAAGCGAACGCGCCCTGAAGGCGCAGGACGGCCTCACGAACGGCCTCGAGGAAGCTGGCCTTTTCCTTGGCGTACTTCTCGACGAGGTGAGCCATGACTTCGGTGTCGGTCTGGGACTTGAAGATGTGGCCCTCGGCCTCGAGTTCCGCGCGCAGCGCCTGGTAGTTCTCGATGATGCCGTTATGCACGACGGCGATGCGCCCGTCGCAGGATAAGTGCGGGTGGGAATTCTCGACGGAGGGCTTCCCGTGGGTCGCCCACCGGGTGTGGCCGATGCCGAGCGATCCGATGAGCGGGGTCTCATCGAGCGAGGCCTGCATGTTGTCGAGCTTGCCCACGACGCGGCGAAGCTCTAACTCGCCGTCTCGCACAACCGCGATTCCGGCGGAGTCATACCCGCGGTACTCCAGCCGTCGGAGCCCTGCCAGGCAGATCGCGGGAGCCTGGCGCTTTCCAATGTAGCCGACGATTCCGCACATGTTACTATAGCTCCTTTAGCCGCCGCGTCCGTATGACAAGTGCCGGGGGACGCCTGGGCTAAGACACAAGAATAGGCCGGCGCACACAACGCCCTGTCGTCAGACACAGCCTGACAGGATGCGTCGAGGCATAGCCCGGCCACGCAAGCGGCAGTATACACCGTTGGTGCGGGGAATGCAAAAGGGAAACGGCAGGAACGGCGGGGACGGCGGGAACGGCAGGTTTCAGGGACGGCAGGGACGGCGGGAACGACAGGTTTTAGGGACGGCAGGGACGGCGGGAACGACAGGTTTTAGGGACGGCAGGGACGGCGGGAACG
>Ga0181520_10013472_pt1 | contig 10293 bp, 8 predicted proteins | sample PEATcosm2014_Bin_29_FD_132451 | JGI IMG/M metagenome (GOLD analysis project Ga0181520, IMG submission 132451) | Peatland microbial communities from MTU Mesocosm Facility, Houghton, MI, USA - PEATcosm2014_Bin02_30_metaG | ecosystem: Environmental > Terrestrial > Soil > Wetlands > Peat | place... | reverse complement strand
CGGTCAATGTGTCAGGGCCTGTTCGGTCAATGCTCTCCGATATTCCAATAATCCCTACATGGTGAGCTTTAACCGCAAGGATTTTCAACTCGACCTTATCGCACGTTTGCGCAGGCACGCTCGCATAGATGAGCAGCAAGCGCAGGGTGGTATTCAATCGAACGGCGGAGGTTCTCTTTCCAGCGAAACGAAACTCGATCGTTCTGGAAGTTGACAAGTGGTGGATGGTTAGAGATCGTGATGCGATGAGCATGGGGCGCGCGACCATCTGGAGCCGTTGGAAGCAAGACCGCTAGCAGGAACAACGTAGTGTACGTTGGGATGATGCTGCACTTCAGAGATATTGCGGCGCCCGCCGTAGTTTACTTTCAGTTTGCCAGAGCCGGGCCGCCCTTACACCAAAACCGAAACTGCGCTTTCATCCTCCCCGTCGTCGAGGGCAAACGTGGAGATCACGTCGACCATCTGTTCGAGAATGATCGGAGCAAGGAGCGAGGCAGCCTCGGGATTGACCTGGCTTGAGGGCAACGGCGAGGCCGTTGCCGACGCCGCGATGCTTGCAACAGGCTGATCCAGCTTTTGCGCAAAGTGCTGGTAGATTTCTGCGACACTTCGCGACTGGCCGTTGGCGCCGAAGAAAACTGCAGAATTGGCGCCAGCAGCAGCCGGCAGGACATCAGCCGCCTTTGCATTCGGATTCGCGCGCATAGCATTCAGAAACGCGCTTGCTCCGCCAGCTCCCAGGAAATGCGCGAGGTAAAGTTCGGTGGAACCGATCGAGCCGCCGACGGTTTCGCGTAACTTCCGGCCGTTTTCGTGGTCGAGTTCGCAGGTCATTTCGGCCGAGACTTGCGGGTTCTGGCGAAGGCCGAGGATTGCATCCCGCCAGACTGGGTCACTGACATGCGCCTTGCCGTTGCTGTCGACCTGGATGTGAGCGGCATAGTTGCCGAGGCCGTATTCCGCCCCCCGTGTCTTGATCATATGGAGCCAGGTCTGCTCCGTAAACTGGAATAGGCCTGTGGCACTGCTTGTCTTGGCTTTGGCATTCGGGTCGTAGCCGCTTTCGATGGTGGCCTGATGGAGAAGGCTGGCGAAATTGGAACCGGTCTGAGCGGCGGCGTTCCTGATTGCCCGCGTGACGTCCTGTGAGCGGCCGGCGCCATCCGGCTGTTTCACGGTCGAGTTCATTGTTGAGATCGTCGAATGTTCCACGCACGTAACTCTCTTCAGCAGTATCCAACTTTGCGGCCACATTGTTCAACAAACAACCGTGCTCGCTGGATTCAGTAATCATACCTGCTTGCGCCCACGGGCGTATGGGCCGCCTGAATAACGATAGCCGAAAAACGCGAACACTCGGAAACACGCTTGGTTGCTAAGTGTCTGATTAGTCCAATCCCGAGAGTGGCCTATAGAATCGTAGCCTCTTGATCATGCACTCCAGGTTACGAGGTTCTTACACTAAGCCCTCAAATCAGTCAAGCATACTATTGACCGCGGTTGTACAATCTTGGTGCTTCTTGCGAGGAAAATCCGATGTTTGAGATCAATGTGAAAAGCACGTTCTCATCAGGCCACGCGTTGCGTGGCTATCGCGGAAAATGCGAGAACCAACACGGGCACAATTACAAGGTGCGAGTTGCCTTGACAGGAGACGAACTGGACGAGTGCGGTATGCTTGTCGACTTCAAGACGATCAGTTCAATGATGAACCAAGTGATCGATCAGCTCGACCATCAGAACTTGAATGAACTTCCTGCTTTCAGAACGGCAAACCCTTCGGCGGAGAACTTGGCCAGTTTTATTTACCACGGGCTTCAGTTGCTGCTCAAGGAGGCAAGTATCAAGGCGACCTTGCGGAAAGTAACACTCTGGGAGACGGACCGTAACTCGGTCAAGTACTCAGAATGATTCATTCCACGGTGGCGTGTAGCCGCTACGCTTCGTCTCGCCCTCCTGTGGTAGTGCTGCAGCAGAGGCGGACCGGCGTCAGGCGACCCTGCAGGTTCCCAAGGCAGCGCGCTTGGGACTGCGGGCTCGCTGCACATGGCCTTGATTCTGGCTCGCCGGACAGAATGGCGAAGCCAGAGAAAAGCGAGCTCTGATCTTTGCGTTGAAACCGCGCGGGAATTGGGTAGGTAACTCGGAGCCGGACATGAAAGATGTTCAAGGGTCTCTCGATAAGCGTGGTATTGCCATCGATTCGGTCGGGATTACGGGCGTGAAGTATCCGATCACGCTTCTGGATCGGGCAAACAAGAGCCAGCGAACGATTGCCGATGTCACCCTCTCGGCCAGCCTGCCTCATTTTTCCAGAGGCACGCATATGAGCAGGCTGGTGGAAGTTCTCAACCAGCATCATGACCGGATCAGGTTGGAGACACTTCCGCTGATGCTGCAGGACGTTGCCAATCGCCTGAATGCTGAGGCGGTGCAAGTTGTTCTGAAGTTTCCGTATTTCATCGAGAAAGCTGCGCCGGTCTCGAAAGCAAAGTCGCTGATGAGCTATGAGTGCACATTCTCGGCTGTCGCCAACGGCTCCGTTCGGGACTTTGTCCTTGGAGTTCGTGTTCCTATCACGACTCTGTGCCCTTGCAGTAAAACGATCTCCGATTACGGAGCGCACAATCAGCGCGGCGTCGCAGATGTGCAGATAAGAACCGTGGTCCGCAGCAATGGCGAACCCGCCTTCATTTGGATCGAAGAGCTGATCGAGATAGCGGAACAATGCTGCTCCGCTCCGGTGTACTCATTGCTGAAGCGGCCCGACGAGCGCTGGTTGACCATGGCCGCGTATGACAACCCGATGTTTGTCGAGGACGTAGTTCGCGAGCTAACAGCAAAGCTGAAACGCGATCGCAGAGTCGCCTGGTTCCGCGCCCACGTTGAGAGCGAGGAGAGCATTCATAACCACAATGCCTTTGCCACACTGGAGTGGAGGAGGAGGAAGACACCTGCCCGCGCCCACGCGCCGTCAAAGAGCGCAGTAACAATGGTCGCCTCTGAAACTTGAAGAGATACACCGGGCAGCGTGCCGCGTACGCGCTGAGCTCTTCCTGGTTCTCTTTTGCGGGTTCAGCCATGAAGAACTTTCAAAGCCGGATGCGTCTATTCGCCGAGACGACTTAATTGTGATGTGGTGACGAGGCGGTTAGCCCCGGAATAAATTACGAAGCGCCGTCCGCGCAGAAATCCGATCAACGTCATGCCAACTTCGCGCGCTAGTTTCACCGCTAAATCCGAGGGCGCTGACACCGACGCGAGCACAGGAAGACCCGCGACCAGCGCTTTCTGGACGACTTCGAAGCTAGAGCGCCCGCTTAGCATCAACATAGAATTGGAAAGCGGTACCAGGTCGTTTGCCAATGCCCAGCCGATTACCTTGTCAACCGCGTTGTGCCTGCCCACGTCCTCGCGCATCGCCAATAACTTCCCGCTGAGGTCAAAGAGGCCTGCGGCATGGATGCCGCCAGTCCTGTCGAAAATCAGTTGCTCGGCACGGAGTTCGCCGGGCAATCGGCAAATCACGTCAGCATCGACGTTGCAATGCGAGTTGGGGCGCTCGGGGTGGTATATGCGCACCGCATCAATCGAAGCTTTGCCACAAACTCCGCAACTCGAGGAGGTGTAGAAGTTGCGCCTAGTGGCCTCGGGATCGAGTTCGATGCCAGGAGCAAGGACCACGCGCACGCGATTGGCGCCATTCTGTTCGCCGCCGGACACATGCCCGACGCTGGCAATTTGTGCGCGATTCGAGATTAGGCCTTCAGTAAAGAGAAAGCCTGCAGCAAGCTCAAGATCATGGCCGGGGGTTCGCATGATCACGCTGATTGGCGACTCTCCGACAACGATCTCGAGTGGCTCCTCTCCGGCAAGGTAATCGTCGAACGGGCGTAGCTCTCCCTCGCACCACTCCTTGGCTCCAGTAATCGATAATGTGCGCGGAATCACGGTACTTCTCCTTCGCTTAACTTAAGCAGCTCTTACGGCTAACCGGTTGTACGCATGTGGAGCTTCCGGAAATTTGCAGCAGCCTCACCGGGCGCCGGAAGACCGAGGCGAGTGCAGGATGAGTGCTTTGAATTACGAGATTATCAAGTAGAGCAAAGAACTAACACAGTATTTGACGGATAGAGTGGTGTCGGTGTTTGAGGGTTGTCAGGTTGATTGGAATCCGGAAAAGCACCTCCGGATTCCAATCAATGTTCTCCAAGGCCGGAAATTAGACGGCCAGATGCCACTCGCAGTAACCTTCCGTGCCCTTCAACGCTCCGGTTACCATGGACGAATTACGTTTGATCAAACCACAAACCGCGCAACCTTTGCATCCTCTCACAGGAGCAGCGGGAACTTTCGGGTCCAGAGCGATGCAGTTCGTCATCAACGTTGCCGTGGTGCATTCCGGAGTGAGATAGCAGGGGAAGTCGGCCAAGCTCATGAGTGCTGCGAACCTCTGGGTGATAGCGCATGCAGGGTAGGTGTAGCGCTGAGGATTGGAAACGACCTCATGCTTGTCAATGGGGCTGAGGTCCACAGGGATGCCTTTAATCTTGGCACCGCCGCTGACGTCCAGAATCTGCTCGCCGCGACTGATGATGTCGATAAAATCTGCATTGTGCAGTTCGTCGGCTTCGCCACGGTTCGGGTGCATGGCGGCATAATTGTGGAAACGCTTGGCAAGCAGGTCCACAACCATGGGTACCGTGAAGCTGTCTAGCCAGAGCAGGTAAGCCGTGCCGCAGGCGGGCGCACCGGTAGCGACGGTGAGCACATCCCATTGGCTCTTGAAGGCGTCCAACTTCACACCTGCGCGCATGGTGTTTTCGAAAACATCCATCATGGCTTCGTAAATGCCGAACGCCATGTCATCCTTGAACATGTTGTATGCGGACTGCGCCATGTGATGGCCGATATCGCCCACGCAATAGGCCGGCACGACGGTGATGTTCGCCGGATGTACTCCCTTCTCGAGGGCGGCCAGAACAAAGGGCTTCATTCTGTCTTTGTACTGGGCCATGTACTTGCGTACGTCGAAGGAACTATGAGGTCCGTGACCGCCGAGGTTGTGGGTGTCCATGAGCTGAGCCTGGGCTGCTACCGGCTCCCGATAGATGAACTGCAGCTGGTCGACTTCGGCCTGCTCCGCCTGAGCAGCAGTTTTGCCGCTCTCAAGGGCGGCACGGAAAGCGCCGGCGAGCCCGTAGGAAGTGTTCATACCCCAGGACTTGCAGGCAAGAATCGTCTGTTTGTGCTCCTTGGGGAGATCCATTTGACGGAGTATTCGATTGACCAGATTGGGCACCGAGCCAACCGAAAGCGCAAAGTCCACCACGCAAGTCAAGCCGTACATGCCGCCATAGCGACGCACGGACTCAAGGCCGACCAATGCCTTATTCTGCGCAATCGCATCAATGAACTTCCACATCGAAGTCTTGAATGCAGGGTCGGCTTCATAGAGAATTTCAAGAATGGGCGGTGTTTGGTAGTGTTCAATGAACGGATCGTCTTCCGGCCGAATGGTATCGGTCAGACCCATCAGAATGTCGTAATGAGCTTTGACGGATTCGACATGAAGGTCGAAGATTTCCTTGCTCTGCCCTTCGAGCGGTTTCATTAGTTTGACCGCATCAACGTAAGGTCGACAGTCGGCAAATTTGAAGGCTCCGCCTCTTTTTTCCTTGATGACGCCATAGACGGCCTTTGTTGCCCCAATCGCCTCATTTACCATTTTTTCGTACAGAGCAGTGGTCTGTACCATCTGTTTCTCAGCAGCTTGCTGTGCCATTTGTTTCCTCCTGATTAAGGTCGATCACAACTTGAGTTACGCCCGGATCCATTGAAAGAGTGGACGATGACTTACGTTAGGTGATTACTTATCTTTCACCTCCTTTTGCGACCTGCTCTCATTGTCATTTGGCCCTCTGTTTTCGCGGGCCGCCAGAGCATGCCTCCGGCGGGTGGTAATGTTGTCAGTCGAAGCTGCACAGTGGACATTCCACCCTACCTCGTCAGGGCTTGCCGTGGCTTCCCTTGTAGTGGAGGCTCTCGAGCCCTCCGGCGGAAAGATGAGCCGCCAAGCCCTGATCCATTCGTGAAAAGGCCATAAAAATGAAAATGCCAAGTCCTTGGACTTGGCAGCACAGCTGCGATTAGCGACGGATAATCCTGCAGCTCAGCACTCCCACCCGTCGTGGGTAGCCACCGATACGGTTTTCGGGGGGCATATTACCTAGCCGCGTGCGGAAATGCAAGTTAAATTTTAGGGATTAAACAAAAATGGCCAGGGCAACTTATTTCACCCGGTATGGTACTTTTTAATGCCGGATGATAACTCCCTACAACCCTCTTTATTCTTTTATAACTGCGGTTTGCTGGTCTCGTTTATCCAGGAACTCTGTTCGTCGACATTGTTCAGAAACACTGGTTTTGCCGCCTGAGGAGTGGTGGCTGGAGATTGCCGCCGCACGAGTTCACCAGTGAGGGTTGTTCTTTTAGGCGATAAAGAAGTGCTCTTGCCGGTCTTTCCCGAACAGATCCACTCAGGTGTCTGCGGACACAGTACTTGCTAGATCACCCAGACATAACCTCTGCTAACGACAAGCAAAAATCATTTGACACCTGTTTCAATTCGCGGTAGAGGTATTGCGGTACAAGCCAATGAAGAAACTTCTACTACACATTGAGCACGACTCCCAGCCCTGCGCCTTCGATCAAGTCGCGGCCTATGATGCCGGTGTGGACAATGTGATCGCATACGGCGGAATTACCCCGGCAAACGTCCAGACCCAAGTTTACGGCGCCATGTTCACGCGCGGCGCGGAGGATCTGAAGAACACAGCTATCTTCATTGGCGGCTCCGACGTGGTCGTGGCCGAAGAAATATTTGAGATTGTCCAGAACACCTTTTTTGGTCCGATGCGTGTTTCTGTGATGTTCGATGCCAATGGAAGCAATACTACCGCGGCGGCAGCAGTAGCCAAGATCATGTCAGCCATCAAAGATCCCGTTGGCAAGAAAGCAGTCGTGCTGGCAGGGACAGGACCGGTCGGTATCAGGGGGGCTATTTTGTTGGCCGGGGAAGGATGCCAGACGTACATCTCATCACGCCAATTGTCCAAGTCACAAGAGGCCTGTGATCGGATCAAGGCTAAGTTCGGGGTTGAAATTCTGCCTCTGCAAGTGAGCGACGATACCAGTTGCAAGAAAGCCTTGGATGGCGCCGCAGTCGCTTTTTGTGCCGGCAAACTGGGAGTGGAGCTAGTTACAAAAGAGATCTGGAGCCAAAACCCTACCTTGGAGGTGTTGGCCGACGTCAATGCCGTGAAACCTACAGGAGCGGAAGGGATCAAGGTTACAGACGACGGAAATGTCCGTGAAGGAAAGACGATTTTTGGGGCGATTGGGATTGGGAATACCAAAATGAAGGTGCAGCACGAGGCCGTGGCCAGCTTGTTCGGCAGGAACGATCTAGTTTTGGACTTCAAGGAAATTTATCGGATTGCCGTTAAGTTCTGTGGATTGTTAGAGCGTGTCCGTCAATGACTTCTGTCGCTTTTTCGTGACCGCAGCTCAACAGCCGACCCGCCTCACACATCAGTACGTGGCGTGAGGCCGAACCTACTTATGAAACTCATCCTAACTTGAAATTGCTTTTAATCGGTTTTAATACGCGGTCTCTGGCTGAATCGTCCGCAGGGGCTGGTTATTCCTTCGCGTCGCTTGATTGCTTTGGTGATCTGGACCACAGTCTTCTTGGCCCTGTTTTCAGCCCGCGGCGCCCCCTGCCAGATTGTCCGTCAGGGGGGCGGCGGACGAACATGGAAAGCCTTGTAGAGTGGGGCGTCTTTTTGGCTAGGCGGGAGCATTGTGATTCTCTGGTCTATGCCTCCGGATTGGAGAACTGGCCTGAACTGCTAACCAGGCTGGTTTCTGAGAGCGGCTGCCAGCTGTACGGCAATCGCCCATCTGTACTACAACAGGTGCGCGATCCGGTGGCTCTCTGTCATAAGTTGCGACAGGCTGGCTTTCATTCTCCGGAGACTCGCCACCCGAATGGCAGACCGCTTGACGGGGAGCGGCGCTGGCTTATCAAGCCGTTGAAAAGCGGCGGCGGGCACGGCGTGGTGCTGGCAGGTCAAGGAGGAACTGTTCCTGAAGGGAGTGTCTACCAGGAGCATATAAGCGGCAAACCTTGTTCCTTTACCTTCGTGGCTGATGGCAGCAACTGTCTCGTGCTGGGGATCACTGAACAGCTGACCGTTGCGAGATCTTATACCGGAAGGGACTTTGGATATGCGGGCAATCTCTTTCCCTTGGAAACTGGTGATCAAAAGAGACTCTTCGAAACTGTTGCCGGTATTACCCGCTGGCTTACTGCTAGTTATGGGCTCCGAGGCCTCAACGGAGTCGACTTTATTTTGCACGGCGAAGACTGTTGGGTAATCGAAGTCAACCCTAGGTACTCCGCTTCCATGGAACTATTTGAGCTGGCGTATGGGTTTCCCATGATCAAGCTTCACGTGCTGGCATGCAGCGGCGGCTGGCAAGAAGTGATGAGGGTAATGGAGCGGCTGCCGGGGGGAATTACACTGTGCCAACCGGAGGGCATCTGGGTTAAGAAGGTGATCTATACCAGAACGCCGAGGTTGGTCCGGCCAAAATCCTGCGGATGGAAGAATGAGCAAGTGCAGACGTGGGCGCAACGGATGCATGCCCAGGGGCTACGTGATCTTCCTTATCCCGGAGAGTTTATTCCGGCCAGGAAGCCTGTGGCGACGGCGATCGCCTCCGGTGCGACCAGAGCGGAGTGCCTGAAGAAGTTGAACAGGCTGAGCGCGCTGATGAGGAGCCAGTTGGCTCCAGCGTGATAGTGGCGCTGGGCAAACGGCGGGCCTGTGAGACCTCGATGTGTTTCGCGTCACAGTCATAGGGTGACCCGTCTCACGGTAAGTACTCGGATTGAGGCCATAATAGGGCAGCAGGGGTTGCGGAAACTTTGGGGTTTCACTTGGTCAGAATTGAGTCCCAGCCTTTGTTCTAAAGTGCGGGCAGCAGATGAAAGTTCCACTGCAAGGTTTGAGGCGGCAATTACGAAGCCACAAGGAGGAGCGTTCATGGCTAGTATCTCCGGGATGTTGATTACAGTTCGCACAAGCAAGCAGGGCGCCGCCATGGAGAAAGGGAAATTCACCCCGGAATACCTGGAAGAGACAGCGATGCTCAGTGTCTGTCCCACAGATTTTGAAGCCCTCGGACTGGCTCCAGACAAACGCGCCCGCCTGACCAGCCAAGATGGCGAGGTTATTGTGACTTGCCGGGTGGCAGATGGACCGCAGAACATCTTTTTTCTCCCGCTGGGCCCGACGGCAAACCAATTGATCGGCGGCGAAACTAAGGGAACTGGCGTCCCGAATTTCAAAGGGGTCGACGTGACGCTGAAGCCGGATCCTGAAACGTCTGAACAGGCGGATTCAAGGGAGGATTTGCCATGAGTACCTATCAGGATGTCGTCTGCGCTTACTGTGGATGCCTGTGCGATGATCTCGAAGTTGAGGTGGAGAACAACCAGATCACCAAAGTTAAGCGCGCGTGTTTGATCGGCCGGAACAAGTTAATGTTCTCGCAGTCTCATTTGGCTACCACTCGGATCAACGGCCGATCGGCTTCCCTTGAGGCTGCGCTGGATGAAGCGGCGCAGATCTTGACCAAGGCCAGGAATCCGCTGATCTACGGCTTGAGCAGCACATCGACGGAAGCGCAGCGGGAGGCGATTGCTTTGGCAGAAATGCTGAAGTGTACGATCGATAATCCTTCGTCCTACTGCCACGGGCCTGGTGTTCTCGCCCGCCAGGAGGTTGGGATCGTTACCTGCACGTTAGGCGAAGTTAAGAACCGGGCGGATCTGGTAATTTTCTGGGGCGCAAATCCGATGGAGTCACACATGCGCCATTTTGCCCGCTATTCTGTCCAACCTAAGGGGCTCTTTGTGCCGGAAGGCCGTCAAGGCAGAAAAGTGGTTGTGATCGATGTGCGGCCGACTCCAACGGCAAAAAATGCAGATCTCTTTTTACAAGTCACCCCTGGTCAGGATTTTGAAATCGCAACGGCACTACGCGCCATGGTCAAAGGTCTGCCTTTGGAGGGGCTTGATGAATCGGGAACCCTCGCCGGTGTGCCTCTGGAGCAGTGGCGAAAAGTAGTTGCCTTAATGAAAGAATGCCAATATGGGGCTGTTTTCTTCGGGATCGGGCTCACGCAAAGCCGGGGCAAGAGCCGGAACGTGGAGCAACT
>Ga0181520_10013471_pt1 | contig 10293 bp, 8 predicted proteins | sample PEATcosm2014_Bin_29_FD_132451 | JGI IMG/M metagenome (GOLD analysis project Ga0181520, IMG submission 132451) | Peatland microbial communities from MTU Mesocosm Facility, Houghton, MI, USA - PEATcosm2014_Bin02_30_metaG | ecosystem: Environmental > Terrestrial > Soil > Wetlands > Peat | place... | reverse complement strand
TTGGCACCGCGCTCAAACAGCAACCGCTCGTGGCATGTAGAGCCGTAGGTCGAAGCCCAGCGATGCAAGGTGGTCTATGAAATTCTCCGCAGCGTCATGCTCGGCCGGATCGTCGAGTTGGGCCTCAAGGTCGCGAAATACGAGCATGCCCAGAGGAATACTGCTGGCCAGAAGTTGTAGTGCTCTGTCGAGGCGGGCGTCTGGAGCTAGGTTGTCCGTCACGCGCCAGGAGAAACGACCGTAGGCGAATTCCTCTGCGTCTTCAAAGGGCTGGCCCCCAGACCAGTGTTGGGTAGCAGCCCAGATGCCCTTGATTATCAGGCCGATTGTGGGTTGTTGGTATTTCAGTAGGTTGGATATGTCTTCGATTTTGCGAAGGAATTGTTGTTGGAGGGTGTTCATTAGAGTTCGCCCTTGGGGGCTGGATTAGGTGGCTGGCAGCGCTGCGCTGCCGGTTAAGAGGGTTCGCAGTCGGACCGGGTTGTTGGGCGGATCTGCCGCAACGACAAGAGCGTCGTCGTTCCCATCACCATAAGCTGGGTGAGCCGGAAGCGCAAGGCCAGAATCCAGAAGATCGCGACGGCCGCTGGCAGCCGAAGCTGCCTTGGGACCGTGGAAGGCGGCAAGGCGGACAGAATGGCCAGGATCGATGGCCTATCTGAAACGGTTCGTCCGAGTACAGGAAATCATTCGCGGATAGTAATCGTCGCCTGCGTTCAACTCTGCGGAATCGAGGTAACGGTTGAACTCCTGCCACGAAAGCACGGCAAACTTTACCAGTTCGCGAAAAGAGTTGGATCCCAATTTGTCCACGAGTTCGCGACGTCGCAACTCGACGGTACGGCAGCAAATGTTCAACTCCGCAGCAATCGTTTTGGTTGATTTCGCAGTAGCAACCAGGCTTACTAGTTGCCTTTCTTCACTTGTCAGCATATCAATCGATCCTCGCACCCAACGCTTCTTGGCCTCTCTGCGACGCTCGTTATGGTCAATGGCCACGGCTTCGCAGATGCCGTGGAGCAGCTCGCTGGAGCACAGGGGCTTCTCCAAGACGTGGACTGCTCCTCCGCGCATGAGGACCACGGCGGTCGATACATCCAACCCCGAAGTCACATACACCATAGGCAACCGCTGGTTCTGCGCGGCCAGGCGCCGCTGGATCTGGAGACCGCTGATGTCGAAGATCCGTTGTTCCAAGACCAGGCACCCTGGCTCGTCCCCAGCATAGGCCGCAAAGAATTCCCGCCCCGATGCATGCACTTGTACCGTCACCTCGTATCCTTGAAGCAGATCTTCGACCATCTTCCCGGTAACTGGATCAGGATCGACCACGAAGACCGTCGGGGACTGCGTGAGAACGCTATCGCAAGTTTCCGCCGACTCAGCGGGAGACGGCAACAGGCCACGTCGCGGCAACGCTGCAACGACGACATTGTCACAAATTCCAACTTCCATCGCATTTGTTTCCGGGTGAAGTGTGAATCAAAGGTCCTGCCTCAAGGTCTTGCACGGCCAAGAACGAAAAAAAGCCGACGTGGCCGAACACCCGAAGGTATTCCACCACGTCGGCTTACTCACTAACGAGCCCCCCGGCACATCCGGGTTGCTCTTTATCTAGTCATCCGACCATTTCGTTGGAGAGTCGCGATCCAGTGCGCCGCGACTTCTCCAGCAGAGTAATTGTATGCTGCCAAAGGACAAAGGCAAATTGGCTGACACGGATTAGGAAAGCATCTGGAGCGTTGTTCTTTTCCGCATTGGCGACGCGTTGTCAAACCTTGACGGTTATACCGATTGTACCGAAGTGTCGCAAATTATCGATAATTCCATTTGGGCGTGTCCGACTCAATACCAAAGCAAAACGGATTATTCGGATTATGACGACAACGAGGACATCACTGCCGCGCGTCGTTTCGTGGGGCGTACTTGGCCGTCGCTGTGGTGGACTGGATAGGGGCGTGTCAGCTACCGCTACCCCTCTGTTGTGGCATATGAACTTAACCAACAGGCATTGATTTAGAGTGTCCTCCGTGATGCGAGCCCTTCCAACCAGCAAACCGGAGTCTATGCACATGAATTCCCTTAGATTTACAATCGGAATCTTGCTCGTGGTCTTCGCCGAGAGAAGCGTTATGCTGGCGACGGCAAAGGAGGTCGAGCAACCTTCGGGGGCGAAAGTCGGCCAGACAGACACTCCTGTGTTGAGCGCAACCGCGCCGGTCGCGGATGTGGCTCCCATGCCCCCCCAACAGGGATCTGTAGCGCTGTCCAGCACGATGTCGCGTGACGATAGTCTGGCCGGCTGTTGCCTTCCCTGTTGTAACTCCCCATGTCCTCGTTTCTACGGCGAAGTTGAGGCACTGTTCATGAAGCAGGAGCCCCAATTCGCTCGCCAGCCGATCATCGTTAACGAAACCTTCGGCAACAACACGCCCACAACGTTGCTGTCAACCTCGGATCTCGATTTCAACTTCGATCCCGGCTTGCGGGCAACGGTTGGCATGCGCCTTTGCGATTGCCGGGCGCTGGAATTCGAGTATTTCGGCCTCTTTGGCGGAAACACCTCCGCGGCTACCGCAAAACCTGTCGGCGGGTTCATTACTTTCCCGAATGGCCCATTTGGCAATGTATTTCAGAACATGGACACAGTTCAGGTCAAGTACTCTTCCTCGGTGCAAAGTTTCGCGGTGAATTTGCCCTGCTGCTGCGGGTGTTGCACGTGCTGCAACGAGTGCCGCGACGAATGCGGGTGCGGTAAGGTCGGCGGCGAGTGCGGCTGCGCCAAGTGCCGCGACGAATGTGGCTGCGGTGAAGTCCGCTGCCGGTCTTTGGAGTGGTTTGCCGGCTTTCGCTACCTCAACGTCAACCAAAATCTCAATATTTCAGCCCAGGCAACTGTTTCCGGCATGGTGGAGGAAGGCAGCTACGACATTAGCACCTCCAACAACCTTTTCGGCGCCCAGGCCGGGGCCCGGTTGCGAGGCTCGTGGGGTCGGTTCGGCTGGGAGGCGACTGGCATGGCCGGCATCTTCGGCAACGCTGCGCATCAAACGCAAACGGTGAATGACTATCTAATCCAGTGGCGGAACGCGTCGAGCAGCGGAGGCGAAGTGGCTTTTGTCGGCGAACTGAACCTCTCGGCTTTCTATCGCCTGACGGATGTCTGGGACCTGAAGGCCGGCTACAACCTCATGTGGATCGACGGTCTGGCCCTCGCCCCGGATCAGCTCGACTTCAACTTCGCGCCGCCCAATGGAAATCAATTGCAAAACGGCGGGGCCATGTTCCTTCACGGGGTGAACGTCGGCCTGGAGGCCCGCTGGTAAAGCACTGCACGCAAGCCGTGTAGACCTCGATTGGACGACGAAAACGCGCGGCACGCACTCGCCGGTGGTGGAGGAGCATGCGTAAACTTTCCATCATCGGTCATATTGCGCAAATACGGCATCCAAGGCCATGATCGCCACGCCCACCTTATGGTGCTGATCCGAATTATCCGAACCGTTTGCCGCCTGTCCCAGCCAGGCCAGATCCCCCGCAGTTGACCACCAGACGAGCTGGTTCGCGGCTGTTATGTCGAAAACGCCGGGACCGGATTTGCTCAGTCCTTTTGTCTGCGGACCGGGGGGCGAAGCCTGCAGTTGCCATGCAGCCGGCGGCGGATCCACGGTTGCGGAAGATTGAACCCGCGAGTCGCGATGGGTCGTCGCCACACTGCCGGAAGCCAAGACAACCGCTCTGGGCGGCAACCGTACCAGGCTCGAAGATACCAGGCTTGTGGTAACCGGCGCGGCGGTCGCAACACTCGCGTCGCTGGATGCTGCAACCGACGTAGCGTTGGACGCGGCGGGCGTAGCGTTGGGCGTGGCGATGTACGACGAATCGAAGATGAGCGTCCCGCCCGCGCCGATCGTCAGGCATGTGTTTGCGGGGATCGCGGACGGATTGGTCGAGACGAGCGTACCCGCAAAGACCGAGGTGCCGCCGCCGTAGCAATTTACGCCGCTGAGAACCACCGTCCCCTGATCATCGATGGTCAGCGCGCCCGTGCCGCTGATCCCGCCGGAGATGGTCAGTTGGCTGCCGGCAGCCGGAAGCACGGTTACGTTGCTATCCAGCACCACCCGAGCACTGATCGTATCCGACGAGCCCGCAGCGATCGTCAGCGTCGCTGGGCTGGCGTTGTTGGCAACAAGCGTAAAAACGACACTACCGGCTAACGCACCGAACACCTGATCGATGAAGTAGGGGTACGGATAGGTGCCGGGGACCTCCGTGGGCGGCGCAACCTGGAGCGGCGAGACGCCGGTAATATTGAACGCGTTGATCTGGTCCGTGGTCCCACCCGGTCCCTGCACGGCAAGAATCTCATCCGCAGTGCCGTCACCCGTCGTGTCCAGCGCCGCTACCTCGACCGGCGCGGTTTGACTCGCACCAGTGAACGCGGTAAAGCCGATGCCATTGGCCGACAAGCTGGACAACGTGGGGGAAGAGCCGTTCCAGGCCCAAACGTCCACCAGGGAATCGCCGTTCGCGCCGGCCCCCACGATGATGTCCGGGGTGAGATCGGCCAGATCGGCCAGATCGGTGGAACCGGTGCTGATCCTCGCCACGCTCAGCGACACTCCCCCGGAGTAACTGAAAGTACCCGTGCTGAAAGGATAGAAACTCGCAACGGGCGTGGCCGCGGTCGTAGGCGGGGGCGTGGTCGGCGTGGGCGCGATCATGCCGCTGACGTCGAAGACCTCCACGGTGGTTTTCATGCCGGAGTCGCTGCCGACGACGATTTCCGCCTTCCCGTCCAGCACCGCGGGTTGGAACAAGCTGCTCGCTGGCATGTCGGCCGCGGCAACCACCGCGCCGAAGATAAACGACGACGGGAACGCGAGGAAATCCCTGTAGGGAGTGGCCTGGAACGTCCCGTTCCCCAGGTTGAGAAACACTTTCACCTCGGCAGGCCCGGAGCTGGGAACCGTGATGATGTCGTTCAACCCGTCGCCGTTGACGTCGGCGATCGCCACCTGGACACCGCCCGTGAACGTCGGACCGTACGGATCGAACGACGTCAGCAGCACGCCACTCAGGCTATACACGTTGACTACCGCAACCGTGCTCCATCCCGGCGCCGTAACGATCTCGTCGACGCCATCGCCCGTGAGATCGCCGGTGGCGATCCGAACGCCGCCCTGGAAGCCGTTGCCGTACGGTGCGAACTGCGACAACACGGCCCCGGTGACCTCGTCGATCACTTCGACGGTTTGCGGGGTGTTCGGACTCTTGCCCGGCGCAATGACGATCACGGGGTGTTCATAGTTGCCAACGGCCAGCCCGGCGATGAGCACCTGGGTCTGACCGGGCAGCAGCGCCGCCTCACCGGAATACGCCATCCCCTCCTGGCCGCTGGTGAGCGTGAACGTCGCCCCGCCGGCTGTTTGCGACCAACCGTTCTGCCCCTGCTCGCTCACCGTGTAAGACCCTGGCGCCAAGCCGGTAAACGAATACTGGCCGTTGGCGCCGGTAATCGTGGTGGTCGAAACCGTATTGCCGTTGCCGGTAGTGCCGGCCAGCGCGATCGTCCAGCCGGCAAGCCGTGGTTCGCTGTCGTCCACGCCGTTATGGTTCAAGTCGTTGAACTTGTAGCCGTGGATCGAGGTCTGCTCGTAATTGCCGAAGTCGACCCCCGATACCAGCCCGTTCGACGGCACGGTAACTATTTCGCTGGTCGCCGGGAAGGAATTCGTCCAGCCACTCTGGCCGACTTCCCGCACCGTCCAGGTGCCTGGCGTCACGCCCGTGATCGTGTACGTCCCGCCAGGGCCGGTCACCGCCGACGGCTCCGTGGCGCTGTCGAACACTCCGTTGTTATTGTAGTCCACGTAAACCGTCCACCCCGCCAGGCCCGGATCGCCGGAATCATACACCCCAGTCCCGTGCAAGTCGTTGAACTTCAGGCCGCTAACGACGCCTGGGCCGGCCGGCGGGATGGTGCCCGACGGGGGGAGGCCCGTGGTGACGGACACGATCGCGCCAGTCGAATTGAATTCAAGGCCGCCGCTGAAGCCGGGGCCGTTGTTGGGAGGGGGACAGACGTTTTCGATTGTGTTGGTATCCATCGTCACCGCGGCAGTTAGGGCCAAGGCCCTGCCGTTTGAAATGGTTGCGGCGGTGTTGAGCGTGATGCTTGCAGTTGCGAGGATATTGCCTTCGAAGGCAGTCGTGGTACCGAGCGTTGCGGAGCTGCCGACCTGCCAGAACAGGCCGTCGTCGGAGCCGTTATTGGAACCGAGATTGATCACCTGAACCGACGAACTGCTTGCGGTCGTCAGCGTACTCCCGATCTGAAAAACCCAGAACGCATCGTTGTTGCCCTGGGCGTTGAGCGTGAGGGTTCCCGTCAACTGGGCCGACGAGTCGAAATGATAGACGCCCGACGTGAGCGTGAGGTTACCCAAGTTCTGACCCGTCAAGTCGGCGGTGAAGGGCATGTTTGCCAAACCATTGTACGCAGTGGTGGCATCGACCTCCGCCTGCTGCGCGACGGCATCCGTTTGGTGTACCGTCCCCGTGATCGTGATTTGCGCAAGGTCCGTGATCGAAGTACCCGGGTACAACCCCAGATCCCCGATGAGGGTGGTCGGACCGGTATTGGTCACCGCCGACGCGCCCAGAACCGCGAAACTCCCCGCCGTGCCCAGAATGCTCGTGAGCATCCGGCGATCTTCCAAGTGTTCCAGGCGAAGCAGCGTCAACGACCAGGCGCTGCGTTTGGTGACCGGCGTCCGGCGGGTGCGCTTGCGGGGCCAGGATTTTCCGAACAGTGCAGCGAATCTCGGGTGAGACATTGTGTGCCTCTGTATCAAGTGAACATTATGTACAACCAAGAACGAAAAAGCCGACGTGGCAGAACACCCACAGGTATTCGACCACGTCGGCTTACTCACTAACGAGCCCCTCGGCACCGCCGAGATGCCCTCTATCTAGTCATCCGACCATTTCGTTGGAGAGTCGCGATCCAGTGCGCCACGACCCCTCCAACGCTTTCATTCTATGCCGCCAAGGGGCAAAGGCAATAGCGCGAACCCGTGGTGCCACGGTTGCCGGCTGGAATCGTCGTGCAGGCCGCACCCTCGGTAGGTTTCTTGGGCGCGCGCTGGCGGCCATTCGGATTCGCATGGTTCCTCTGGTCGTCGAGGCTCTGCGGGCGCTAGCGTCGCTTGTACGCATCGTAAGGGGCCTTGGGCAGGATTCCGCAGGGGACGGCCAGTAAAGTCTGGCTCAATCGCCTACCTTCACAGCGGCCGTGGCCCCAAACATCGATGGCTTCGGCTGCCAAGCCGAATCTGCCACGCGGGCAAATTCTCCGGCCCAATCGCAGGGTCTAAGCGACTGGTCAAGAAACAAAGGGAAGGCCGTTCCGTAGAACGGCCTTCCCCGCAATTCTTGGTATGCAGACCTTTTCACAGCAACTACTGTGATGGGGACTACTTGTTGTCCTTGGGAGCTGTGCTGCCCGTGGAGGTCGTCGTCGTGTTCGTGTTCGTGGTCGTGGTGGTAGAAGTCTTGGCGCCACTATCCTTCTTCACGGGGGTGTCGGGACCGCAGCCAACCATCATGCCCAAGCCCAACAGCAAAGCCAATGCAATCGTCTTCATCTTTTCTACCTCAAATCAAGAGTATTCTAGTCTTTCGCCGGAACCTCTCCGGCGTTACATCTTTGATCCTGGGCACTAGGCTTTTATTCCCGGCCAAGTCAAAATTTCTACTAAATTTACCAATCGGTGGGGTACGTTGGCGCTCGTAGTCCCGCCCGGACGCCATGTCGGGCACCAAGTACTCATGGTCATGCTCGGCGGAATTCTGCCGACCATGAGTACATGGTGCCCGGTCGGGACTACGAGCGCCCCCCGAACGGCCGTTGTCGTGCGATTCCGGCGGATTTTCCCGCTAGTTGGGGAATAAATCCGCTTCTTAGCCTCTCTAACAGGTAGGGCCCGCGATGGCCAGCGATCGCAACAACACGAGTATTCAGCGGCTGATCGACGATCATCTTGACGCCGTTTATCGCTATGCGTACCGCTTGACGGGTGGTGTTCACGATGCGGAAGATCTGACGCAGCAGGTTTTCTTGCTCGCCCAGCAGCGGTTGGACCAGTTGCGCGAGGTCGAGCAGGCACGGGGTTGGCTGTTCGCCATTTTACTGAATTGCTTCCTGAAAATGGCGCAGCGGACGCAGCCGGTTTCCGCCACGAGCGTGGGCCTGAACTTGGAAGCGGTGCCGGCCGGAGGCAAGAATGGCGAAGCCGGAAAGGAGAGCAGCCAAGCCGTCGATAACGCCGAATTACAGGCCGCAGTCGACGAGTTGCCCGCCGAGTTTTGCGTGGTGCTGGCGATGTTTTACTTTGAGGACTGTTCGTACCGCGAAATGGCGGAGAAGCTTGATTTACCGATGGGGACCGTGATGAGCCGCCTGGCGAAGGCCAGGGGTCATTTGCGGTCGAAATTGTTCGAGACCGAGCAGGCAGGCAAGAAACCGGCGCCGGCGCGGTAAACGTTGGAAATGAGGAAGGTTCGATGGATGATCCGTCAGGGCGCCGACAGCGACTGTGGGAAGCGATGGAGTCGTGCCGCAACGGCAGCGACGACCTGAGCGATCCACAGTTCGCGGACTTGGCGGCCCGGTTGGCGGACGATCCGGAACTTCGCGGGCAATTCCAGCGTTTGCAGGAGGCCGACAGGGCGATCGGGGCCGCTTTTGCCAGTGTGCCCGTTCCCGCCGGGCTAGCCGATCGGGTTTCGCGTTGTCTGGCCGAAGCGGCGGGGGGCCGTGCCGAACCGGCACAGGCCGCAGCTGCAGGATCCCAACCGGCTGCGGACCCCTCGACGGCGCCTGCGGCAAGGCCGCCTGCCGTGCCGGGGCTCGACGTGACGGCAGCGGAGCGGCCTACGCTGCGCCGGCAGTCAGCGGCGCGGTTTTCGCGACGCCGGCTGCTGGTTGGTTTCACCGCGCTTTCGGCCGCGGTCGTTCTCTTGGCTGCGGTTTGGATCGAGACTCACTCGCCCCCGAGCTACACGCCGGACCGCGTGCTCGCCGAGGCCGTGGACTTCTTCGGCAACGACAATCAGCCTTTGGGCCCGTTGGTCTCGGAGAAAGATCCGCCGGCCGAATATCCCATGAGCCGCGACATCGTGCAGTTGCCCAATGTTCGCTGGCGATATGTCGAGAAATTCCTCGGCCGACGGGCGGTGGCCTACGATCTGCCCTCCAGTGGCGGCCGAGCAACGCTCTATGTGCTCCTGACCAGCGTCCCCGATCTGCCGCCGATTCCGCCGACTGAGCCGAGATCGACTACCGGCGGCAAGTCGGCCGCCGCCTGGCAGGCGGGAACTGGGCTGCTCTATGTTCTGGTCGTGGAAGGCGATGCCAGGATTTACTCTAGCTATCTCGATCAGGCGCATGGGCCGCTGACGTAAGTAATTGCTTATATCCCGGACAGCGAATCTGCTCTTCCCAAACGACCTGGCCGCCACGGAAGAACCAAACGAAGAGCGTATCTGCCGTGGCAAACGCATTCCTGACCGGAACCAACGACCATGCCTCCTGATTGACCGCCCAGGTATCCAAGTGCAAGTAGGCAGCCGCCAGATTTACGGCCTGGCGACCACTGCCTCCCGGATGAAGATGAACTTGGACGCGTATGCCCGGGACATCCTGCCAATCCAGTTCTTCTTCGATTCGCCACAACGGAATGCCACGGCGAATTCCTCGTTCCAGCAGTTCTTTTCCGTTCATCGCTGCACCTCGTCTTTCCACAGCCAAGAACAAAAAAACCGACGTGGCCGAACACCCGAAGGTATTCCACCACGTCGGCTTACTCTTCAACAAGCCACCCGGCTGAGCCGAGCTGCTCTTCATTTAGTCGTCCGACGACTTCAAACCAACTGCATAACCGAGCCGGATTCAAGTCCTCTACCGCCCGCTTAGCTGCAATTATTGTACGCCGCCAATCGCAAAAGACAACCAAACGCGATTATTGCACGCTGAATCGGGGAATCCGTCAGGTACACCTCTTTCGGGTGACATGCACCGCGTTTTCTTTCGGTTTCAGAGGTGCCCCGCGCTGTCTTGCGTAGACCCGTGTGAACGCCGCGCCGAACAGCACGACCTGCGAGGAATAGTAGACCCACAGCAAGACGGTCACGATCGAACCGGCTGCACCATAGACCCATGTGATGCCGGCCGCCGCCAGTTGCCAGCCGATCAAGTGATTGCCGAGCAAGAACAAGAATCCGCTG
>Ga0181520_10013469_pt1 | contig 10295 bp, 7 predicted proteins | sample PEATcosm2014_Bin_29_FD_132451 | JGI IMG/M metagenome (GOLD analysis project Ga0181520, IMG submission 132451) | Peatland microbial communities from MTU Mesocosm Facility, Houghton, MI, USA - PEATcosm2014_Bin02_30_metaG | ecosystem: Environmental > Terrestrial > Soil > Wetlands > Peat | place... | reverse complement strand
TCCCGCGAGAATGAAATCAACTCGGTGGTCGAGATCATGCAGAGCCGGGCACTGCTGGAAAAGGTGGTCGACCGTCTGGGGCCGGCTGCCATTTTGGGCCCCGCGAACGAAACCCAGTCGGCGGAGAAGTCGCCACGCGGCGGAGCAGACCGTTCGGTCGGCCAGACAAAGCCCGCCCAACAGGGCAGCCCTGATTGGACCCCCAATCCCACGGATAGTAATGCGAAATGCGGGCTCGTGGCGGCGAACGGTAACGATCCGGGCTGGGCGGGGCAGACCCGCCTCCAGATCAACCAAGTTTGTGCCGAAGGGGCCAATCTGCTCGCGCGGTTCAGTTCCAATGCCGGCCTGAACGACCGCGAGCGGGCCATACTACAGTTGGCCAAGAAAGTTAAGGTCGAGGCCGCCAAGCGCTCAAACGTCATCGAAGTTTCGTGCGAGGGACCGACCCCGGCACAGTGTCAGGCGGTGGTCGCCAAGTTGATGGACGCCTTTCTCGAGGAGCATCTGCGGCTGAACCGAACACACGGCTCGCACGAGTTCTTCGTTGCTCAGACGCGCCGGCTGGGCGACAGTCTTGGGCGTAAGGAACGGGAGTTGCGCGACCTGAAGAACCAGACGGGGTTGGCTTCGCCGGCCGCCCAGCGACAACTGATCGTCGCCCGCATCAGCCGGCTGCAAGACGATCTGCTTCAAGCGGAGACGGCCCGGGCTGTGGCCCAAGCCAGGGTGCAGAAGCTACGCGAGAAGCTGGCTTCGTTGCCCAACACCCAGGTGACGGCCGAAATCAGCGGTATAGGCAACGAGGGTACCGATCGCATGCGCGAGCAGTTCTTCATTTTGCAAGTGCGGGAGAAAGAGGCACAGGCGAAATTCACCGATGCCCATCCCAAAATGCAGCAGATGCGCGAACAGGTTGCCACCGCGCGGGCCGTTCTCGATGAGGAGGAGCGAGGCCGAAAGCACGTCACGAAAGAGCCGGCCCGGTTATACCAGCAGGCCGAATCGGCGCTGCTGAGCGAGGAACCGGCACTGGCCTCGTTGCAGGCGCAGGCCGAGCAGTTGCGGGGGCAATTGGTCGGCGGGCGCGAGGAATTGGCCGCGCTCAACGAGCACGAAATGCGCATCGCCGCCTTGCAGCGAGAGGTCGATTTGCTGGAGACGGACTACCGTAAATATTCGGCGAACATGGAACAAGCGCAAATCGATCAGCAATTGGAGGCTCAACACATGTCGAACATCGGCGTCGTGCAGCCGGCCAGTTACGAGCCGCGGCCGGTTCGTCCACGAACGATGATGAATCTGCTGTTGGGGATTGCCACGGGATTGTTTGGTGGCTTAGCGCTGCCGTTGGTGCTGGAGCACTTCGGTGGCCGCCCGGCGCTGCCCACCAAAGAGCAGGCCGAGCCGGGGACGGCAACGCCGGCGGCCGCCTCGCCGCGGACCTCGAAGCAATTAGTCGGCAATGGCCGAGGTTTGGAGCACTGAACGCCGATCGCACGGTTCCTTTAAGGGAGCAGGTTAAGAGTGGAGGCCGAGGTCATGGTAATAGCAAAGATCATTGGTGCGGCGCGAAGGTTCGTACGACGTTCTCCCGACGCGGTCCTGCGCGGCTTGCTCTCGCGTGAGCAGCTTGTGCGAATTCTACAACGCGAGCGGGCCCGAAGTGGCCGCACAGGCGAAGTCTTCTCCCTGGTGACTTTTGCGGTCCGTTCCCACAAGGCCGGCGATGAGACGTTAAGGCACTTGGCAAAGATCCTCCAGCGGCGACTGCGTCTGACGGACGATGTGGGGCTATGGGCGGAACACCAGATCGGCGTCGTACTTCCGGCCACGCCGGCGGCGGGGGCCTGGACCGTTGTCGGCGACGTCTGTGTGTGCGTGCCTGCCGGACTCCCTTTGCCGCTGTGCAGTGTCTACTGCTATCCCTCCGACTGGCCCGGCGATGGTCATGGCAATGGCGATCAGCGGGCGGAGACAAGTGACGCCGGTCGACCGGCGCGGGCGATGGAGGAACTTTTCGTGCAGCGACTTCCGCTCTGGAAACGGCTGATTGATGTGGCCGGTGCGGTGATAGGCTTGCTGTTGTTGGCTCCGCTGTTGGCGCTGGTGGCCGTGGCGATCAAGGTTGCCTCGCCCGGTCCGGTGCTGTTCCGGCAGCGCAGGGTCGGGCTGGGGGGCAAGACCTTCACGATGTACAAGTTCCGCACCATGGTCGTTACTGCCGAGCAGCAGCAAGAGAAGCTGATGGCCCTGAACGAGCAACAGGGACCGGTGTTCAAGATCTGCAACGATCCACGCATCACCCCCTTGGGGCGACTGCTGCGAACGACCAGCATCGACGAGTTACCGCAGTTATGGAACGTGCTCAAGGGGGAAATGTCGCTGGTAGGGCCCAGGCCGCCGTTGGACAACGAAGTGCGGCAATACCAGCCCTGGCAGGGCGGGCGTCTAGACGTTACTCCCGGTTTGACTTGTATCTGGCAAGTCCAAGGACGCTCGACCATCAGCTTTACCGAATGGATGCGTCTGGACGTCCGCTACATTCGCTCTCGTTCTGTGCGACAAGACATCGCACTGCTGTTGCGAACCGTACCGGCCGTGTTGTTTCGCCGAGGTGCAAGCTGAGACAGAGCCCAATCAATGAACCAACCTTTGCCATTCCAGCCCGTTTTGGAGCCCGACCCGGAAGGGCGTCCCTTCGATCAGTGGCTGCCCAGCCATAACGGTGCCACTGCCCTGGGATCGTGGCGGTTGCTGAGCGGGCTGCGTGATCGTCTGGCCGCCCAAGGGTGGGGCACGCTGTTCGCCTGCTTGGGGCCTCGCGTGGCGTGCGGCTTCGGCATTCTCATGTATCACCGAGTCGTGGCCCGCGCCGCCGGGGCGCCCGCTCCAACCTGGAACGTCACACCGGCGCGGTTTCGCGCCCAAATCGAAGGCTTGCTGGCGCGGGGTTATCGGCCGTGGCCGCTGAAAAAGGTGCTCGCCTGCCACCAAGGCAAAATGGAGATACCGCCGCAGACGTTCGTGATCACATTCGACGATGGGTTCGAGAACGTGTACAGCAGCGCTTTTCCGATCCTGCGGGAATACCGGGTACCGGCAACCGTGTTCGTGGCCACCGCATATCTGGACGCGCAAGCTCCCTTTCCCTTCGACGATTGGCCATGTGCAGGGACTGCCGGAGTTCCTGGAGACACGTGGAGACCGCTCACGACCGTCCAGTGCGAAGAGATGCTCGCCAGTGGACTGATCGAGTTGGGCTCCCATACACACGTTCATGCCGATTTCCGCAAGCACCCCGCGGATCTTCGCCACGATTTGGCGCTCTCGCTTGAGGTGCTTCGCACGAGGTTCGGCATACGGGAAGCAACCTTTGCGTTTCCCTTCGGATATGGCTCTCGCAGGCACGACGGTCCCGCGCTGTCGGCGGTGGCCAAAGAAGCCGGCATGCTCAGCGCGTTGACCACCGAAAGCGAATTGATCCGGGCCGCAGACGATCCTTTCAATTGGGGGCGCTTTACCTCCTTGGAAACAGACACGGCCGCATCGCTGGCCGCCAAGCTGGGCGGCTGGTATAGCTTGGCCCGCCACGCCTGGCAAGGGTTGCGTCGCGGAGCGGACCGTGCGCGCCGCTCGGTCAGTACGGGCACGGCGAATTTCTTTAGCGGCTGAACCAGCGCACAGGCCAAGGGAAGCGATTGCATGCAGGCACTAGTAACCTCTGTCGAAGAACCGCACGAGCCCCGCACAAGTTGCCACGAGCCATCGCGCCGCACCCCCAACGTCATGAGGCGGCTGGTGGCCAGGACCCTCGCCCGCCCCGCCGTGCGCCACGGGACGCTTTCCCTGTTGGATCAGGCCGTAGTCAGCGGGACCAGCTTTGCCACGAGCGTGATCATCGGACGGATGTGCCCGGACTCGAAGGCGGCCCTCGGCATTTATGCCCTGGCGCTCAGCGTCGTGCTCTTGGTGCGCGGCATCCAGATTCATCTTGTTTCGGTGCCTTACCTGATCTATTGCCACCGCCATTCGGGAGATGCTCGGCCTTCCTACTTGGGAAGCATGGTGGTTCATACCCTGATGATTTCGGCGATTGCCGCGATCGCCATGCTGATTTGGGCCATCGCTCTCTCGCTTAGGCTGGGGCCGGCAAGCCTGGCACCGGTGGTCTGGGTGCTGGTGGGGGCGATGCCTCTTCTGCTGCTACGGGAGTGTATCCGCTATTTCACGTTTGCGCACCTTCAGTTCACCCTGGCCGTGGCGATCGACGTCACCGTGGCCGTTATCCAACTGGGGGGCCTGCTGTTCTTGGGGTTGCTGGGAATGCTTTCGCCGGCCACGGTCTATCTCATGATGGGGGCCGCCTGTGGCACGGCGTTCTTCGGTTGGTTCATCGCCGGCAAGACGCCGTTTCGTTTCGTGCCCGGACAGATCGCGGTGGACTGGCGGCAAAACTGGCTGCTCGGCAAATGGGCCGTAGGAAGCTTTCTGCTGGGCTGCACGACGCCATTGATCCTTCCTTGGATCCTTTGCAGCGCGCATGGGGAAGCGGCAACCGGCGAGTTGGCCGCCTGTATGTTGGTGGTAGGGTTGGCGAATATGTTTGTCATGGGCATGGGCAACTACCTGACGCCGAAGGCCGCCATGGCGTTCCACCGCGGCGGCGCGACGGAATTTTACCGTGTGCTTTGGGGATCCGCAGCCGTTTACGCCGTCGTCGTAGGGGCCTTCTGTCTGCTCCTGGCTTTGACGGGCGACCGACTGGCGATCGCCTTCTTTAGCAACAAGTATGCGGGGACAGGGCCGATTCTCCTCGTGCTCGCGTTGGGTGTGCTGGCGAACACGGCGGGAACCACCGCAGGCAACGGCCTGTGGGCCATCGATCGCCCACACGCTAACTTTGCCGCCGACCTGTGCGTCTTGGCTGTAACACTCATCCTGGCGTTCCGCCTGGTGTACCCCTTGGGTGTAATTGGTATCGCGATCGCCACCTTGACGGGAGCCGTGGTAGGAAGCCTGGTACGATGTGTAACCCTGCTACGCTGCATGCGTTCGATTTCCTTCGAAGGCATGCCGTCCAACCCTCCCTTGTCATGAGCGATTTTCCCGACAACTCGTCCACCAGCCTTGCCCACGCAATCGACGTGGCGGGAGCGACATCTTCTGGCGTCCGTCCGGCGCTGTGGGTGGCCGGCGCGGTCTTGGCCACGGCGTTTTTCGCCGCGGAACATGACATCGAGTTTTCGCGTTTGGATTCTTTCTTCTTGGGCGAAAACACGTCGGACGAAATGGCGGCCGATGCCGCCACGGGAAACCTATCCCGAAAGGTCGGCTTTCTGGCGGCCGGCATGCTGGGCGTTTACTTTCTGCTCAAGCGCGACGGCCAAGACTTACAGTTCCGCACCGCGCTGGCGATACTTGGCGTCTGTTATCTCGCTTGGTGTCTGGCCAGCATTTTCTGGGCAACGGACCCGGCGCTTGCTGGAAGGCGCGATGTCGTGCTGGCACTTTTGTTCCTGGCCATGTTGGGGCTGACACGGCAGCTCAATGCCCACGAGGTGTGTTGCCTTGCGCTGGCCGTACCTCTTTTCTGGCTCGTCATCGGTGTCTGTGCCGAGCTTGCACTGGGCATGTTCCAACCCTTCTCCACTGGCTACCGTTTTGCAGGCACGGTGCATCCCAATACGCAATGCGCCTACTGTGCGCTGATGTGTCTCGCGGCGATAAGTCTATGGAAGAATGGACCCGCTCGGAAACCGCTCCTGACGGCAGTTCTACTGGCCGGTGTCGCCTGCATGTGGCTGACGGTGTCGCGCACGGGCGTGATTTCATTCGGCGCCGCGCTGGCGGCCTACTGGTTCCTGCGTCCTTCCGGTCAGCAGCGACCACGAAAGTCGCTTGCCTTCTGGCTGGTCTTGGCAACGGCTGCCTGCGCAATCGCCTTAGCCTTGGCGACGATCGATCTCGGCGCGGTGAAGCAGGCGTTTGTAATGGGCCCGGAGCGTGATGGGGAATCCTTAAGCGGCCGACTTCCCTTGTGGACGGAGCTGTACGGTTACATAGAACAGCATCCGCTGCTGGGCTACGGCTACGGCAGCTTCTGGACCCCGCAGCACATCATGGATCTGTCGGACGTGTCGCAATGGGCCGTCGGATCAGCACATTCCGCCTACGTACAAACCATCCTGCATGTTGGGCTGATTGGCGCCACGCTGCTGATATTGACTGTGATCCTGGGCGTTTACCGCGCCGCCGGCTATTATCGGGCGACGGACAACGATGCCTATCGCTTCATCTTCGCGATGCTGATCTTCAATATCGTGGCGGCAGTGACGGAAGCCAGTTTCGTCGATCCGCGGTTCGGTGCTCTGCTGGCGGCCTGCGGTTTGGCTCAAGTCGCCTTTCGCGATCCGGAACCGATTCCTAATCACGTTGCCGACGGTTCGCAGACCGGTCTTGCCCGCGCAAGCATGGAAAACGATCCCTGCTGTCTCCCACCCATTGCTTCTTGGCCAGGTACCGCACATGAGTGAAGTTCGACCGACGGATCATCGTGGAAAACTCGACGTATCGATCGTCGTCATCACCTGCGATCGTGCCGACATGCTCCGCGACACGTTACTCAGCCTTGTCGCGCAGGAGACCGGCGGCCGATTCTGTTATGAAATCGTGGTTGTCGACAACGGATCGACGGACCATACGAAGCGAACCGTGGAAGAGATTGCCGCGCGCGCAAACGTACCTATCCGATTCGGATCCGAGCCGCGCCGGGGACAGGTTTATGCGCGAAACCGCGGGGTCGCGGAAGCCTGCGGCGAGTGGATTGCTTCGTTTGACGACGACCAACTTGCCGATCCGGCTTGGCTCAAGGAACTCGTCGCGTTGGCCCACGACACACAAAGCCGTAGCGTGGGCGGCGTGATGCGGCTGAAACTTCCCGAGGGCTGTCATCGCCGTCTGACAGCGTTCTGCCGGCGAGTGCTGGGGGAGTCGGTGGCGTGGCAGACTCGCCGCCGCTACACGCGCAAGCAAGGGCCGGGCTCCGGCAACCACATGCTCCATCGCAGCGTGTTCGAAGAGGTGGGGATTTACGACGAGTCCTATAATCTGCGCGGCTACGATACCGATCTGTATCGCCGCCTCTCGGCCGCGGGGATCGACTCTTGGTACTCGCCGACGGCCGTGGCGTATCACGTAACGCCTCCCTACCGCCTCACGGACCAGTACCTGCGGGATACGTCGCTGTGCAACGGCTGGTGTTTCGCACGGCGGGATCGAGAACGCTTTGGCGCACTGATCTCGCCTTTGATACTCGTCGCCCGAATTGGTCAGATGGTGGGCGTTCACCTGCCCCGGTTAGGCGTGGCAAAGTTGCTTGGCGACGCAGAGCAGGCGTTGGCCTTGCGGTGTCGCCTCTGGAGCGCTCAAGGATACATGGCTTGTGCCATGCACTTGATGAGTCCGACATGGTTCGCCGAACCCCGCTTTGCAGTGCAGGCGACCACCTCGGGAAAGGTGACAACCGCATGAACGTCCGTAGCGTTGCTGGCGACCGTCTTACGCCCGAACAGATCGCGGCATGGTCCGAGGTGCAGGGGTCGGAGCCCTCCCTGGACAATCCCTTCTTTCGTCCGGAGTTCACGCAGGCCGTGGCCGCGGTCCGGCGCGACGTGGAGGTGGGGCTATTGGAGGAAGATGGCAAGGCGATCGGTTTCTTTCCCTATCAGCGCGACCCACACGGCGTCGGAAGTGCGGTAGGTCGCCCCTACGCGGATTTTCAGGGGCTCATCGTGGGGAGTGACATCCCCTGGGATCCGCCAGAAATCCTCCGCGGCTGCGGATTGGCAGCGTGGCACTTCGATCGCCTGATCACTTGCCAAAAGCCTTTTCGGCCTTACCATTGGGTGACCAACAGTTCGCCTTACCTGGACCTGTCGGCAGGCTGGGAAGCCTACCTCGCCGCACAGGTCAAAGAGCATAAAACATCGTTCGCCAATCTGGCACGAAAGCGGCGCACGGCGGAAAAGCGAGTCGGCGAAGTTCGCCTGGAGTACCACTCGGCCGACAATCGCGTTTTCGCGACTCTCGTCGATTGGAAACGGCAGCAATTTCGTCGCACCAAGGTGCCCGATGTGCTGTCCTCCCTGTGGCAAACGGATTTATTGGAGCATGTGCTCGGCCGGCAGAACGAGGCCTTCGCCGGAGTGCTCTCCTCGCTGTATATCGGCGACCACTTGGCGGCGATTGTCCTGAGCATACGATCGCGTGGCACCCTTCATAGTTGGTTTACGGCCTACAGCCCCAAGTTTGCCGAGTTCTCGCCCGGCTTGCTCGTGTGGGTCGAACTGGCCAAGGCCAGCGATGGCCTGGGCATCCGGCGGATTGAGCTGGGCGAGGGCCCGGAAAGCTACAAGAGCACCTTCAAGTCAGGTTCGGCTCCGCTGGCCGAGGGTTCCGTCGACCTTCGCCCGATACCGCGAGTTCTGCGGCGAATGTGGCGGCGGACCCGCCGTTGGGTCAAGCTGTCGCCGCTGGGAAAGCCGTTGGAAAGGCCCGCGAGGGTCTATTTCCGCATCTGCAACTGGCTCACGAAGCGATGAAGATTCTCCTTTGCCACAACTATTATCAACAGCCAGGCGGTGAAGATCAGGTCTTTGCCGATGAAACCGCGCTGTTGCGATCTCACGGCGACGAGGTCGTGCCCTACACGGTACACAACGACGCCATCCAACCAAGGGGAGCATGGAAGGTTGCCGGCCAGACAGTATGGAATCGGCGGACCTACGACGAAGTGCGAACGCTCATTCGCCGCGAGCGGCCCCACCTGATGCACTGTCACAATACGTTCCCGTTGATCTCGCCCTCGGCCTACTACGCGGCGCGGAGCGCGCGCTTGCCGGTCGTGCAATCCCTGCATAACTGGCGATTGCTCTGTCCTAACGGCCTGCTGCTGCGTAATCAGCGGGTCTGCGAAGACTGCCTGGGAAGATTCATTGCCTGGCCGAGTGTTCTCCATGGCTGCTATCGCGGCAACCGCGCGGCCAGCGCCGTCGTCACGGCCATGCTGGCCACGCACTTCGCCAAAAAGACCTGGAGCCGCGCCGTTGACCGATACATCGCCCTGACGGAATTCGCCCGGCGGAAGTTCATCTCGGGCGGACTTCCCGCAAACCGGATCGCCGTCAAGCCGAACTGCGTTCACCCCGATCCGGGGCCGGGGGCCGGCCGGGGCGGTTATGCAATCTTCGCCGGCCGTTTGTCCCAAGAGAAAGGTATCGACGTCCTGCTGGACGCGTGGAGCCGGCTCGACGGACGCATTTTGCTGAAGATCGCGGGCGACGGACCGCTGGCAGAACGCGTGCGGGCGGCCGCCACTGACAACCGTGCTATCACGTATCTGGGACGCCGGCCGTTAGCAGAACTGCTGCCGCTGGTGGGCGACGCCGCCTGCCTGATCCTGCCTTCGATCTGGTATGAACAATGCCCCAAGATCCTGATCGAGTCCTTTGCCGTGGGCACGCCGGTCCTCGCCTCGCGCCAGGGCGCCATGGCCGAACTCGTCGACCATGAGCGCAACGGACTCCTCTTCACGCCCGGCAGTGCGGAGGACCTGGCGACCACCGTTCGGCAGTTTTGGGCGGAGCTGCCCGCCGCCGACATGCGCCGGGCAGCGAGGGCGGAATACGAAGCGAAATACACGGCCGAGGCGAACTATCAACTGCTCATCGGCGTGTACCGACAAGTGTTCGATGGCGACCGGGCTCACGGCTCAATGCGAACGGAGGTGATGCCATGATCTGTCCCGTAACGAGCCCTCCGCGCGTGAAGTGGCCGCGTAAGTTCGACCTGTTTGGCGTGCAGGTCAGTGCGACCAGCTACGACGAAGCGGAGGAAGCGATCATCGAGGCCGCCAATCAGCATGTTCCCGCGGTGGTATCGCACAATGACGTGCGGGCGTTGATCGACGCCAGCCGCGACGACGGACTGCGGGAAGCGGCCAATTCGTTCGAGATCGTCGCCCCCGACGGCCAGCCGGTCCGCTGGGCCTTGAACGCGTGTCATCGCACCAGGCTCCCCAGTTCGGTAACGGGCACCGAGTTGATGCTTCGGCTTTGTCGGCGGGCAGCCCGGGAAGGATTGTCCATCTATCTCTACGGTAGCACGCCGAAGGTGAGCGCCGCGCTTCAGGCGGAACTGACCCGGAGGTGGCCCGAGTTGAAAGTGGCCGGCGTCGACTGTCCCCCGTTTCGGCCTCTATCGAGCGACGAGGATGACGCGGCCGTGCGAAAGAT
>Ga0181520_10013468_pt1 | contig 10296 bp, 10 predicted proteins | sample PEATcosm2014_Bin_29_FD_132451 | JGI IMG/M metagenome (GOLD analysis project Ga0181520, IMG submission 132451) | Peatland microbial communities from MTU Mesocosm Facility, Houghton, MI, USA - PEATcosm2014_Bin02_30_metaG | ecosystem: Environmental > Terrestrial > Soil > Wetlands > Peat | place... | reverse complement strand
TGCTCGCTGGCGCTGGGTTGGCTGGGCGAGCCGATGGCAGCGCAGTTTCTTGGCCGGTGGATCAGCGATCTTCCGCACGCGCAGATTTATGGCAACGTAGCCGCCCTGGTGCTCGGCTTTTGCCTCATTACCTACTTACACGTGGTCGCCGGCGAGCTGGTGCCCAAGGCGCTGGCCCTGCGCCGCGCTGAGGCGCTGGCCGTAGCGGTGGCGCCGCCCATGCTGGTGTTTATGGCTGTGGCCCGTCCCGCGGTGCGGCTGCTCAGCCGATCGGCGTCGGCGATACTGCGTGCATTCGATATCCCCAAGACGGAGCGCGCCGCATCCATCCACTCCGCCGAGGAGCTGAAGCTGATTGCCACCGCGGCGCGGAGGCTGGGCCTGCTTCCCGAGTTCCAGGAGATGCTGGTGCACCGCGCTCTCGAGCTCAGCGAGGTGCCGGTGCGCGAGATCATGACTCCGCGGCAGAGGATTTTCTCACTGCCCTCGAACATGCCGTTGGAGGAGGCGTGTGCGCTTGTGTTTGGCCGTAATCACTCGCGCATTCCTGTTTACGACGAGGCGCGCGGCTCCGAGCACATTGTGGGCGCGGTGTATGCGCGCGATCTGGCGCGGCTGTTTTATCAGCGCGCTTCCATATCTTCGCCCGCGGCGCCGCCGGCCGAGGTCCGGCTCGCGCAGATCATGCACGAGGTACTGGTGGTGCCGGAAAGCAAATCCGCGCTGGAACTGCTGCGCGATTTCAAGCAAAACCGCCGCCATCTCGCCATCGTGGTGGACGAGTACGGCTCCACGGCGGGACTGGTGACGGCGGAAGATGCGATCGAGCAGCTTGCGGGCGAGCTTGAGGATGAATTCGACACGCCTTCCGAGCCGGTTCTGGGCAGCGCCGGCGGTGCGGTGCTGATGGATGGAAACGTGAATCTGCGCGACCTGGAAACGCAGATGAATTGGAGCCTGCCTCGCGATGGCGGCGTGGAAACCCTGGCCGGTTTCGTGCTGGCCCGTCTCGGACACATTCCCCAACCCGGCGAATCGGTGGTGTATGAGGATCGCCGGCTGACGGTGGTGGAGATGGATGCGCGGCGCATCGCCAAAATCCGCGTGGAAAAAGTGGAGAATGCGCCCCTTATCGCCGATTAGCGCGGTTTGCTCAATGGATGCTTCATCTACACGAGCGGACGCTCCTGCGCGTGCAAATGCGGGCGATTTCGACGAAAATGGAGTTGGACGAATTCATCAGGCAGGATTGAGGAAAGATTGACAGGTACACATATAGAAATTCAGAAATGGACAAGTGAAGAATTTGAGCGCCTGGTTTTTGAGTGCAAACCAAAGGTGGCGGTGTTCGATTGCGACGGCACGCTCTGGGGCGGCGACGCAGGCTACGGATTCATGGCCTGGACGCTGGAACAGGGACTGGTGTCGCGCTCGACCAACGACTGGATCGATGCGCGCTATCGCGATTATCGGGCGGGAAACGTCAGCGAAGCGGCGATGTGCGGCGAGATGGTGCAAATGTACGCCGGCCTGCGCGAGGCGGAGTTGCGCGCGGCCGCGGCCAAATATGTAGACAAGTTCGTGCGCAAGCGCATTTTTGAGGAGTTGATTGCGCTGGTAGCCAGGATGCAGAAAGCTGGAATCGAGTTGTGGGCGGTGAGCTCGACCAATCGCTGGGTGATCGCCGAGGGTCTGCGCGATTTCGGTATTCCAGCGGAGCGCATTCTGGCGGCTGAGGTGCAAGTCAAAGACGGCATCATTACCAGCGAGATTGTTGACGTACCCACGGACGAGGCCAAGGCGACGGCTCTCAAGCGCGTGGGCCTTCCCCGCCCCGATGCGGTCTTCGGCAACTCCATCCACGACATGGCGATGCTGGAAATGGCGCGTTGCGCCTTCCCGGTCAATCCATCTCCGGCGCTCAAGGAAGCGGCGGCGAAGAAGGGCTGGGGCTATTACAGACCAAGGGCTGCCGAAGGGATTGATGCCGCCGTGATGGGCGAGGCGGCCAGCAAGGACTAGTTGAGTACGCAAAGCTGGCCCAAAAGCGATCCAATCTGCGAATCGCATTCGATTTACAAGGTTTAAACTAGACGCGTGGATGAAGTCGAGACAGGTTCCGGCCATCGGCCACCGCCTCCCGCTCTCCGCTTTGTGGCGGCCGCGCTCATCGTGCGCGATCGGGAGGTGTTGATCGGCCAGCGCAGGGCCGATCAGCCTATGGGCTCGCTGTGGGAGTTTCCCGGCGGAAAAATCGAGCCCGGCGAGAGCGCAAAGGAAGCGCTGGCGCGCGAACTGTCGGAAGAGCTGGGCATCCGCGCCGAGGTGGGACCGGCAGTGACACGCATCCGCCACCACTACCGCCGCGGAGGCGCCGTGGATCTGCAGTTTTTTGCCGTGCGCGAATTCAGCGGCGAGATCAGCAACCAGATCTACCAGCAGATCCGCTGGGTGAAGCTCGAAGACCTGACCGGCTACGAGTTTCTGGCGGCCGACCGCGGGCTGATCAAGGACCTGGCGGCGGGGAAGCTGCTGTAGAAGCAGCTTCTAGCTTCTAGCTGCCAGCCCGTAGCTAGTCGCCCCTCCATTTGGGTGAACTCCCACAACCTTCACATCACTTCGCCGCCGGGACGCTCAGGGCACGCGGGTCATCGTGATCGACCCGTGCATCACCTGGTCGGTCAAGGTCACCGTGTTGGGCCCATTGAAGACGTAGGAGTCCGTCGCGCCGGGCGGCTTGGCGACGACCTGGTTGGTGTAGTAGCCGCCCGAGCTCGGGGTACCGTTCCTCGAAGGTGGATATGGGTGATAGATTTTCTGCGTTCTCGGCGCCCAGTTGGTGACGGAAAAGATGATGGTGTTGGGAGCAACCAGGCTGTAAGGACCGGACTGCTGCGTCATGAGGGTGCCCTTTTGGGTTAACTGGCTGTATTGCCCGTTGGGCTGGATCACGATGGTGAATGTGATCCCCTGATAGACGCCGCGCCACTGGCCGACGAGGCTGTTGCTGTTGTTCTGGGGCTGGCCGATGGCGCCGCCGCTGAACTGCGCCGCAGCGGCCGTCGCGACCAGCGCCAGCACGCCCGGAAGAACGAGTCTGCACATGCGAAGGAATTTGTCCGCAATGCCTGAACTGAGAAACGACTTTTTCATCGTACCTCCTGGGAATTTCCGGGGGAATGCAGGGATCATAGCATGGCGGTTGCGCGCCGGTGCGGACTTTCGTCCTGTGATCCGGGGTTGTTTCCCAAAGTATGGTCGGATTCCCGAAACGATTTTCAGAAAAGCCCGTGTTCTCTCATTTCAGAAAAATCCGCGTTCTCTCATGAGCATCTTGTGTATTCTTGCCGCGGCTAGCAAGCCAAATGCAAATCGCCCGGCTATTCACCCCAACCCGGCCTGCTATGGAGCGGCCGGCAAAGGGAAGTAGCCAGGAACGGAGAGAAGCCATGGAATGGTACTTGATGGTGTGGAAGCGTTATGCCCAGTTCAGCGGCCGTTCGCGCCGCAAAGAACTTTGGATGTTTGTGCTCTTGAATACAATCGTCGCCATTTTGCTCTCTGTGGGCGGCCTGGTTACGGCGACGAAGGGCAGCTCACTCAGCATCGCCATCTTTGCGCTGTACATCATCTACGCGCTGGCCGTACTGGTGCCGAGTTTGGCCGTCGAGGTGCGCCGTCTGCACGATATCGGCAAGAGCGGCTGGTGGCTGCTGATTGGCCTGGTTCCATTGGTGGGCGCCATCCTTTTGTTCGTTTGGTGGGTGAGCGACAGCCAGGCAGGCGACAACCAGTATGGTGCGAATCCAAAAACGGCAGCACCTGCAGCAACTATCGGCTGACGAAGGCGAACTTCACTCCTCTGCCGCTATCGCCGGCGCCCGCATTGCAACCGCAGGCGCCGCACAAAATCATTTCGTCAATTCCTTTGCGGAACGGGCACGAGAGCCGGCCGGGTTCCTTCATCCAGGCGATTTTTCTTGTCTTGAGTAGAGATGATGGTTGCGCCCTGGGGACCCTTGGCCACCGCGAGCGAGATATGGTGCAGCCCCTTGACCTCTCCGTATTTGGCAAGGGGGTAGACCGCGGCGCCGGCGTCATCCGAGGGAAGAGAGGGGATATTCCGGGGAAGGTTGCCCGAGCGGCCAACAGTGCCGGGGCCGAGGCCCTGCGGCAGGGAGTTGAATAGGTCCATCTGGCTCTTGTCATCGTCCGCGTAATGAAGGGCGATAAGGATGAGTGTAACCTTGTTCTGGTTCCCGCAGACGGCGGTGAAGGCTATTGCGACTTCCGTGGTGCGGTCGGGATCGGACCAGGGCGAAGACGCAACGACGTTTCCAACCAGATGTGCGCCGGAATTCACGCCGCATGTCCAGTAAACCCAGCTCTAAGCAACCACGGCATCGACCGAATCGCCGACCTTGAGCTTCTCCAGATTGACGCGCGCCGTGAGCCTGGCCCACATTTCCGGAAGGGCTGGAAGCTCTGCTTTGGCGGGCGGCTGTCCGGGAGTATTTGCCTGCGCAGGCACACTTGCCTGCCCAAAGCCGATTGCGCAAGAGACACTCAGCGCAAGGAACAAGAGAACCACGCTACCGCGAAGACACATGAACTTCCACATGATGCCTCCTCTTTCAGTTCAGGTTATTGACGCCGGATTATTTCTACTAGACATAATACCTCTCGAGTGACTTCAGTCAACCTGACGGATGGTTCAGGTCTGAATAAGACCTCAATGTCCGGTCATCAGTCCCCACAGCATGGCAAACGTCATGCCGATGACGATGATGCTGGTGGCCCATGCGACCCAGTTCCAGAGGCGCGAGTTCTTGTATTTGCCCATGAGGTCGGTGCGATTGATGAGCATGAGCATGAGAATAATCACCACCGGCAGCAGAACGCCGTTGAGCACCTGCGACAGGATGGCGACGTTGATCAGTTGCGCGTCGGGGAGCAGCAGAACGGTGAGCGCTCCGCCGGCGATGAGCAGCGTGTAGAGCCAGTAGAAGAAGGGCGCCTCGCGGAAGTTTTTGTCGACGCCCGACTCCACGCCCAGGCCTTCGCATACGGTGTAGGCCGTGGAGAGGGGAAGGATGGACGCCGCAAAGAGCGATGCGTTGAAGAGCCCGAAGGCGAAAAGGATGAAGGCGTAGTCACCGGCCAGGGGGCGCATGGCTTCGGCCGCGTCTGCGGCGACCTGAATGGCGCCCATGCCATGCACGAAGAGCGTGGCCGCGCAGGCCACGATAATGAACCAGGCGATCACGTCGGTGAAGATGCAGCCCACGATGACGTCGAGGCGCGAAGCCGCGTAGTCTTTGACGCGAATTCCCTTCTCCACGATCGACGACTGCAGGTAAAACTGCATCCAGGGGGCGATGGTCGTGCCCACCACGCCGATCGCCATATAGATGTAGCTCTCGTTCCACACGGAGCGTTTGGGCAGCATGACGGTGGCGCGCAGGGACTCATGCCAGTCGGGCTGCGCGAGGACGCCGGCAAAGATATAGGCAATGTAGACGAGTGAGGCGGTAAGGAAGATTTTTTCGGTGCTTTTGTAATCGCCGCGCAGAACCAGCGCCCATACCAGAAAGGCGCAGATGGGCACGGAGATGAACTTGGAGACATGAAACAGGTGCAGCGAGCCGGCGATGCCGATGAACTCGGTGACCACGTTGGTGTAATTGACCACCACCAGCAGCACCATAAGAACGAAGGTGATGCGCAGGCCGAACTCCTCGCGGATGAGGTCACTGAGGCCCTTGCCAGTGACCACGCCCATGCGGCTGCACATCTCCTGCACCACGATGAGGGCGATGGTGATGGGAATCATGGTCCACAGGAGGGTGTAACCGTACTGTGCGCCGGCCTGAGAGTAGGTGAAGATGCCGCCGGAGTCGTTATCGACATTGGCGGTAATGAACCCGGGACCGAGAACGGCCAGGAAGAGAAGGATCCGGATTCGCCAGCGCTTCCACATGTCGATGCGAGTTCCTAGGGTGGGTTCATTGCAGTCTTTATGATTTGCGGAAAAGTTTTCCTCCCTGACCATAACAGGCCGGACGGCGGGGGCACGAGCCGCCTTGCAATTTTTCAGCGGGTCGGTCCGGCGAGGCACGGAATTTTGCCGCCAATGTCTGTGCTAGAATTCGCTGTCGTATTGCCGGAGCACGCGAGTGTCTCCGAAAAGTCGTCCGAGAGAAAGCCGAATGAAGAATCCTCCGAGCCCAGGCAATCGTGAGTGGAACCGCCGCGAGTTTCTTCGCCTTGGAATGCTTGCTTCCGCTGCGCTGGCGAAGGGAAGTCTCTCGTTTGCAGCCGAGGAGGCGCATCCTGGCGTCACGTACTACGGCGCACTGCAGCCGCTGGCGCCCGGAGCCGTGCGGCCCGAGGGTTGGCTGCGCCACTGGCTCGAAAAACAGGCGGCAGAGCTGGGCTCGAAACTGCCGCAGGTCTCCTGGCCCTTCAGCGATGCCTATTGGGCAGGCGAAGAGACTGCCGAGTCCTGGTGGCCGTGGGAACAGAAGGCCTATTGGCTCGACGGAGCCACGCGACTGGCGCTGGTGCTCGAGGACAAGGATTTGATGGCGCAGGTGCGCGCCACGCTCGACTACACGCTGACGCACGCCGAGGCCAATGGGTATCTCGGCCCGAAGTTCTTTGAAGATCCCGTGGGCGATTTTCATCGCTGGCCGCAGAACGTGCTGTTCCGCAGCCTGGCAACTCTTTCCGACGCGACGGCCGTGCCGAGCGATCCTGAAAGCGTCGACATTCCCGCGGCATTGCGCAAGCACTTCCTCGGAGACAACGCGGACTACGGAAAGCCGGTAAGGAACATCACCAACGTGGAGGGAATGCTTTGGACCTACGCGCGTACCGGCGATTCGGCTCTGCTGGAACTGGCCGAGAATGCCTGGAGCGAGTTCCTGGAAAATGAAAACCCAGGCTACGCCGACATGTCGGAGTTGCGCGTCTTCTCCGCCACTCCGATTGACTGTCACGGCGTGACCTACGCCGAGGTCATGAAGCTGCCCGCCATTCTCTATCTCTACACGGGAAACCCAGAGTATTTGCGCTTTGCCGCAGCGGCCGAGCGGCGCATCTTCGATCATCACATGCTCATCGACGGAATTCCTTCGACCACGGAGGCGTATCGCACCGTCACGTCGCTCGATTCTCACGAGACCTGCGACATTTCCGATCACACCTGGTCATGGGGCTACATGCTGATGGCCAGAGGCCATGCGGTGTGGGCCGACCGCGTGGAGCGCGCCTGCTTCAATGCCGCGCCCGGAGCCATCAAAAAGGATTGGAAAGCAGTGCAGTACTTTTCCTGTCCCAACCAGTTCCTGGCAACGCTCGACTCCGATCACAACGTGATGGAGCACGGCGGGCGGAAGATGGCGTACCAGCCCAATCCCGGGCAGACGACCGCCTGTTGCAGCGGCAATGTGCATCGCATCTTTCCCAACTACGTCCTCCGCATGTGGATGAAGACCGGAGACGGCGGCTTGGCGGCGGTGCTGTATGGCCCGTCAACACTGACCGCTCGCGGGGGCGACGGCGGCAACACGGTGCGCATTACGCAGACCACCGATTATCCATTCCGAGAGCGCATCGAATTCCGCATCGAGGCCGATGGTCCGGTCGCGTTTCCGCTGGCGCTGCGCGTGCCCGGCTGGTGTTCGGCGCCGCGCCTTGAGATCGACGGGAAGCCGGTCCCTGCCGTGCACGACGATAAGGGCTTCATCGTTCTGCGCCGCACGTTCAAACCTGGAGAACGCATTGCGCTGACTCTGCCGATGAAGCTCGCCGTTACGCACTGGCCGCAGAACGGCATGGGGATCGAGCGCGGTCCCATTGTCTACTCTCTACCCATCAAGGAGAACTGGACGCCGCGCGTGGAGCCGAAATTCACCACGGAGGAATTTCCCGGCTGGGAAGCTACGCCGGCCAGCGACTGGAACTACGGTCTCGCTGTCGATCCCGAAAGGCTGGAGAGTGAGGTGCGCGTCAGAAACAGTCCGGGGCCTGTCGTTGCCCCGTGGGAGAATCCTCCGACCACGCTGAGTGTGCCGGTGAGAAAGATCGAGGGGTGGGAGTTGCAAGCGAATCCCGACCAGCCGGAGCAGAAGTTCACTCCGCCACTGCCGGACTTGAGCCTCAATCGACCTGCCGGGGAAGTGGAGCGCGTTTCGCTGGCTCCCTATGGCTCTACGCAGTTGCGGCTCACGGTTTTCCCGGCGGTTCCGCGTTGAGGGTGCGTAGCCTGTGCGGGCGTGGACGCCCGCACGACAGCCGGTCTGGAGACCGGCGCTACAATGAGTTGCTAAATCATTTGCACACGGTACAAGGAAGATTCTTTGGCTGGGGAAGAACGGAGGATGTTTATGAGAGATGCAGGAAACGGCGGGACGAGCCGGCGCAGGATGCTGGGAACCTTGGCTTCAGCAGGTGCGTTGTTGGGACTCGGCAGCGCGACGGGCCATGCAGCGACGGTGGACGCGGGAGCCGCGGAACCAACCTCGGGCGCAGCCGAGGATCTCTTCGCGCTGACACGGCTGCGGAGCTACAAAAATATGCGCTCCTCAAGTTGGGATCGCACGGGCGGCAACGCCGATTTTGGCGTCGTGGAGCCGGGCCAGACGGCTATTTTGCTCGACATGAAGGGCGCCGGCGTGGTGACGCACATTTGGTTCACCATCAACTCGCAGGACCCCATGCACTTGAAGAACCTGGTGCTTCGGGCGTGGTGGGACGACGAGGACGCACCGTCCGTCGAGGTTCCCATCGGCGATTTCTTCGGCCTTGGCCTGGGCGAATATTTCGTTTACCAATCGGAGTTGCTTGCCGTCGCGCCTATCAAGGCCATGAACGCGTACTTCCAGATGCCGTTTGCGACGGCGGCTCGCATCACTCTCGAGAACCAGGGGCCTGCGCCCGTGAGAAGTCTTTACTTTGCCATCGACTACGTGGCTCTTCCGGCACTGCCGGAGGGCCTGGGCCGCTTCCACGCGCAGTTTCGCCAGGCTACGCCGTGCAAGGGCGTGGTGAGCGACGGAAAGAACCTGAGCGGCAAGGATAATTATGTGTTTCTTGAAGCCGCGGGCAAGGGACATTTTGTCGGCGTGACGCAGGCCGTGCTACAAAACGAAAACGGATGGTTCGGCGAAGGCGACGACATGATTTTTGTCGATGGGGACGCGTTGCCTACGATCAACGGCACGGGCACGGAGGACTATTACAACGGCGCATGGGACTTTGGCGGCCAGGCCTTCGCCAACCAGCACCAGGGCGCGCCGTACATCGTAGACCCGGAGCGCATCGGCGGCCGCTATTGCCTTTACCGCTGGCACATCGAGAGCCCGATTGCGTTTGAAAAGTCAATCAAGGTGACCATCGAACATGGCACGGCGAATGACCGCTCCGATAGCTTCTATTCGACGGCGTACTGGTACCAGTCCGAGCCGCACGCGCCGTTCCCGGCACTGCCGGCGGTAGCCGATCGGGTTCCGAAGGTGTTCAGCGTGGGCGGAGAAAAAGCAGCTGCGACGCCGATGAGCTAGCCGAACCTTGTAACTAAGCCATAGCCGCAAGCACGGAGTCTGCCTCCTGCGGCACGACCGCGCTCAGGCTCAATAGTCTCTCTACGACGTCGGCTGCGCTGTAGCTTTCATGCCCCGGCGCCAGGTATTGAGCAACGGTATTCAGGTCGTCGCCCACCGTTATCAAAGCCGGCTCGACCGAGCCGTCCCGGCGCGTCTGGGCGTGCCCGATATTTGCCATGAGGGTGTTGCACAGGCACTTGCGCCCCACAGTCTCCTCGACTTTGCCGCCCTTGGCCACGTAGGTTTCAACCGGCTCCGCCGAACAACGGTAGCCGATCTCGCCTTCGCCCACGGCGTACGGCTCGCGCAAGTAACCCAGATCGCAGGTCCGTATCCGTGCCTCGTAAATCTTGGACGCTGAAGTGGTGCCCTCGAGCTGCGCAACTTTGAACGGAAATCCCGTCGGCGACGCCAGCGGATCGGTAAATACCTTGCCTGTGCCCGCGATCGCCTGCCGGATGAGCCGCGTCTTCAGGTCGGGCCTCAACCCCGATTCCCGACTGAACGCAAACGCGGTTCCTACCTGCACTCCGGCCGCACCCTGGTCCAGCGCCTCGCGCAGCTTGGCCGGGTTGCCATATCCACCGGCCAGCCAGAAGGGAACGCCCAGCGCTCGCAACTCCTCGATATTCACCCGGTCGCGTTCGCCATAGACCGGCTCCCCGCCCGCGTTGAGTTGCAGCTTGCC
>Ga0181520_10013467_pt1 | contig 10297 bp, 11 predicted proteins | sample PEATcosm2014_Bin_29_FD_132451 | JGI IMG/M metagenome (GOLD analysis project Ga0181520, IMG submission 132451) | Peatland microbial communities from MTU Mesocosm Facility, Houghton, MI, USA - PEATcosm2014_Bin02_30_metaG | ecosystem: Environmental > Terrestrial > Soil > Wetlands > Peat | place... | reverse complement strand
AGCCTGCCTGCCCCGAAGCCGCGACCATCATGACCTTCGTCAACATGGACTCCGACGGACTGGTCGTGCTGCCTACCCATCGCGTAGTACACAGCCTCGCAAACTTCGATATAGCCGCCTTTACGCGCGCCGCCGAAAAATTTTTCACTATCGAACCATTGCATGGAGCGGATGCGTCAGAGTACATCAACGCACTTAGCCATCAGCAAGTCACGGCCTTCGTCGCCGTCACCCGCACCGGAGCATTGCTGTTGAGCGCAAAGCCGGAGTCAGTGGCTGCCGCGCTGGCCCACTTGCCAGAGCGTCAGCGCCAACTCGACCTGAGTTGCCTGCACTCCATCGTTCTCGACCAGCTTCTAGGCCTCGACGCCGAAAAAGTACGCGAGCAAACCAACCTTCGCTATCTGCGCGACGCCGCCGAGGCCGTTGAGCAGGTGCGCCGTGGCGAAGCGGACGTCGCCTTCCTCACCAAACCAGTTTCCATGGAGCAACTTCGCGAGGTGGCCTTTGCCGGCGACGTGATGCCGCAAAAATCCACCGACTTTTTTCCCAAGCTGCTTAGCGGTCTAACCATTTATGCGCTGGAGTAGCGTCGCAGGACGCGCGCCCAGGTGAAAAGCTGCACTTTCCTATGCGCGAACGATATTACGGACGGCAGAAATACGACATCAAGGTCACCACCGACTCCGTGGAAGCACGGTGTAACCTGCCGTTCGGCCCTAAACGAAACTGCATCATATTGAGCGTCATGTTTCTCGGCCTCACGATTTGGGGGATTTACAAAGCGTGGTTATCATCCGATTCCTATGGGCATAACAATTTGTGGTATCTAGCGCATAACTATACCGTGCTCAATTTCGATAGCGTCGTGATGGTCACTGTTTTCTATGTTCTGTTTTTACTGGGTGGAATCCGGCTGCTTTGTCCGGCTGGCGCTATTCTGGTCTGCAATCGCAATCAGGTGACAACAACAAGAATCCCTTGGTATAGCTTTACTGGGCGGTGGGTAAAGCGTACCTATAACACCTTGGATGTATCGGGATTTCGCCTCAAGTTCTATGGCTCCGGCAGGAGTGGGAACGTTTACGGAATTCGGTTTCTCGTGAACGGCGAAAAGAAATCGATCTTCCGGGGAAGCATCGAACCACCCGAAGCATATCGCATCCTACTTGGGTTAAAGAGTTTGGGACTGGACGTCGAGTCGGATCCAAAGCTTCTCTCACGAGTCAAGCTGAAATTGTTGAATCGCAAGGAGGAGGAACTGGATCGCAGGATGAGAATTTGACTTCTTTCATCGCCCTGTGATGAATGCTTGGCCTGCGCTCGTGGTGTAGGCTAACAATTATGGGATCAACATAGCGGAGATTCTATTTTTCGCAATGGCGCTCGTTCTGGAGTGGGCGCAACAACACCGCGACGAATTAAGGAGGGATTGGGAACTATGCGTACAGAATCAGCTGCCAGCGAAAATTCTCCCTCTGCCTTAGCCGAGGAGATCGTACCCCGGTCGCCCTGGCGTGTAACTAAAGTCGAAGCCCTTCCTAGCTTCAGACTGCGGGTTGCATTTGCCGATGGCCTCACTGGAATGGTCGATCTATCTCGCCTGGTACATTCGCCACAGGCCGGTGTATTTGCCGCGCTTGCAGACCCGTCTATGTTTGCGCAGGTCAGGCTGGATTACGGCGCCGTAGCGTGGCCCGGCGAACTGGACCTTGCTCCGGATGCGATGTACGCCGCAATTCAGAAGAATAGAGTGTGGTCGCTCTAGGAGCGGGGTACTTTTTTGCCGGTTATGCTCGAAATTCGGTCATTTCCCGCAGCATGGAACCGAAGGCTCTATCTTTGGGCCTTCACGGCTCTCGTTGTGGCCCGGCTGGCCCTCGCGGCAGCAGCACAACCGGCTCCTCCCGCTCCGCAATCCCGCTTCGTAGTGGTTCTCGATGCGGCTCACGGCGGCGACGACACCGGCGGACGCCTCGCCAATAACCAGCTCGAAAAAAACTTTACCTTGGCTCTCAGCGTCCGCCTGCGTTCACTGCTGGCTGCGCGCGGCATTCAGGTAGTCACCACCCGCGATTCCGATATGACCGTCGAGCCGGATAAACGCGCGGAGATCGCCAACCGCGCCGATGCCCAGGCATGCCTCAGCCTGCATGTCACCGAGAGCGGCTCCGGCATTTACCTCTTTGCCTCTCCGCTCGCCCCCGCTGCTCCCGCGCGCTTCGCTGCATGGAAGACGGCGCAGGCCGCCTGGGTGACGCGCTCGCTCAAACTCGAAGGAGTGCTCAACTCCGCGCTGCTGCAAGCCGGCATGAGCGTAACCATGAGCCGCACCTCTGTGACTCCCATGGATAGCATGACCTGCCCGGCGGTGGCCGTGGAGATTGCGCCGGAACAGAGCGCCGCCCCGGATGACAGTGGCGGACTGAACGATAAGAACTACCAGGCGCGCGTGGCCGAAGCGCTGGCCGCCGCGCTGCTCGAATGGCGAACAGATGCCGGCAGAACGGAGGAACATCAGCCGTGATTCCCCGCCACCAGACAATTCTTTTCGCGCTTCTGCTTGTGGCCTCGCTGGCCATGGGCGCGGCGCTGTGGCATTTGCGCGAGCGCGCCCACCAGCGGTTGCTTGCCGGTCAGGACTCCGCACCCACCAGCGCTCCCGCCGTGGCGCCAGCTGAACAGGCAGCTCTGCTGGTGGCCAACGACAGCGACGGTTCCATCCTAACCCAGCTTCACTCCCTGCCGTTGCCCGCCGATCCAGGCGCATGCGCGCGCGCCGTGCTGGGCAAGCTGCTCGACCTCTATGCCGCTCCCGATGCCGCCCACCCCGTCCCCGGCGGCGCAAGCTCCGTACTCCAGGTATTTCTGTTGCCCGCTCCGGATCTCGCAGGCGCCCCTCCCGCTGATGCCAAACCAAAAATCATCGATAACAAAGTCATAGTGAACCTGTCCCGCTTTTCACGCGCCAGCACGTCACCCTCATCGCCGCAGGACGCGCGGCAAAGCGAACCGCAACTGGCGGTCGTCAACCTTTCCAGCAGCTTTGCCGCCAGCCACCCATCCGGCATCGAGACGGAAATGCTCACCGTGCTCTCCATATGCGGCACACTGCACGCCAATCTGCCCCGCGTCACACAGGTGCGCTTTCTGGTGGACGGCAAACAGCGCGCCACGCTCGCCGGCCATGCCGACCTGACCCGCACTTACCTGGCCGGCAATGTCGTACCATCGGATAGAGCGCACCCATGAGCGACGCGGCAAAGTTTTCAGGCACAACATCCCCCACCATCGGCGTCTTCGATTCCGGATTCGGCGGCCTCACCGTGTTGCGCGCGTTGATGGCCCAGTTGCCGCGCGCGCGCTTCGTCTTCTTCGGAGACACGGCACGGCTCCCCTATGGCTCCAAATCCCGGCGCACCATCGCCCGTTATGCCGCCCAGTGCGCGCAATTTCTGGTCAGTGAGCAAGGCGCGGAGTTCCTCGTCATCGCCTGTAACACCGCCAGCGCCCTGGCTCTCGACGCTATTCAGGACGCGGTTCAGGTTCCCGTGCTGGGCGTGATCGAGCCGGGCGCCGAGGCTGCCCGCGCCGCCTCCGTCACAGGCGACGTGCTGGTCATCGCCACCGACGCCACCGTGCAGAGCCATGCCTATGCTGCCGCCTGCCGTGCTCGCGGCCTGCGCGCGCTGGAAATGGCCTGCCCACTGCTCGTCCCCCTGGTCGAAGAGGGATGGACCGATCATCCAGTCACTGCCGAAGTCATCCGCATCTATCTTGCCGAACTGAACGCCAAAGCTGCTGCCCAGGGCATGAAACCCGATACGCTGCTCCTCGGCTGCACTCACTACCCGCTGCTGCGACCGCTGCTGGAATCCGCTGTGCCCGTAGGCATGAAAATCATCGATTCCGCCGATGCCACCGCCGAGGCTGTCTTGAAACTTTTCTCCCTGCAAGAATCTACAAAACGTTCGTCGTCCGCGAAGGTTTCGGCCGCGAAGGACCAGGACCAGGTTCGTTGCTTCGCCACCGATTCCGTCGAGAAATTCGAGCGCCTCGGTTCCCGCTTTTTAAGCCGCCCCACCGGCAAGGTCGAACTCGTGGACCTGGGAGGCTGATATTCTATTTAGACGGTAGGTGTCCGGTATCCCCAAAGCCAGGACCCTGGAGGACGTGAGCACGCATGATTGATTTGTCAGGTAAGACGGCCGTAGTCTTCGGGCTGGCCAACAAGCGTTCCATCGCCTGGGGCATCGCCCAAAAACTGCACGAGGCCGGAGCCACCCTGGCCATCTGCTATCAAAATGACCGCATGAAGCTCGAGGCCCAGAGCCTCATCGACGAGTTGTCTGGAGCCAGCGGCTTTCAGTGCGATGTTTCCAACGACGACGAGATTGAAACCCTCTTCGCCGCCCTCAAAGAGAAGTACGGCAAGCTCGATATCCTCGTCCACGCCGTGGCCTTCGCGCCCCCCTCTGAGTTGCGCGGCGAGTTCATCTCTGCCAGCCGCGAGGGCTTCCGCATCGCCATGGACGTTAGCGTCTATTCGCTGATTGCCGTCTCGCGCGCCGCCGCTCCGCTCATGACCGAAGGCGGCAGCATCCTCACCCTCACCTTCTATGCCGCCGAAAAGGTCGTCCCTCACTACAACGTCATGGCCGTAGCCAAGGCCGGTCTAGAATCCACCGTCCGCTATCTCGCCTATAACCTCGGCTCCAAAAACATTCGCGTCAACGCCATCTCCGCCGGCCCCATCAAAACTCTGGCCGCGCGCGGCGTCGGCGATCTCAGCGAGATGATGAAGTCCCACGCCGAGCGCGCTCCGCTGCTCCGCAACGTTGACCAGCTTGAGGTTGGAGGCGCGGCCCTGTTTCTGGCCAGCGACCTCTCCAGCGCCATCACCGGCGAAATAATGTACGTAGATTGCGGCTACAACATCATGGGCTTCTAGCCGCCATCGAAATAATTTGAGCCGGAGGGAGGCGGGGGTTTCAACCCCCGCATAGAGCCAATAGAATAAATACGGGCCTTAGCCCCGGATTTACGTGTACATCGCATATATTTTTTTTGAGGGCATCACATGCTAGGACGACTCGAACTAATGCTGGGGCCGATGCGCAGCAACAAGACCGCCGAACTGCTGCGCCGCGCCGACATGCGCCGCCAATACGCCGGCCAATATGTCATGGTCCTCAAGCCCAGCGACGACACCAAGGGCGGCCCAGGCGTGGTGGAGAGCCGCAATCCCCTCGGCCACGGTAAGATGAACGCTGTCGAATTCAACTCCGCCAATCCCTGGGAAGTTCTACAGGTCATCGCCGCCACGGAAAAGGAGATCGGCAAGCGGGTGGAGTGCATCGCCATCGACGAGGGTCAATTCGTCGCGGATCTCTTCGCCTTCGCGCGCTATCTTCTCGACGCCAACCATGACGTTCTGGTCGCAGGCCTCGATCTCGACTTTCGCGCCCTGCCCTTCGGAGAGATGCTCAACCTATCGTGGTTTGTGAATGCCTATGGCGGCAACATCACCGAATGTATCGCCTACTGCAACTGCGGCAACCGCGCCTTTTACTCGCAGCGTCTGATCGAAGGCCAGCCCGCCGCCTATGACAGCCCCATCAAAATGCCCGGCGATTCCTACGAGCCGCGCTGCGCCGAGCATTTCATCCTGCCCGGACGGCCGCACTGAGTTTGCGCATATACTAGTGGCAATGAAAAACGCATTAGTTTCATTTGCTCTATTGATCCTCGGAGTTTTGCCACTACAAGCTGCTCTTGGCCAGTCAGCATCTATAACCGTCACATCTGGAGCGGAAACGGTCACCATCACCGAACCCGCAAGGATCAAGCTGGAACAGCTTTACAAAATCGCCGATGTGGTTGCGGAAGTTCGCGTTATAGCGGGAGATACAGAGAGTTACAATATCGCTATTTCGAAGGCCGTTGTCGTGAAAAACTTTAAAGGAACAGCCGAAGGGCAGATGCTCTATTTCGGGCCGTTTATCGGAGATAGGCTTGGCTGGGAATACATTGTATTTCTTCGCAATGCGAAAGAGCCAGCCGTGCCAATAGATGCGAAGAATCCTGCTTACGGAACTGTGAAATACCTTGAGGTCTTCAATCAAGGTTATAGCTCAATGGAAAGTTCATACGAGTGTGTCTTCGATGGGACGATTCCTTCGCAATCTTGCGATGACGGAGTAAGAATATGCACGGATTATATTGTTCTTCCCAAAGGGATTTATGCCTTTCCACCTGAGAAGAATGATCCTCCATTCGGGTGCATGTGGGTAAGAAAGACAAAGTTTATTTCATTGCTCTACGAACTTGCACACCTGTGAATCCTTCGGCTGCCATAAATCAGTTGTCGATTACTCCTTTAATGTCACCGTAATCTTGCGCGCGTCGCCGCCTGCCGATGCAATCACTATCTCGCCGGTAGATTTCTTGCGGATGCTCTTGAACTTTTCTCCCCACTCCACCAGCACCAGCGCATTCGGCGTGAGCAGTTCGTCCAGGCCAAGTGATTCCAATTGCCGCTCGCCTTCCAGCCGATAAACGTCCAGGTGAAAGAGCTTCACCGGCTGCCCATCGCGCGCGCCGTCGTACTCGTGAATCAGCGTGAAGGTCGGGCTGGTCACCTCGTCGGCCTCGGCGGCATTCAGAGCCTCGGCAAGGCCCTTCACCAGCGTGGTTTTGCCAGTGCCCAGGTCGCCGTGCAGAATCAGCAATTGCGGCGGCACGAGCAGCCCGGCCAGCTTGCGTCCCACTTCGATGGTCTCCGCGCCACTCGCGCTGGTGAACTCGTGAATTTGGCCCGTGGCGGGCAGTGCGGCGCTGGTCATCTCCGAACCTCATGAGGGGCCGCTGCATGACATGCCCCCTGCAACCAAAGATACCCGGTCTGACCACTGGAATCAAAGCGAAAAGCCTGTGCAAGAAAAGAAAGACTGTCCGTGACCAACAATGTGTGTTCGTCGTCACGTCGAACGGCCAAATCTGCCGCGAATCCGTGCAAATAAACCGCCGCCTCCACTGCCCGCGCCGCTTCATCAGGGTACTGCGCCAGCAATCCGGCAATCAGCCCGGTCAACAGATCGCCGCTGCCGCCTTTGGCCATGCCGGGATTTCCACTGGTGTTCATAGCCACGCTGCCATCAGGGTGGGCAATGAGCGTTCGCCAGCCCTTCAGCACCAACGTGACCCCGTAGCGCTGGGCAAAGCCGCGCGCTACTGCCAGCCGCTTGGCCTGGACCTCGGCTACAGTGATGCCCGCCAGCCGAGCCATCTCGCCCGGATGCGGCGTCAGCACCAGCGTGCGTCCCTTCGCCAGCTTGTTCAGCAAAGCAGGCTCCGCCGCTAAAATGTTCAGCGCATCGGCGTCAATCACCGCGGGAATCGTCGTCGCCGAAAGCAGCCCGGTCACGAATTTGGCCGTCTCCGGACTCTGCCCCATGCCTGGACCGATGGCCAGCACGGTTTTTCCAGCCATGAGTGCGGATATTACATCTGGTGATAGATTCTCAGCTCCAATACAGCCCGAAGGGCTCGCCGACAGCGGCCAGGTCATCAACTCCGGCGCAACAGCCGCCACCAACGGCAGCGCTGGTGCGGGAACAGCCGCCGTCACGAGACCGGCTCCAGCCCGCAACGCGCCCAGAGCCGCCAGCGCCGGCGCGCCCGATTTGCCGCCCGCCGTCCCCATCGTCCCGCCCACCACCAGCACATGGCCGAAGTTGCCCTTGTTGGCCGCAGCCGCGCGCTGTCTCTGCACAAGCGCCAACGCCGATCCGGCCCAGTGTAGCATCAACTCCGAGACCATCGCCTCCTCAGGCGAGCCGATCTGCGCCACCACAATGGGCTGCGACCAGTGCCGCGTCAACTGCCCAAAGACATGCGCCTGCTTGGGCGCGGTAAATGTAATCACCGCATCGGCGGGAAAAACCGGTCCTGTAATTGTTGCAGCAGTCTCGTCCGCCGGCCAGCCTGAAGGAAGATCGACAGCCAGAATCGGCGCGTTGCTCGCCTTAACCCATTCCAGCGCCGCCAGCGCCAGCCCTTTCAGCGGCGGCTTGAATCCGGTTCCCACAACGGCATCGACAATCAAATCGGCTTCCAGCGCGCTGTTGTGCCGGACCAACTCTTCGGCTGTATCAATAACGTGAATGACTCCGTGCTTCGGACCGCCTTCCAGGCCGTTCAACTCGCGCCACGCCACAGCCGCGTCGCCCTTAAACTCATCCTGTGAGCCCAACAGCAGCGTGGTCACCTCCAGCCCGGCCTCAGCCATCAGCCGCGCCGCCATCATGCCGTCGCCGCCGTTGTTGCCCCGCCCGCAGAGTACCGTCACTCGTCGCGCGCGCGGAAACTGCTGGCGCGCAAAGGCCGCCACCGCCCCCGAGGCCGCCCACATCAACTCAATCGACGCCACCCCGAACCGCTCTGTCGTCACCCGGTCGCAAGCCTGCATCTCGGCAGCGGAAAGAATGTGCATGGCGACAGTGTACGATAGTTTTCAGTTTTTTAGTTCTCAGTAAAATGCCCGGGGGTTGAGAACTGAGAACTTGCTTTATTTCGCCATCAGCACCAGCAGCCAGCCGTTCAACCCCGCAATCGCCACGGCCACGACCCACGCCAGCCCTTGCAGCCACGGAGCGTTCACAAACTCGCCCATCTTCTTGCGGCTGCTGGTAAACATCACCAGCGGCACCACGGCAAAGCTCAGTTGCAGCGACAGAATCACCTGGCTGAGGATGAGCAGTTTTTCTGTACCTTGCTCGCCGGTGACTGCGACCACAATGATGGTAGGGATAATCGCCAGCGAGCGCGTAATCAGCCGCCGCAGCCAGGGCGACAGTTTGAGATGGATGAAGCCTTCCATCACCACCTGCCCCGCCAGCGTACCGGTAATCGAGGAGTTCTGCCCCGAGGCCAGCAGCGCAATGGCAAACAGCGTACTCGCCCCCGCCGCGCCCAGCAGAGGGCTGAGCAGCTTGTAGGCGTCCTGAATAGCAGCCACATCGTAGAGTCCGCGGCGATTAAAAACCGCCGCCGCCACAATCAAAATCGCCGCGTTCACAAACAGCGCCACGGTCAGCGCCAGCGCGGAGTCGATGTTAGCCATGGTGATGGCCTCGCGCTTGCCCTCCGGCGTGCGCTCGTATTTGCGGCTCTGCACAATCGAGGAGTGCAGGTACAAATTGTGCGGCATCACGGTCGCGCCCAAAATCCCAATCGCGATGTAAAGCATCTCGGGATTGGTGACGATGGAAGGCGAGGGCACAAAAAGATCTTTCATCGCCAGCCAATGATTGGGGTGAGAGAGCATCACCTGCACCAGGAACATCACGGTAATGGTGCCGATCAGCGCAATCACCAGTGCCTCGATATAGCGGAAGCCCCAGCGCTGCAACAGAAGAATCAGCAGCACGTCCGTCCCGGTGATGAGCACGCCATAGAAAAGCGGAATGTGGAAGAGCAGGTTCAGCGCGATAGCCGAACCGATCACTTCTGCCAGATCGCAGGCGGCAATGGCGATCTCCGCGCCGATCCACAGCGCATAACTCACCTTGGGACCGTAGCTCTGGTGGCACATCTGCGCCAGATCGCGCTCCGTGGCAATGCCCAGCTTGAGCGAGAGGCTTTGCAGCAGAATGGCCATCAGGTTCGAGGCCATGATGACGAACAGCAGCGTGTAGCCAAAGCGCGATCCGCCGGCGATATCCGTGGCCCAGTTGCCGGGGTCCATGTAGCCCACGGAGATCAGGAATCCGGGCCCAAGAAAGCCCAACAGCCGCCGCCAGTATTGCGGCGAGCGCGAAACCCCCACCGTCGCATGAACCTCGGGCAGCGAGGGCACACGGTGCTCCGGTCCCGGCGCAAGACCAGGGATTACCGGCAACGGAGTGAATTCAGCCAAGCCCATATAAAAAGAGTATGCCACACCTGGTTAACTATGGTTAACATTTTATCTTATTTTTAATTATCACGACGGTTCCGGTCGCAGCCACACCGCTTCCGCAGCCGGCCTACCCAACACATTAATCCCCGTAGGTAGCTCAATCGAAATGGTTTGGTCGTAATTCTTACTGATCACGCGCAGGCTTTGGCCGGGGCCGATGCCGTTGCTGTGCAAAAAAAGCAGCAACTTCGGATCGCGCTCCTGGAGGCTGACCACCCTGTAGCGCCGGCCCTCGGTAGCCTCTGAAAGAGGCATCTCGCCCCGCTTCTTGCGCTCAGTCGGGCTCTCCGGCAGCACCTGGTTGCCGTGCGGACAGGCGCCGCCCTCGCCCAGCTT
>Ga0181520_10013466_pt1 | contig 10298 bp, 9 predicted proteins | sample PEATcosm2014_Bin_29_FD_132451 | JGI IMG/M metagenome (GOLD analysis project Ga0181520, IMG submission 132451) | Peatland microbial communities from MTU Mesocosm Facility, Houghton, MI, USA - PEATcosm2014_Bin02_30_metaG | ecosystem: Environmental > Terrestrial > Soil > Wetlands > Peat | place... | reverse complement strand
AATTTTCAATTTCACCTTTATAGTTTTTAACCGGAGTAATCATTTCCAGACCGGCAAAAAAAGCGTCGTCCTTTTTCCTGCTCACGAGCTTTCCATGCCAAACTACACCTTTAGATATATTTTCCAATAAATTTTTATAAAAATGTTCATCCTGTTCACCTAATTTTAATATTTCAGGGTTTTTACCTATAAGTTCGGATTTATTATACCCTGTAAGCGCAGAAAAAGCTTTATTCGTCCAGACAAAGCTTCCGAATATATCAGTAATAAATACTCCAATTTCAGCATTTTCCATTATCTCTTTAAAAAGAGTTAATTTATTCTCTATCCTGATATCAGCGGAAACGTCTTTCCAAACTGCAATAACCTGATTGATAATTCCTTTGGAATTAAATAAGGGAAACATAGTCAGTTCAAAGACCCCATTACCTATTTTTTGAACTCCGAATTCTTTCCTGAAATTTTCGAATTGAATATTTACTTCCGGAATTACAACAAACTCCCCTGCAAAAGCTCCTTTAATTTCATTTAAGATTTTTAATTCTTCAATGAGGGCATCTTTGAAAATATTATATTTATTAATAATTAATTCATCGGAAGGGATACGGCACATTTCAAGAAAAGCCCTGTTTGCCAAAATAATATAACCGTGAGAATCATAAATTTCTGCCGGAACAGGCAAATCGTAAATTACTTTGCTGAACTGTTCTACAATTGCTCTTCGATCTTCTTCATTATTTAAACGCCTATTCTCTTTATTTCTTAAGAGCACAATTTCTTTTTTTAATTCCTCAACCTGCCTGCTAAGATGAATAAAATTTTCTTCGTTTCGTGACAAATTATTTATCCGTTGTAAAAAGTGTACTTATAATTCTACCTAATAATAATAAGCAATAATATTTAAGCATATTTGAAAGTTAAATATAAAAATAATATGAATATGAATTTGAAAATTTAAGCAAAGAATATCAGAAAATACTTTTGCTAAAATATGCACTTACAGATTTTTAATTGTATCAAACCCGACCAAATTAAAAGTAAATTCAGCAGAATACCAATAAAATAGTCAGAGCAATAAACAGATGAGCAGCTATTACGGCAGATCCAATACCCAGTTCTTCAATTAGTAAGGGAATAGGACTGTCCCGAAAGGATATGTCCGGCAAGGGCTTGCCGGCATATTATAAAATAAAGTTATTCCAAATCTTTCCGCATTTGTTCAAACTGTTCCTTGGATATTTCACCTTTAGCATACCTCTTTTTTAATATATCCAATGCGGATTCTGCGGGCAGCTGCATATTGCTGTTATTCTTATTTCTATTAAACGAGTGAACAACCAGCAAGACAACTAATACGATAATAACCAACCTGAACATCCAGCCGAAAAAAATACCTCCCCACAAAATGTTATGGCAAAACATAAATCCTCCATATAATATAAAGAAAGATACTACCTACTGCATCAAACAGCAAGGAAGGACACAACCCGCCAACACTTTACGGGATATTTTATAGTACTATATTGTTTTATCCGTTAAATTCTTTTCCGGAAAAATTAAATGTATAAGGGACAGCAGTTTTTTGTAAATGTTTTTATTAAGACTTTTTTCCATGATGGAACAATTTCTTCACTGCGGAAACCTGCTTTAAATATAGTTTGAGCGACAAGTTTGCCGGTAATACCTTCGACTTTAACTGTTAATATTTTTCCCGGCGCTTCCGTATTTATATTCCAGTCTATTATTCCATTTAAATTATCCAAGTAAGGTTTAAGTATTTTTACCGCTTCATTATCGGGAATATTTGTTCTATAACTAATAATTTTCATATAGTCAGCGTTTCAATATTTTAATCGATTTAATTAAATAAATATTTTCACATTTTAAAAATACAAAAAATAATTTTATTTATTAAGATTAAGTCTTAATAAGGATTATATAATTTAATATGAATAACGAATAAAACAGAAAAGGATTAAGGATTATATAGAATAAGAAAGGAAGGATAATCTTGAGCGAGCGACGGGGTTCGAACCCGCGACATCCAGCTTGGGAAGCTGACACTCTACCAACTGAGTTACGCTCGCATTAAAATTCAGAAAAAATATAACTATTAAAATATAATATATTGGTAATTTACATTAAAGTTTACAAAACCTCAATATGAATTATAATATGAATTTGACTAAATTTTATAGAAAAAATCAATAAATAAGATTTGTAATATTTGACTCCGTTCCAACATATATTTCCCCGGTATTTGTAAAGTGTTTGAAAGGTCTGTAATTATTATATTTAATACAAAAAAAAAGCAAGGATTATTTAAAATGAAAACAGCATTTATAACAGGAGCTTCAGGAGGAATAGGACTGGAGTTTGCAAGACTATTTGCAAAACAACAAATCAACCTGGTTTTGGCGGCAAGAAACAAGATACGCTTAAAAGAAATAGCAGAAGATTTATCCAAAAATAAAATTGATGTTTTAATATACCCGAAAGATTTAACCAAGCCGGAGAATGCAGTAGAAATTTATGAAGATTTGAAAAGTAAGAACATTATAATAGATTATTTAGTAAATAATGCAGGTTTCGGCATTGACGGCGACTACACGGAAATTCCCTGGGAGAAAGAACTTGATATGTTGAATTTGAATATGATAACTTTGGCATATTTTACAAAAGTATTTGCAAACGATATGAAAGCAAGAGGCTTTGGAAGAATTGTAAACATTGGTTCCACAGGCTCTTTCCAACCGGCTCCGTATATGGCAGGGTATTGTGCAACCAAAGCATTCGTGCTGAGTCTTTCCGAAGCAGTAAATTATGAGTTAAAAGGATCGGGGGTTAGTGTTACAACAATTTGCCCGGGCGTAACCAATACCGGATTTCATGATGTTGCGGGAACAAATGATACTTTGATGGCAAGAATGCTCTCCCGTGCAAATCCGGATGAAGTAGCGCTTTACGGATTTAATAAAATGATGAGGGGCAAGTCATTAGGTATCCACGGATTTATGAATAAAATAATGGTATTTTCCATCAGACTATCAAGCAGGTCTATGGTTACGGCATTAGCATCAAAGTTATTAAAAAGCAAAATTAAAGAATCCACCTTATGACATTACACGTTTTTGAAGGACAATTGTGTAAAATTAGCGCTTATATTTTAGCTTTCTATGAAAGTGAATTTATGAGTTACATTAAAGCAATGTGTGTTAATGATGAGAATATTAATGATATTTTCCATCCTTGTTTCACTTCTTTTTTTTATATAATTTTCATTCAAGAATCTTAGATAGGGATAATGATGGTAAAGTTTATTTCCATTATATTTCTTATATTTTTAGCCATACCGTTATATAGTCAGACTACAAATGTTACAATAATAACTTTAGACGGCGCTATAAATCCGGCTGCTTCGGACTATATCCGGTACGGGATAGAGCAAGCAAAGAGAAACAACTCCGAGTGTTTAATACTGCGGCTAAATACACCCGGCGGTTTATTAGAATCAACCAGATATATAGTTTCTTCAATACTCATGTCACCCGTTCCGGTTGTAGTATTTGTATCTCCATCCGGAGCCCGTGCAGCATCAGCCGGAGTATTCATAACTTTATCAGCACACATAGCGGCTATGGCGCCGGGAACAAATATAGGCGCAGCGCACCCGGTTTCTCTTCAGGGACAAATGGATTCGACTATGACCGAGAAAGCAACAAATGACGCCGCAGCTTTTATAAGATCCATCAGTGAAAAACGAAAAAGAAATATCCAATGGGCAGAAGAAGCAGTAAGGAAGAGCCTGTCAATAACCGAGACGGAAGCGTTAAATCAAAATGTAATTGATTTAATCTCTCCCGGTATAAGGGAACTTCTTGATAAATTAAATTTTAAGGAAGTCCAAACTGCTCAAGGCACAGTAGTATTGAGGACAAAAGATGCAAAGTTAATTTATCTTGAGATGAGTTTTCAGGAAAACCTGCTTAGTATATTAAGCGATCCAAATATTGCATACATTTTATTTATGCTTGGGGTTTACGGATTGCTATTCGAACTTTATAATCCCGGGTTAATATTTCCCGGCGTGGTTGGTGTAATAAGTTTGGTACTTGCATTATACACAATGTCTACATTACCAATTAATTATGCAGGTTTATTACTTATTATTTTCGCAATTATTCTTTTTATACTGGAAATAAAGATAGTCAGCCACGGGTTATTAACAGCAGGCGGAGTAATTTCTTTAATCATGGGTTCACTTATGCTCATAAATAATGAATCGTCATTAGATGTAATCAGTATCTCATGGCAGGTAATTGCATTAGTAACAGCTCTTACTTTACTTTTCTTCTTTTTTGCTATAAGCCTGGGTATAAAAGCTCAAAGAAGAAAGCCGGTAACGGGTCCCCAGGGTCTGATAAATGAAATTGGCGAAGCAATGACGGATGTAGGCAGCGGCGGATTAGTCAGGGTACATGGCGAGATATGGAAGGCGGAAAGCCGGGACGAAAATATTTTAAAGGGAAGTAAAATAATTGTTACCGGAATTTTAAATTTAAAGTTAACAATACGAAAAGTCCAATGAACATGCAAATATTACATAAACCATAAACATTCAAGGAGGTAACAATGGAGGATTTTGCTATATATTTTTTCATTATCATTTTGTTCGCAATTATTATTTTATCCAACTCGATAAAGATATTACGCGAATATGAACGCGGAGTAGTATTCAGATTGGGCAGGTTGATAGGCGCAAAGGGTCCCGGTATTGTATTTTTAATACCAATGGTTGATAAATTGGTGAAGGTAAGCTTACGTACTATTGTAATGGACGTGCCTCCCCAGGATATAATAACAAAGGATAACGTAAGTTTAAAAGTAAATGCGGTAGTATATTTCAGGGTGGTTCAGGCTGAAAAAGCTGTAGTGGATGTAGCGGATTATTTATCGGCTACCTCTCAAATATCTCAGACAACACTGCGAAGCATTCTTGGTCAATCGACATTAGATGAACTGCTTGCTTCCCGTGATAAAATAAACCGTGAACTTCAGCAAATTATTGATGAGCAGACCGAACCGTGGGGTGTAAAAGTCACTACTGTTGAAGTTAAGCAGGTTGATCTACCGCCGGAAATGCAAAGAGCAATAGCAATACAAGCACAGGCAGAACGGGAAAGACGCGCTAAGATAATTCATGCTGAAGGTGAATTTCAGGCAAGTCAAAAACTTTCGGAAGCGGCGGAAGTGATAGGCAAATTTCCTGTAGCAATTCAGCTACGTTTTTTACAAACACTAACAGAAATTTCTTCGGATAAAAACTCAACAATTATTTTTCCTGTTCCGATTGATTTGCTGGCACCTTTTATGGACAAATTTAAGAAAGATTAAAATTTAAATGTGAGACTCACTTTCCGGAGTGAGCCTCACTTACCGGTGCACCGCATTTTTTCAGCAATTACTTTTACCTAACTTTTATCATTTGTCACACAATTGTAATTCTTTTATTTATATTTTTTATTGGAATTTAAAATAATAACTTATGTTACGCAGTTACTCAAATTTAATTAATTATCCCAGAATTTCAGCTTTATCGATAAAGATAGTTTAAATATTATAGGCTTTTCCTATAGGAATGGCTATGCTAAATATCTTTTGCATAATATGAAATAATAATTTTATTCCGGTATAGATATTGATTTATAATGATTTAACAACAGATATAATTAAAGGAGGATACAAATGCCTACAAAGGATCAAGTACTAAAACAATTAAATCAGCGGGGGATAAAAAATATAAGTGAAATATATTATAATTTGTGCACTGCTGCTTTATATGAACACGCAATCAGAAGAAGAGAAGGATCACTTTCACATTTAGGTCCGATTGTAGTAAGAACAGGCTCTCACACAGGGAGAAGCCCTAATGATAAATTTATAACTAAAGAGCCTTCAAGTGAAAAGAATGTATGGTGGGGAAAAGTTAATACACCAATTGAAATAGTAAAATATGAAAAAATTTATTCAAAAATGATGGCTTATATTCAGGGAAAAGATCTCTATATTCAGGATTGTTATGCAGGTGCGGACCCTCAATATAAACTGCCGATCCGTATAATTACCGAAACCGCGTGGCATAGTCTTTTTGCCAGGAATATTTTCAGACAATATAAAGATCAAAATGAATTAGATGAATCGACACCAGAGTTTACCGTAATTGATATGCCTGATTTCCAGGCGGACCCGGAAACTGACGGGACTCACTCCGAAGTATTCGTAATACTTAATTTCGGAGAAAAGATAGTATTGATAGGGGGAACTCATTATGCCGGTGAAATTAAAAAATCAATATTCACAACATTAAATTATTTACGTCCGCTGGAAAAAGTTATGTCTATGCATTGTTCGGCAAATGTAGGACAGGATGGAGATGTTGCTATTTTATTCGGACTTTCAGGAACCGGCAAAACCACATTATCCGCCGATTCCACAAGGAAGTTAATCGGAGATGATGAGCATGGCTGGAGTGAAAGCGGGGTATTTAACTATGAAGGCGGCTGCTATGCAAAAGTAATAAACCTTTCTAAGGATGCAGAACCTGAAATTTATGAAACGACGCGTAAATTTGGAACCGTACTTGAAAATGTTGCCATGGATACAAATAACAGGCGCTTAGACTTAGACGATGATATGTTAACCGAAAATACCCGTGCAGCTTATCCATTGACTCATATTGACAACGTTTTCCCGGGCGGCGCTGCAGGGCACCCCAAAAACATTATAATGCTTACGGCAGATGCGTTTGGCGTTCTCCCCCCTATTTCTAAACTTACAAATGAACAAGCTATGTATCACTTCATTTCAGGCTATACGGCTAAAGTTGCCGGTACAGAAGCGGGTATTATTGAACCTAAGGCTACATTCAGCACATGTTTCGGCGCACCATTTATGGTACTTCATCCGACAGTTTATGCAGAATTGCTTATTGAAAAGATAATTAAGCATAATGTTAAATGCTGGTTAGTTAATACCGGCTGGACTGGCGGCACATACGGAGTTGGCAAAAGAATGTCCATTAAGTATACAAGAACTATGCTGAATGCTGCGCTTACCGGCAAATTAGATAATGTTGAAACTTATGTGGACCCTATTTTCAATCTTATTGTGCCAAAAACGTGCGAAGGTATTCCTTCTGAAATATTAAACCCAAGAAATACATGGGATGATAAAAATAAATATGATCAGACAGCTAAACAATTGGCAAACATGTTCATAAATAACTTTGAACAATTTGCCGAAAACATAAGTGGAAATATTATTCTTTCCGGACCAAACAAGTTCTGATTTATTAAAATAATACTTTCCTGAAATTAATTACGGGAGTGTGTTTAAAAAGCAATTATATTACGCACTCTTTTTTTAATTCAAGAATTTACCTCAAATCCGGTTTTTATATGCCGGAATAAACAGATTTTTTGTTGGATTGTATTATTATCTTTACGCTTCAAATTTTCATATATAATTATTTTAGCTAATGAAAAGTGCAAAAGAAATACTTAAAGAATATTTTAGTTATGATTCTTTTCAAGGACTGCAGGAGAAAATTATTAATAGAACCATCAAAAGGGATGGTCACAGCCTTGTTTTAATGCCTACCGGCGGAGGCAAATCACTCTGTTATCAAATTCCCGCATTGATTTTTGAAGGCGGAACTTTAGTGATAAGCCCGCTTATAGCATTAATGCAGGATCAAGTTGATGCATTAATAAAAAAGAATCTCCCCGCAGGATTTATAAATTCAACCCTTACAAAAAAAGAACGGGATGAAAGACTTGAGAATTTTATTTCCGGGAAAATAAAATTATTGTACGTTACACCCGAACGATTCAGGAAAAATGAATTTATTGACCGAATTAAAACGATTAATATTTCCCTACTTGCAGTGGATGAAGCGCATTGCATTTCCGAATGGGGTCATGATTTTAGACCGGACTACTCCAGGATTGCTGAATTCAGAGAGATGACAGGTAATCCGCTTACGATGGCTCTAACAGCGACAGCAACTGCTGAAGTTCAAAATGATATAATTGATAAGCTTAATGTAAAGAAGGATGAAATAGAAATATTCCATCAGGGTATTGAGCGCCCGAATCTTCGTCTTGAAGCCATCGACATATACGATGAAAAAGGAAAATACAGGGCAATTGTTTCTTTATTAAACAAATATTCCGGTTCCGGGATAATTTATTTTTCGCTTATTCAGACACTTGAAAAATTTTCTCAATTGTTGGCAGATAAAGGATTTAATCACGGAATTTATCACGGAAAGCTTCCCGACAGACTCCGAAAACAGATGCAGCGGGATTTTCTTAGCGGTAATCAAAAACTAATCCTTGCAACAAACGCTTTCGGAATGGGAATTAATAAACCGGATATACGTTACGTAATTCATGCCGAAGTGCCATCTTCAATTGAAGCTTATTACCAGGAAATCGGACGTGCAGGCAGGGACGGCAAAGAATCATTATGCCTGCTTCTATATGACCAAGATGATCTATACACACAAATGGAATTTATTAAATGGTCAAATCCGAACGTTGATTTTTATTCCGCACTTTATGACTTATTAAAGAGAGATATTACCGCAGTTAATACAGTTGACGGAATAGAGTTACTGCGTGAACAAATGAATTTTAAGAACCGCAAAGATTTCAGGATTGAGACCGCTCTCGGTATGCTTGACAGGTACGGAGTAACGGAAGGTTCAATTGACAGCCACAATCTTAAACTGATAAATGAATTGCCTGAAGAATTACATGATGATGCAAGATTGAAGGAAAAGTTATTAAACGACAATAAAAAACTTCTATCTGTAGTAAATTATTTTCGCGGCGAAAACTGCCGAAGAGTATTTATATCAGAGTATTTTGGCTTCAATGATGAAAAACCATGCAACAACTGTGATAATTGTAATTAGATTTTTGCAAAATAACCAATTGCCGGAACCCAGCATAGTGCGGAGCGGGCAGATTGCATGATTACTGTACTTAATATAGTTGTCAGGAAGGATTGCCAAATAATTATAAAGGTGCATGCAAATCTGCCCGTCCCGGAAAGCGTGAAATATTAACTTTTTTTAATATCTTTTTTTTCAATAAAAGAACTCTTTCCCGCAAAAATTCTTTTCCAGGCATCTGCTTTTTTCCCATCAAAACATGTTTCTTTATGTTGTGATGATATAATTACAAGTTCCGTTGAATCTTCATAAGCCGAAACATTTATATAACCAAAGGCAGAGGATTGAATTTTTAAAGTATACTTAGCTTTATTTAGTAATGACTGATCAGAATTATCTATAAAATTAGGGATTGAAAGATTTGAAATTGAGGTTAAGTAACTAATAATTTTTGCGGAATCGACATTTTTATCATTTATTTCCCACCGACCATTTATCTTTACAAGCTGAAAAGAACTATCCGCCGGATAAGAAAAAGTAAGTTTACTCCAATTTTCAAAATTATCCTGTATTACATTATCATCGCGGAAATAATCAGCATCATGGTTAAATGAAAAATCGAGGAAACCTTTTACTAAATAAACGTTATCATCACCGGAAACACGGACATAAGTTGTCATAGTTCTTGGCTGCTGATATGAAAATTTTCCTATAACCATATCCAATGCAATTTTATTTCCCTCAAAAACCTTCACTCTTGTTCCCTCAGAACCAACTTTAAATTCATCCCACTTATCTTTAGTCTGTGCCGCTACGCTCAAAGGTCTAATTGAAGTAAGCTGAATTAATAATTCCTGAACTTTTGGAAATGGTACAAATACAGTTTTGCCGGCAGTCAGATATTCTTCCCAGAGACTTCCAGCTTTAAATATTTTTATTTCTTTATGGTTGAACGATTTAGGGAAAATACTTATTGATGTAACACTTGCCGTATCAACGGAGGCTATATTATTCCGGAAAGATGATTCGTCATGCTTTGCATCATAAATTAAAAATATTGCAACCAATATCAATAATACAAGGAAGGTAATACCCAAAGATTTAATGGAAAGTTTATTGACCATAGGTCTCATTCATCCATTTGATTCTAAGTATTTTTCTACGCGGGTGTCTAATGATACCGTAGCCAATTATAAGAAAAACACCGAATAAAAAATTGAAGTACTTAATTAATGTTTTCGTATTATCTTCAAGATTTGGAGTTATGGGTCTGGAGTTTATTACTTTAGTTCTCAGAGTAATTAATCCGGTATCATCGGAAAGCCAGTCGACAGCATTT
>Ga0181520_10013465_pt1 | contig 10298 bp, 6 predicted proteins | sample PEATcosm2014_Bin_29_FD_132451 | JGI IMG/M metagenome (GOLD analysis project Ga0181520, IMG submission 132451) | Peatland microbial communities from MTU Mesocosm Facility, Houghton, MI, USA - PEATcosm2014_Bin02_30_metaG | ecosystem: Environmental > Terrestrial > Soil > Wetlands > Peat | place... | reverse complement strand
GCATGTCGAATGCCGACAATCCCCGGCTCAGCGACGGATCGATGGGATTCACCGGCTCCGGCAATCCCGCCGACTGATCGATCGATTTCGAATACGTGTAGCTGGCCAGCAAATCCAAACCGTGCGAGCGATGATTCACCGTGGCTTCGAGAGCGTTGTAGTTTGCATTGGCAATCGTCCGCTGCAATTCAACGCTGCCGAACTGGGGACCAAACTCCGTTCGCGCCGCCTGCTCGTTGAACGGCCCGCACGCAGATCCCAGGCTCAAACACAGCGCCGGATCGGCCGCATTCGCCTCTTCCAGCACCAGCAGATGATGCGATGACGTTCCCACATAGCTGATCGTGGCCAGCGTGCTCGCGCCAAACTGCCGCTCCACGCTCGCCATCCAGTGCTGCGCGTAGGGCGTTACATCGTTGGGATCGACAGCCGGAATCCCCACCAGCGGCTCAAACTGGCTCCAGTTCACACTCGCATTCGGATTCGCGCGGCTCGCGCCGTACGCCACGTGCTGCAACGGGAACCGCTGCCCCGCGATCGCGCCTGTCGCGGCCACCGTGAACGGCGAACTAAACAGCGGCGGCGCTGCCGACGTATACGTGTACCCATACGGCGGATTCGCGCTCATGATTCCTGCCGACAATCCCTCATACGCCGTGTAGTACATCCCATAACCCAGCCGAATGCTGGTCGCCCCCTGCGCGCCAACAATCTTCTCCAAAGGCCCGCCCCCCGCAAGGGGGCCAGGGGCATACGCAACTCCCACGCGCGGCGAAAAATTGTTCCTCGCCGGCGCCAGCGAATCCGGCACTCCCTTGTCGCCGGGAAACACCAGTCCCAGCGGCGCGCCCGGAAACACCTGCGACTGCTCGCCCTTCACCAGCGTTTGCAGTTGGTTGAACTTCTCGTCCCATGGCCGTATGCGGTCCCAGCGCACGCCGTAGTTCACCGTCAGTTGGTTCGTCGCCTTCCAGCTATCCTGCGCAAAGGCCGACAAGTAAAAGTTGCGATTATAGAAACTCTCGGCCTGTCCCTGCGTGTAGCTCGACGCCACTCCCAGCAAAAAGTCGGCAAAATCCACGCCCGTCTCCGAGCCGTTGAAACCGAAGCTGCCGTTGAAAACCACGTCGGGATGCGTGTTGATCTGGTCCTCGTGCAGCTCGCCGCCAAACTTCAGCCCATGCTTGCCGACGATGCGCGAAAAAGCGTCCGCGCCCTCAAAGATGTTCTCCGCCTGCACCAGCGACGTCGTATCCACGCCGATCGTGAAGTCGTTGAACGCAACGCTCTCAATCCCCTCGGTCGACGGCTTCAGCGGGTCAATTCCATTAGCCCCCGGCCCCGCAAACCCCTGCTCCGCGAGCGTAGGGCCCACGCCGCCGCGCGGCTGTCCTACCGCATTCGCATTGCGCATATAGCTCGCGTGCGCCTCGTTCAGCATCGTCGATCCGAAGGTCATCGTGTGTTGCAGGCTCAACAACTGCGCTCTTCCCTGGCTGGTCGCATCGAATCCCGGCACATTCGCGCCGCCCGTTCCAGTCGGATACGGATTATCCAGCGAATACTGGTCCACGAAGTAGTAGCCCGTCAGCGCGCTCTTTCCGCGGCTCCAATCCCCGCGCATTCCACCCTTGTCGTCCTGCAAAGTTTCGGCCGCACTCGCCGTCGCAAACACCGCTTCTCCCGCATTGGGCGCGGGAATCGAAGCCAGCAGAAACTTCGCCGGTGCTGACCAAATGGCCTGCGGAATCATCCCCGTCGGAAAAACCTGCGCATACGGCTCGCCCGCGGTCACCGTCTGCCCCAGCTCTTCGGACAACTGCGCCGCCCACGCATTCCCGTTCACGCTCCCCGTCAGTGGAACCTGGCTGAAGTCTCCACCGCGCTCCGCCGCCGACGGAACCGCAATCTCGCCCGTATCGATTCCTTCCGTCAGCCGCGTTCCCTGGTAGTCGGCGAACCAGTGAATGCCCTCCCAATAAGTTGGGCCGCCCACAGTGCCGCCAAACTGGTTTTGCCGGTACGCTGCCCGGTCCGACGAAAAATAATTCCGCGCATCCAGCGCCGTGTTGCGCAAAAATTCAAACGCGCTGCCGTGCAGTTGCTCGGTCCCGCTCTTGGTCGTCACCAGAACTTGCCCGCCGCTCGAGTTCCCATACTCCGCATCGAAGTTCGAAGTCAGCACCTGAAAACTGTCGATCGCGTCCAGATTGGGAACGATCGACGTGCCCATGTTCACGTCCTCTTCCACATCGGCGCCGTTCACGCGGAACCCGTTCGAATCCTCCCGCTGCCCGCTGATCGACAGATTTCCCGGATTTGCGTCTCCCGAGGGCGGCGTGGTCGCCACGCCCGTCATCACCACCGCGCCCGGTTGCGCCGTGTTCACCGGCACAATCCCCGGCTGCACGGCCATTAAGTCGGTAAAGCTCCGCCCGTTCAGCGGTACGCTCTCCATCTTTTTCGATTGCAGTGTCTCGCCCAGTTGCGTGCTCGTCGTCTCAGCCGCCAAAGCATCTGCTGTCACCTCCACGGTTTCTGCATCACCACTTACCGTCAGCGTCACGTCCACATTCGCGTCAGGCGAAGCCCGGCTCACCACAGCCTGCCCGCGGTACAGCGCAAACCCCGCCGCATTCACTTCAATCGCATAGCTTCCCTCTGTCGCAACGGGTATTTCAAAGCGCCCCTGCCCATCCGTCACCTGCGCCGGCGGCGCATCCGTTCCGGCCAGCCGCAGACTCACCTTCGCGCCCGGGATCACCGAGCCCGTCGCATCGTGTACCAGGCCGCCGACCCTCAAACTCTGCGCGTCCTGCGCGCGCAATCCGAGCGGGCTGGCAAGTGCCAGGAGGAAAAAAACGAATGGTAGACGACCCCTCAAGCAAAGACCTCCCAGATAACCTGTAGCTGGCTCGCACCCGCAGCCAGCCGGCAATCGAATCGGTACTTCCGGCCTGGCCGTGGTGGCCTGATATATCGGACCATTTCAGTCGCAGTCATGCGGTGATCCAAATCACTTGAAAGAAAGCCAGCAACTACGCCGTTTTCGACCACCTCAGATATACGACTTATTTAGTCTTATTTAATCTACGACCAATTTGATCGGATATCAAATCCTGCGTCCCACTCTGCAAAATCCCCCCCAGTCGGAGGCAGCAGGGGCCTTCAGGCCTCTGAACACGCCGACACGAAGACCCGGGCTTCAGCCCCGGACCGTCCGCCCACGCGTTGTCATCCCGAGCGAAGCGCTTGTCAGCGGAGCCGAGGGACTTGCTTTTGTCTTTCGCGCTGTGCGCACCACCGGAGGGAGCAGGTGCCTTTAGGCCCCTGAAGTCGCCGGCGCGATTACGCCGGCTTCAGCCCCGGACCGACATCTATCGCATCATCCGAAGCGACCGGAATCGCACGAAGTGTCAGGGCACGAGTTCACTCGTGCCGAAAAGGGCACAAAAAAACAGGGGTTTTAACCCCTGCGCAAACAAAACGGAGGGAGCAGTGGCCTTCAGGCCCCTGAACCTGCCGGCGCGAACACGCGGGCTTCAGCCCCGGACCCTCTGCCCACCCCACGTCTGTCATCCTGAGCGGAGCGCTTTTCAGCGGAGCCGAAGGACCCGCTTTTGCTTCTCGCTCTGTATCAGGGCTTGGCTTCAGCCATGCCGAAAAGACGCATCAAAAACAGGGGTTTTAACCCCTGCGCGACTGCCTTCTCAACGCCACCGACCAAAACGACCTCTTAGGCCACATAACCATAGATCGCTTTAGCGGACCCTTGCAAACCGCGCCCGGTCAGCCTGCGCGCGGCGCGATTTTGATTCCGATCGCCTTCCTACGAAAGCGCGGAGTCTAGGCCGCGACAATATCCGCAGTTGACCCACCCATCGCTCCCAAAACGGCGATCCAGCCAGTCCCTCGCCTTGCTTCTGTTTTCGGAAAAGTACTTCGGATGGTCAATCCACGTCGATACCGACCCGCAACTCGCGTGATGGACCCTGTTGACCTCCGGGCGCTCGTTTAACACAAAGCCTTTTTTGCCCATCTTGATAAGTAACAACTCATCGGTCGTAGTAATTTGGCGCATGTGGTGACTACCCTGCCCTTCCCGCCCTCCGCTGCTAATGCCACTCCCAAACGGTTACCAAGTCCTGCACACCCACCATGCTCCGACTCCACGCAGCGCGGCGCGAGAATAGCGCTAGACGTAGAACTTGAGGGGCTGTTTTTCCGCATCGCGGGCCGAACCCATAGTCAAGACATCGCCCACCTTATTCGCAAAGCGTATGGTAACGGGTAGTCCGTCATTGTAATTGCAGGCGTTGTAGTTGATCTTGGTAAGGCCCATGATGTCGGTGAGCACGGTTTGAATCCCGGGAAACTCCCCGGTACTGCGAAGAACAGTGACCGACAGCGGATTGGGCGTTTCTGGGCCGATGTAGGTATCCAAACGAGGCACAAAGCCATTCGTCCAAAACAAGGCGTTACGGTCATCGAGGACGATGGCGGTTCCGCGCATCACTGGATAATCGCCGTCACGGAACAGTTTGGATTCGCCATGAGTCTCCTTAATGCGCACGCCGACTACGTTCGTTTCGGACGGCGCGGCCTGCCTAAACGCATTCCATTCTTCGTCATTAAACGTCGTGCGCCCGTGGATAAAGAACTCTTTAGGCGGCGCGCCGTGCTTGTCCTTGAAGGTTTCAAGCACCTTGGCAATCAGACTTTGCGCTTCCTTTGGCTTGAGGTGGAACTCATAGTCGCCGGTTTTCCATGGGCCGTTAGCGCCCCGGAACACAACGGCGTCCCCCTCGTTGAGAAACATCTGCGCCGCGCAACAAGCGTGTTCCCGCGGGTCGTTCGGGATCATCTTGAACACAAGCCCGATATAGCAGACGCCCGGCCTGACATGGGCCAGCTTCCACGGCGGCTCCGCCTGGGTCTTGTAATACAGTCCGGTCGCCAGATTCCACGCGACAGTCGCCGGATCCTGCAGCCCACGGACCGGATAGCCAGCGCTGTTCAGGAATTTATCGGGCGCGAGCGTCGTTTCGCGGACAAGTTGAGAAGTGTGCCCGAGCTTCAGCAACCGCGCCTTCACCTGCCGATGAAAATCGGGCACGTCGCCGAAGATGTCCTCGGCGCTCTGGTCAATGACCCCCTGAAGCAGCGGAAGGTCTGTCTTTTCTTTCTGGCTTTTGCCGAATTCACCCTTTGTCAACACGAGGCCGGTGCGCCGCGACAGCGGCTTGCAACGCGCAAAGATGATCTCGGGCAGAATAAACATCCAGACATCAACGGTTTTCTCCTCGTTTTTGTCATAGCGCTCGATCTCCCCCACATAGAGGTCTACCGCTTTGCGTACCGCCTCGTGCTGGTTCACCGTGCGCGTGGCATCGTCGAGCGCCTTAAAATCGACCGTGCGCTGAACAAACTCGCCGGGGCTGATCATGATGCCGAAGGCTTCTTCCAGCCCTGGAAAATTCGAGAGGTGCAGTCTATTTTCTTTGTCGGTCTTCTTGCGTGGCGGCACGGAGACGAAGCCGCCAAGCGCAATCGCCCAACTCCGGAAATACGATAGCCCGTCCTTCGTTCCGATGACTCCAACGGCAATTTCGCGCTGGCGCGTGGGGGCACTGCGCGGCCCGTAGAGGAAAAGCCCGTCCTTCGGATGATCGCAGGTTTGGCCGTGGCCGAAAGATAACTCCGGCTCGTCAATATGGATGACGTCGAGGGACTTCCTGGGCAAGTCCATCAGTCCTCATCCTCCGCGTGGAACAAACCAAGCGTGGAGTCGTCGGTCTCCTCCGCGTCGTCTTCCATCGTGTCCGGTAACGCCGTCGTGACGGGCGACGTGAACAGCGACGGTCTCGCATCAAGCGTGATAGCGTGTGCACCGGCGAGGGGCACCGTAATGCACGGAGACTCGCACGATAGCAGTTCAAGGAAGGCCATGAGACGTCCACGCCATGTGTTATTGCGCCAGCCCTTGCAGATCGTCCGCCGCAAACGGTGCTGCGTTCCGCTATCGCCGATGACGGCGCCGGCCCGACCACCGAAGGCGAGCTCCGCAAACAACACGCGCGCCTTGAGCTTGAAGTGCGGATACGGCCAAAATGACGGCGTTGCGGATAGGCCGAATTGCCAGACCCTGCCACCGGCCGCGTTACGCAACATAGAAGATCTGCGCTTGCCTTGGCGGCCCCATGAAATTTTCTTGCCCAAAGGCGTCAGCGCCTCGCCAACGTGAAATGCTGTCTGCGTGGCGAAAAGGTGCTCATACAGCCCCTTTGAGCGACAGAAGTTGTCCCATGCGCGGCGGAAAATCGAGAATACTCGGTTTTGAGCGTCCCGCTGACCTATTTCAGGTGACTGACTACCGCAGCTGATGAAGTCGAGCAATCGGGGCTCGGACTGGATTTCAAACGGGGCAACGTCGGCAAAGTCGCGGGCGACTTCCCCCGGCGACGCGAACGAAAAGAAGCCGCGCCGGTAGACTTCGGCGGGAACCATGCATTCGCGGCAGGTTCGCTCCATCAATTCGAGATTGATCGGCCCCGGCGGAAAGTAGTAGCGGATGGTCTCGGGCAGGGCAGCGACGCGAAGCCAGTTGGAGGTGAGTACTTCTGACTTTTTCTCGACCTTGATCGCCAAGCGCCTTCGGTAATTCTCCCAATTCGGATTGATCGCGGCCCCAGCCGCGCGCGGCACGTTCTGCTTCTCGAGCGTGTCCAGCAAGTCACGAAGACCTCTGGCCCAGCTACCCAGAAAATCGACCCACTCAAGTTCGCCGATGCCGAACAGCTTCTTGAACACCTCAAGGCGAAGAGGAATGATGAATCGCGGGTCTTGCAACTCCTTCGCAACATCCGAAGCGATTCCGATTTCCTCCTGGACGCCTGGCTTATCGAGGGTGGCGTCGCGGCAACACAAGAGCATTTTCACGGACCTGTTTTGGAGCGCACCGGTAATCTCTCTGCGCCACCGGTCTCCGGGCTCAAGCGTGAGGATGTCCGCAAAAACGCTGTACCCAGCGGCCTCAAGGCGGGGAGCAAGCCAAAGGACAAATTCATCGTCTTCCGGCGTAGCCTTGCTGATAAACACGATCCCTCGCGTTTTTCCGCTGAGGCCGAAGTCGATCTGATCCTTATTTTGATTGATCGTTGCTGGAGGCACTGCTTTGCTCGCCCCCTATCTCTTCCCTTAATATCGCACACGCAACTTGCTGATTACGCGGAACCTCGGGAGTCGGGGCCCAGGGATACCGGGGACGGGTACCAGGGAACCCGTGGACAGACGGGACGTTTCCCAACTTTCACGAAGAACTCATTGAGGCCGGCCCCTCATCTCCGCTGTCAATAGTCCGCCCGCCAACAGAACCGGCCCTACCCCCGCCTAACCCCTTCGCCCTCCATTCTTTACGCCCCGCACAAAAATTTCCTCAAGTTTGCCGGTTAATTCTGCCAAATCGCTAGCCTTAATCATGGAGGAGCAATTCCATGGCAGACACGACCGTTTCTACCAATACCGCAGACAGCGCTCAGGGAATCCTGACCTCGCTTCTGGAGCCAACCGAACTCACAGCTTCAACTGAATCTGCGGACCCGGCCGCCGCTGCGGCCCCGGCCGCACCCCCCGACTCGACCGAGCCGGCCGCAACCAGCGAACCGGATACCTCGACCGCACTCGAAACCACGACTGCACCGGATGCGACAACCAAACCCGCCAGCCCCAAGGCACACAAAGAAAAGAACGACGATGAGAAGGCCATCAACAAATGCATGCGCGCCTGGAACTACGCCTACAGAAAGGTGCTTCCCACTCTCGACGAGGACCAAAGCGACTGGCAAGCCGAAAAGGCGGGCAACGCAGCCTACCTCAGCAACATCCCGCCCCTCGTCGGCTACGAAAACATCTGCAACTTCATTGCATGCATCAACTACGCGTCCCTGATCAAAATCATCTCGACCAAGGAAGCGGCGCACTTCATGGCCAACGCCCGCATCGCTCTTTCCACCATCTACCATCAACCAACGCCCTTAGGCAACGGGGCCAGGCCCGTAGGCCGCCCGCGAAAGGTCGCTCAGCCAGATCCCCCGCAGCAGGAGGAAATGAAATAAAGAAAAATAATGATGCCAACAAAACCCGAAGTAAACGAGTTAACTCTTTTAACATCAACAAATCACTCTAAAAATCGTGGACAAATTTCGTCGATTTTATGCGCAAAAGCGCCCCAAAATGGCCCGAAAACGGCCCCAAATCGACCCCACGCGACTCCCGTGTCCACCACGGCCCAAGGTCCACCGTCCACGGTCCACGGCTCACGACCCACGTCCACCGTTCACGCCCTGCACAGAAGAGGCCGCGCATGAAGAGAGTTGCAGGGCAAGACGGTCAATTTTGACTATCATCACCGGCCGAATCGCGGTAGAAGATTGGATTGGCGATATGATCTAGATCACACCGGCACGCAAGACGGGAGTTGTGCCTTGGATTCAGAGACCCGCGGTCTCCGGATTCGTACCCTCAAAACGCAACTGGATGTGTGCCTGCTCGTATGCTCGACCCTTGCCAACGAGTTGCAGGCCGCCGACCTGACACCCAAGCACAAGACGGAGCTGGCCCATCGCTGGGAGAAAGCCTTGAAGGAGAGCCAAGGCTTGCAGCTTGCGATCGACACGCTGGAGGGGCAGGAAGCGTAAGCGGGAATCGCCGGAACTTAGGCGCTCCTGGAGCGCCGGTCAACAGATCAACCCCTTGCGTCCTCTACCGTCCGCTGGTCTCTGTTCTCTGCTCTCTGACCCCTGATTACCGAACGCTGTCTTCCTGGCCCCCGTTCGCCGTTCACGATTCACGCCTCCTTCTCGCCAAAAACCAGCCTTATCCTCCGGTCTGTATCCGCAGCGGCGCAATCGGCTGTGTAGAATGTTCAGCAAGCGCACATCTCTTCACCGCAAATGACTTACTACGACCAAGTCGCAGAAGCAGCCGCTTTTTTGAAAGCGGGGCTGGGCTCGCTCAATGCCCGGGTCGGCATCGTGCTGGGCTCTGGGCTGGGCGCCGTAGCCGACGCGGTCGGCAACCCGAAGATCATCCCCTATAGCGAGATCCCCCACTTTCCGCAGTCCACGGTTGAGGGTCATTCCGGCCGCGTGGTAGCCGGGAAGCTTGGCGGCGCGCCGGTGATCATTCTGCAGGGGCGCGTCCATTTCTACGAAGGTTACTCGCCACTCGAAGTCACATTTCCCATGCGCGTGCTCGGCTTGTTGGGAGTGCGCGCTGTGGTGCTGACCAACGCAGCGGGCGGCATTCAGCCGGGGCTGCACGTGGGCGAGCTCGTGTTGTTAAGCGACCACATCAATCTCATGGGCTGGAACCCGCTCAATGGACCCAATGTACCGCGCTTCGCGGTCCGCGCCGGCGCGGGCCAACGATTCTTCGACATGACCGAGGCCTACAGCAGACCGCTGCGCACGCTGGCGAAGGAGGAAGCGCGCGAAGACGGATTCACGCTCGAGGAAGGCGTGTACCTGGCCACGCCGGGACCGAGCTTCGAGACGCCAGCCGAAATTCGCGCGTTTCACGCGCTGGGCGCCTCCCTGGTGGGAATGTCCACCGTGCCCGAGACCATAGTGGCGCGGCACATGGGAATTGAAGTGCTGGGAATTTCGTGCGTCACCAACCTGGCCGCGGGCCTGGGCACGAAGCCGTTGAGCCACGAAGAAGTTAGTGTGACGGGCAAATGGGTGGAGACACGGCTGGCTGATTTGCTGAAGCGGGTAGCGCCGAGAATCGCCGAGAGGATAGAAGTGGAGGAGTGAGCGTGACAAGGTCTCGAGCGCAGGGGAGTCAGATGGCAGAAACTCTGAGCGCTCTGCCCGACCCCAGCGCATCGGCCCCGGCCGTTCAAGTGGAACCCCGCCTGCCCTTTCCTCCCACGGTGCTGGGCATTGCCGGCTGCTCGGGATCGGGCAAAACAACTTTGGCCAACGAACTGGCCCGGACGCTCGGCGGCCTGCGCTTTCATCTCGACGACTACTATCTCGACCTCGGGGACCTGCCGCTGGACGAGCGCGTGAGGCAAAACTTCGATGACCCGGCGTTGATCGAGGTTCCGCTTCTTGCCCGGCACATCGCGGCGCTGGCTCGCGGAGAAACGATCGACCGTCCCGTCTACGACTTTGCGACCTACACGCGCGTCCCTGGGCGCAGCCAGCGCGTCACTGCCGGGCCGTTCCTCATCGTCGAAGGGCTTTTTGCTCTTTACTACAAAGAATTGCTCCCCCACTACCACCTGCGCGTGT
>Ga0181520_10013464_pt1 | contig 10299 bp, 10 predicted proteins | sample PEATcosm2014_Bin_29_FD_132451 | JGI IMG/M metagenome (GOLD analysis project Ga0181520, IMG submission 132451) | Peatland microbial communities from MTU Mesocosm Facility, Houghton, MI, USA - PEATcosm2014_Bin02_30_metaG | ecosystem: Environmental > Terrestrial > Soil > Wetlands > Peat | place... | reverse complement strand
GCTGGGATTCAGGTCGTGTGGTCACTGTGGTCATCAGAAGAACTTTCCGTGGCTGAGCTGCTCGACGATCGGTCCGAGAGAGACGGCGGGGAAGAAGGTGAGGCCACCGATGATGAGGATGACGCCGATGACGAGACCGACGAACATGCCGTTGTCGGTCCTGAAGGTCCCGATCGACTCGGCGACGGTGTTCTTTGCCGCCAAGGACCCCGCCAACGCCAAGGCTGGGATCATGATGCCGAAGCGTCCGAGGAGCATGTCGATGCTTCCGATGACGTTGTAGAACTGGGTGTTGCCGCTGAGGCCCGCAAAGGCAGAGCCGTTGTTGTTGGCCTGAGACGTGAGGGCATAGAGGATCTCGGTGAAACCGTGGGGACCGTGATTGAGAGGCCCCGCGCGACCCTCGGCCAGCGACACGGCGATCCCGGTTAGGACGAGCACGATGAGGGGCATGACGAGTGACCCCAGGCCCGCGAGCTTCACTTCTTTTGCCTGAATTTTCTTACGTATGTACTCCGGTGTTCGCCCAATCATCAGCCCGCCGATGAACACGGCGATGATGGCGTAGATGAGGATCGTGTAAAGGCCGCTCCCGGTACCTCCAGGGGAGATTTCTCCGAGCATCATGCCTGTCAGGAGGGCGAAGCCGCCCATGGCGGTGTAGGAGTCGTTAGACCCGTCGACGCTGCCGGTGGAGGTCTGCGTCGAGGCGATGTCGTAGAGGGCGGACTGGGTGTCGCCGAAGCGCACCTCTTTGCCCTCCATGTTGCCCGTCGGCTGGCTCTTGATGCCCGCTGCGGCGACTGCTGGGTTGCCCACGTGCTCGGCATATGAACCGAATCCGACCCAGGCGCCGAACAGGATCGTCATCGCGGCTAGCAGTGCGACGCCCTGGCGGATGCTTCCCACCATCTTTCCGAAGGTGTAGGTGAGCGCGAAGCCGACGCTCAACAGCAGGGTAAACGACAAGAAGTTCGTGAGTCCGGTGGGGTTCTCGAACGGGTCCGCACCATTCGCGTTGAAGAACCCTCCACCGTTGGTGCCCAGCTGCTTGATCGCCTCCATGAAGCCGACCGGACCGACGGCGATCACTTGGGTCATGTTGTTCAAGACGTCGTGGATGTGAACCGGACCGCTAAGAGTCTGCGCGGCGCCCTGACCGACGAAGATAAGGCCGAAGACGAAGGCGATGGGCAGCTCGATGTACAACATGCAGCGGGTGATGTCCACCCAGAAGTTGCCTATGGTCTTGGAGTTACGGCGGGCAAAACCGCGTACGAGAGCGATGGCCACCGCGATGCCCACGGCCATGCTCACGAACTGCTGGACTGTGAGAGCGGCCATCTGAGAGAGGTACGACATCGTCGACTCGCCGTCGTAGTTTTGCCAGTTCGTGTTCGTCACGAATGAGGTTGCGGTGTTCCACGACAGGGCAGGCGCCACAGCCCCGAGATGCTGCGGGTTGAGGGGAAGAGAGCCCTGGATGCGGATGATCAGATAGGTGAGAAGGATTGAGACCGCGGAAAAAACGACCAGGGAGCCCGCGTACCGTTTCCAGCTCTGCTCCTGTTCGGGGCTTGTGCCAAGGCCCCAATAGACGGGGCGCTCGATGAAGCCGAGCCAGTGCACCCGGCCCTCGAAAACGGCGGCCATGTACGAGCCGAGAAACCGCCAGCACAGGCCCAGCACCACCACGAGGGCGACGATCGTCCAGAAGAATTGCATCAGAACCACTCCGGCTTGAACATGGCGACGCCGATGTAGAAAAAGGTGAGCACTGCGACTACGAGCAGAAGGATCTGGACGCCGTTCATATCCGGTCCAGTGCCCAGATCAAGCCCATGAAAAAGAGCACGAAAGCCACGGTGCCCAGCACTGCGAGGAAATCAGCCATGGGTCCAGCATCCGGTGCCGAGTGTCAACAAGACATAAATGTTGCGGCGCAAAGCGTTAACAGTTCATAAACAGACAGCCGGGCTGCCGTCACCTGGGCGGCCGTGGTGCCACGATCTCCCAGCTCAGCGGTGTCAGGGGAGAGGGAGCGGTCCGTCCTCGACGACAAGTCCGCCCACGGCTGCCCGCTCGGAGCTGACCGGCCGCGCGTGCAAGAGCGAGCCCTTGCCTTGACGGATTTGGATCGGCTGTCCGAGCATGGCCGCGAGCCGGAGCGCCGCCGAACCGGTCGCCTCGTCCTCGGCGACACCGAAGCGGGGTGCGAAACAGCGCACCCGCATGACTCCCGTCCCGGCCCAGGCCCAGTAGACGACGTGGTCGTGCTCGGACTGGAGGGGTCCGCGGAGGCGCTCGATCTCGGCCGGTGAGCCAAGTTGAGTGAGCCTCCAGTCCGGCAAGGTGCCGAGCGGGGCGTCGATCCACGTGGCGCCACCTGCGTCGGACCAGGCGCGCACCAGGCCCCCCGGAGGCCGCAGCTCGAACACCTCTTTGGGGCCACGGTCGGCGTGCAACACCCAGGCTGCGCCGACGAGGGGGTGGCCCGCGAGGGGGAGCTCGACAGCGGGCGTGAAGATGCTGAGCTCACCGGTTGAGCGCTGGTCGATGAAGATCGTCTCGCTGAAGCCGAGGTCGCGGGCGACCCGCTGCCGGTCGGCTTCGCGGACGAGAGCGCCGTCGATCACTCCGAGCGGATTGCCCCACTTGCCCGTCTCATCGGTGAAAACACGCAGGACCCGCACCGGCGCCTCATCGCTCCCCGGCGCCCGGCGATCTTCGTCGCGAGGGTCAGGATCGGCCACGTCTCGTTGCCTTTGAGACGACAGCAAAACGAAGTCCGGACCAGGTCTCGTCTATGGCTGCGATCTTGAAGTCCACGAGGCCGTTGGCAAGGCCGGCGGCCCGCACGGCGTGCTCTGTGACATCGCTGCGCACGCCCGAGGCGCGTTTTGGCCAGCAGATCCAAAGCGCGCCCTCTTCCGCTCGCTTGGACATCTCTCCGATCCGCTTCGACAGTTCGCCGGCAGACTTGAGGAACCATAGCGTCACGTCGCTTCGGCTCCGCGCCGAGCGCCGCACGGTAGCGCCAGGCGGGAGATCTGGGATCGCGAAAGCGGCCGGTGCCCCGACGAGGGCAACAGTCGCGCCCTCATGGATGCCGAGTTTCTTCGCGAGCGGCGTTCGGGAGTAGCCCGCCGATGAAGGCGGCGCTTGCACAGGCACGCTCATGGTCCGGGAGCATATTGTCGGCCGCCCGTCTCGTCGCCGCCGGGGCCAGCCCGACCTTGGGCTGCCCTTCGATCACCCCTGCACACGTCTTTGCGATTGCTCGCAAAGGGCCACTGCGGGGTAGCGTTCGGGTATGGAAGAGCCTGAGCAGGACGCGGGCCAAAAGCAGTCTTTCCGGGCCATCTTCGCCGCCGAGCCGAACGGCCCCCCCGGCCGTCTCGTGAGGATTCGTCGTGACGAGCTTCCAGACGAAGCCGTCACCGTCCGCGTCGGTTTCTCGAGCCTCAATTACAAAGACGCCCTGGCTGTGAGCGGCAAGGGCCGGGTCGTGAGGCGGTTCCCGATGGTCTGCGGGGTCGACCTCGCGGGCGAGGTAGAAGCTTCCCGTGATCCGTCCTGGTTAGCTGGCGATCGTGTGATCGCCACGGGCTGGGGGCTCGGTGACGAGCACTGGGGCGGTTACTCGGAGCTGGCCCGCGTCCGTCCCGAGTGGCTCGTGGCCATTCCCGGGGATCGTGACGCTCTCTGGGCGATGTCGCTCGGTACGGCCGGCCTGACCGCCATGCTGAGTGTTCTGGCCCTTGAACACCACGACGTGCGCCCCGATGCGGCCGGCGACTGGCCCTTGGTGGTGACAGGCGCCGGAGGAGGAGTCGGCAGCGTGGCGGTCGCGCTCTTGGCCGAGCTCGGATACAAGGTGACGGCCGTGAGCGGACGCCCCGAGAACGAGGCCTACCTGAAGGGCCTCGGTGCGAGCGAGGTGCTGAACCGATCCGAGCTCGCCGACGCGCCGCCGCGGGCCTTGGACCGAGAGCGGTTCGCCGGCGGAGTGGACGTCGTCGGAGGCTCGACACTTGCAAACGTGCTCAGCCAGACCCGATGGGGAGGTTGCGTGGCCGCCTGTGGGCTCGTCGGCGGGGCGGATCTTCCGACGACGGTTCACCCCTTCATCCTCCGCGGTGTGACGCTGGCGGGCATCGACTCGGTGCGGGTACCGCTGGGGCTTCGAGAGCGGGCCTGGCAGCGGCTCGTGAGCGATCTTCCCCCTGCGGTGATCGAGGAGATGACTGTCGTCGAGCCCCTCGAGAAGGTGCCCGAGCTCGCAGAACAGATCCTCGCCGGGCGAACCCGGGGGCGCGTCGCCATCGAGGTCTCAGCTTTATGACCGCCTGAGCCGTGCCCGTCTTCGGCGTCGCCCCGAGGCCCTTTGTCCAGGGATCTATCGCGCATGCCTCGCCGATTGCGGGTTCTGTGGGCCTGCCGTCGCGCGGCCCTCACCCGGTCGAGACGGCCTTCGTGTTCTCGGGCGGGGGTAACCGCGGAGCCTGCCAAGTGGGCATGCTGCGCGCCCTGTGCGAACGCGGGATCGTGCCCGACCTCGTCGTCGGATCATCAATCGGCGCGGTCAACGCCGCCTTTTTCGCCGGCCAGCCGACGCTCGAGGGCAGTTACCTCGCCGCAGAGATGTGGCGCACGGTGGCCACCAATGACGTGTTCCCGAAAGGTAGGTTGCACGGGTCTTGGCGGTTTGTCGAGCGGCGCGAAGCGGTCTACCCGATCGAGGGGCTAGGTCGGCTCGTACGAAGCTTCTTACGTTTCGACCTGCTGGAGGACTCGCTCGTGCCACTGACGGTGGTGGTCACACGCCTCGACGACGGAGTCGAGGAGTGGCTTACCGAAGGTCCGGCGCTGGAGGCTGTTCTCGCCTCGGCCGCGTTGCCAGCGATCTTCCCGTCTGTGGAGCGCGGAGGCAACCGTTACATCGACGGCGGAGTGGTCGACAATACGCCTTTGTCGGTGGCCCTCGCGGCCGGTGCGCACCGCGTGTACGTACTGCTGTGCGGCGGCGTCAACTCCCGTCTGGTCGATTACGAGCGTCCCTACGAGGCAATGCTCGTTGCCTTCGGGCTGTCGATACGTACCCGGCTCCGCCGGGACTTGGCCGCGGTCCCCGACGATGTCGACGTGATCGTGCTCGAGCAGTCCGGTGTCGAAGAGATCTTGTGGCAGGACTTCTCACACACAGAGGAGCTGTTGGAGCGGGGTTATCTCGACGCCCGGGTGGTGCTCGACCGCGTGGAGGAGCAGATCGCCGAACGTCGCGGCACGCGCCCGAGTACGAAATGGTGGTCGCGGACCAGTGCTCGCCCGCCGCTCACAAGGAGACGACCGCGTACCGAGCGACCATCTTGAGAGCCTTTGACCGGTCCAGACCGACGAGCTCGGCTGGCAGGCGAATGATCACCGGCAACCAGATCAGCAAAGGTCGCTGGCGGTGGCACCTCGGCGTTCTCCGCCCTCAGGAGTCGCCCGCCGACGCGCTCTTGCCCCTGTCGTTGACCGGCGGGGTGGTCCCCGCTGCTTGCGCGGCCACCTCGGCGGCGAGCGCCGCCAGCGTCTGCACTTCTGCAGGGGTGCGGAAGAGGTGTTCTCTGTAGTAGGTGAGTTCGGCGACGCTTTCCCGGATGTCATCGAGCGCCCGGTGGGCGGTGAGCTTTTGAGGCCGCGCTGAGTAGAGGTCACGGTACCAGCGTTTGCAGAGCTCTTTCACGGTGGAGACGTCGACGGTGCGGTAGTGGAAGTAGTCGTCCAGCGCCGGCATGTAATGCCTCAAGAAACGGCGATCCATGGCGATCGAGTTCCCGCACAGGGGCACCGAGCCCGGCGTGGGGATCTGCGACTTGAGAAACTCGATCGTGGCGGCAGCGGCCTCTTCGATCGTGACGGTGGACTTGCCGATGGCCGTGAGCAGCCCACTTGTCGTGTGCATCCTGCGCACAACGTCGTCCATGCCTGCCAGCTGCTCGGGCGTCGCGGCGAGGACGAGGTCAGGTCCTTCTGCAACGATGTTGAGCTCGTCGTCGGTGACGATCGTGGCGATCTCGACGATGACATTGCGGACCGGGTCGAGTCCGGTCATCTCGAGATCCATCCAGGCGAGCACCGAGCCGCATCGTAGTTGCAAGCTCCACTACGGTGCGCTGTCGTGCTCGAGATTCAATTGGTCCGGCTCGATGAGGACCTTCCGACGCCGGGTTACGCCCGACCGGGCGACGCGGGTTGCGATCTGGTGGCGAGGGTCGACACGGTGCTGGCTCCCGGCGGTGGGCGGGCGACGATCGCGACTGGGATCGCCCTTCAGATCCCGGAGGGCTACGCCGGCCTCGTCCTGGCGCGAAGCGGCCTTGCGGCTCGGCACGGAATCGCCTGCCTCAACGCGCCAGGCCTAATCGACCCTGGTTACAGAGGAGAAGTTGCGGTCATACTTGTCAACACGGATCCGGAGACTCCTTACGAGGTCCACCGCGGCGACCGGATCGCCCAGTTGGTCGTCTGTCGGGTGGAGGAGGCCCGTTTCGTCGTGGTGGAGGATCTCGAAACGAGCGAACGCGGCGCGGGGGGCTTCGGTCACAGCGGCCGGTGAGAAAGCTGAGGTGAAGTGCAGCGCCTGAGTGGGGTGGACTCCATGTTTCTCTACATGGAGACACCCACCAACCACATGCACGTGACCGGGGTGTTCCTGCTGGACCCGAAGACTTCTCCAGTCGGCTTCTCCTTTGCCCGGGTGCACGCCATGGTGGCGCGACGACTCAACCGGGCAGCGCCGTTCCGACGCCGCGTCGTGGAGGTGCCCTTCCGGCTGGCACACCCCGTCTGGATCGAGGATCCGGACTTCGACCTCGACTACCACGTGCGCCGCGCCTGCCTGCCGTCACCTGGTGGCCGGGCGGAGCTGGAGGATTTCGTGGGCCAGATCGTTGCGTTGCCGCTGGACCGCCATCGCCCTTTGTGGGAGATGTACGTCGTAGAGGGCCTCGAAGCCGGACTGGAAGCGGTCGTGGTGAAGATGCACCACGCGGCCATCGACGGTGTCTCGGGGGCCGAGCTTTCCGCCACGTGGCTCGACCTTCAGGCGGATCCTCCGCTCGAAACCAATGAGGACGACTGGCGGCCCGAGCGGGTCCCGAGCGAGGTCGACCTGCTCGTGGCGGCGTGGGCTCAGCTGTTGGCCGGCCCCGTTAAAGCCGCAAGGGGAGTCCAGCGTCTGCTGGCGACAGCCTTGCACCTCTCAGAGCACAACCGCGACCCGGGCGTCTTGCATCCGCCGCTCCCTTTCAGCGCACCGAGGACCTCGTTCAACCTGGCGATCACGCCACATCGTCGCGTTGCGCTCGGCGAGGTCCTTCTCGATGATTTGAAGGCGGTCAAGAACCATTTCGGGTGCACGGTGAACGACGTCGTACTGGCGCTTTGCGCCGGGGCGCTTCGTCGATATCTGTTCGCACGAGGCGAACTCCCCGAAGAGCCCTTGGTCGGTTTCGTACCGATCTCTTTGCGCGCCGAGGACGAAAGGTTGAGCGCCGGGAATCGTCTCTCTGCCATGCTCACCTCGCTTGCCACCGACGTCGCGGACCCAGTCGAGCGCCTACGCCTGATCGCCGCCGCCATGTCGCAAGCCAAGGCCCAGCATTCCTTGGTCGGTGCAGATGTTCTGACCGACTGGACAGAGTTCACCTTTCCCGCTCTCATTGGCCGCGCCGCCCGGCTGATCTCTTCGACAAGGGTCTTCGACCGTGTGCGGCCTGCGTTCAATGTCACGATCTCGAATATCCCCGGGCCTCCCTTTCCATTGTTCCTGGCCGGGGCCCGTCTGGTTGGGATGTACCCACTCGGGCCTGTCGTCGAGGGCGCGGGACTCAACATGACAGTGATGAGCTACTGCGGCACTGTGTACTTTGGTTTCAACGGTTGCAGGGAGACAGTGCCAGACATATGGGCTCTCCCGGCAATGGTCGTAGACAGCCTCGACGAGCTTGTGGCGGTCGTCCGGCCGCGGCGCCGACCGGGTTCCGGTGCTCGGGCGTCGGGGCCAACAGGTCGAGGTCGCCGCCCCGCACAGCCAGCCGCTCACGGCGGTTGGCAGTGAGCATCGGCGACGGGCTTGGTAAGATCCCTCCGAACGCGGACGTGGCTCAGTGGTAGAGCATCACCTTGCCAAGGTGAGGGTCGCGGGTTCGAATCCCGTCGTCCGCTCCAAATGGTCATCACAGGTGGCCGGGGGCCGTGTTCACAAGATAGCAGTGAACACGGCCTTTTCTATGCCTTTTGTGCCGCGAGAGCCGGTCGGGGGGACTCGGGGTGCCTGCCGAGCGCGTCCGGGACGCGGACGGGGGAGGGTCTTGCCTGTCTTTTCGGATGACGCCCCTGGGCGTGACTAGAGGAGAGCTCTAGCCAGGCACGCTCGGACCGTCGTCGGTCGGGGGTGGCACGGGCGGTTGCTGCTCGTGGCGTCGGGGTCGCTTTCTTCCTGGTCCGGAGACTGCCTGGCTTGCCCGGCGCGCCTCGAGCTGGTCCTGGCGTTCACGCGACTCGAGAAGGCGCAGGTTGTGGACCACAGCAGCAAGTGAGTACATGAGGGTGTTCTTCGCCGTGCCGAACAGGCGGCACCAACCGCGGCGGACGCCTTCTCCGGCAGGATCGGCGAGACGGGCATAGGCGCGTTCAGCTGCGGTGCGCCTCGCATAAGAGCGCCGATGAATCGGGCTCGGGTAGGGGTGCTTTTGGCGAGTCTTGTCATTGACCTGCGGGGCCACGGTGATGCTTCGCTGACGACAGCACCTGGGAGGGCTGCTTGGGGCTTGCGTGACACTCGGGTGGGAAAAGGACAGATTGAGCGAGGCCTCGACGAGCGGGCAGCGGAGCTTGCCGGCAGCCGCCGGGCACATGACACGCTCGTAGCCCTCCTTGTCTGGCCGGGCCAAGGGGGCAAAGCGGTAATGCTCGAGCTCGGCACAAGCGCGGTCATGGGCGGCCACGGCCTTCTCCGGGGCGCCCCGCACGAGGGGGCCGAGTGTCAAGAGGCGCTCGGGAACGCACGGGCAGTAAAGGCTCCCGTTCGCACAGACAGCCCCTTCGAAGGTGCCCTTCGGCCCGCGGTCGAAAGGATGCAGGTCCATGACGGGTTCGGCCCCGATGTTTCTAAGGCGTCGGCTGAAGCCGGTCTTGAACGAGTAACCGCAATCGGCGAGGACATCGCTCGGTCCTTTACCTGAGGCGGCCATGCGTTCTAAGGCCCCGGCCATCTCATCTGCGGGCTCGATGCTGGCGCTTTTCACAACGACCCGATAGATGAGCTCGGGATCCGGCTTTTCCGCCCCCTCCTCGCAAGCCACGACGGCGACCTGGGCGTAGTAGCCCCAGAACAGGGCGTCTTTGGCCCCGGGAGCGTTTCGTTTCGCATGACCCCAAGCGGCGTCGGGATCAGCGGAGATCTCCTCGCTCAACTTGTCCTTCGGACGGGCCCAGCTCTCGTGGTCGGTCCAGTCGACCGCCAGGCAACGATGCTCCCTTTTGGCTTTCGGCACGCTTGCTTCCAAGAGGGCGTCGATGAGACCCACGAGCATCGTCTCTTTGGCCGTGGTCTCGATCCCCGCCCGTTTCTTGGCGAGGTGTCCCGGGCGCTTTAGTGGTGCCACGCCCCTAAAGGAGGGGACAGGGCTCGGGTCGATCGGCTTCATCATGGCGTTGAAGCTGTGCTCGAACATCCTGTAGCTCGCAGTCTTGAGCCCGTCGCGGCCAGGTCTCGCCACGCCGAGGCGGACCTGGTCGATGACGCTCAGGTCGCAAAGGCAGCGATAGGCGGCCGAGAGATGGGCGACCTTGGAGTTCGAGATCGACAACAAGATGCCCAAGAGCACCGTGCGGAATGTGAGCTGGCGGGCCGGTCCCGAAGACGAGACGGCCTCCTCCAACATCTCGGTCACCCCCGAGCGGTCCAGCACCTCTTCGAAGCGCCTAAGGCGCGAGCTCGTGCTCAGCTCGAGCCCCCGAGCAACAAGACGAGCTCGGCCTCGTCTAATTGAGGAAGCGACAAGGCGAGGTCGAACAGTCTCTGGGAGTACTTGAGCCCGGCCGCTCGCAACAGCGCGGGCACACCGAGATCTTCCAGTTGTTCGGCGAGCCAGGTCGAGCGCATCCTCGAGACCGACAGCCGCTTAAGGCCGACGCCGCCGCTCAAGCGGGCAAGCACCGGGGTGGTGACGTTCTTTCTCGTCGGGGCGATGCCCCCCACCATGTTGCGGACACCGGAGAAGGCGGCGCACACGCAGAGCATTTCCT
>Ga0181520_10013463_pt1 | contig 10299 bp, 7 predicted proteins | sample PEATcosm2014_Bin_29_FD_132451 | JGI IMG/M metagenome (GOLD analysis project Ga0181520, IMG submission 132451) | Peatland microbial communities from MTU Mesocosm Facility, Houghton, MI, USA - PEATcosm2014_Bin02_30_metaG | ecosystem: Environmental > Terrestrial > Soil > Wetlands > Peat | place... | reverse complement strand
TTGGCTTCGTTGGCGATGAAGTCGTCCACCTTGGAGACGGTGCGGTTGAACACGGCGACCTTGAAACCATGGTCGTTCATGTTGAGGACGAGATTCTGTCCCATGACGGCGAGGCCGATGAGGCCAATATCACACGATGCTTCCGGCATACAATCTCCTGAAACTATCTAATTTGGTTTCTGCTCATTCGTACCGTGGTCTCACTGCCCACAGCTTGCATTGTTCGCCTTGGGGAAGGCAAGGAAGGTGATGCTTGCGGGCACCAAGTTGACTTTCCCGGCCTGTGCGTTCATTCCCCTCAGCGGGGGCAGGGCGTCGTTGGCGCGCAGCTTGAGTTCGCGGTCGTTCAAGTCGACAACTTGCCCCGTCAGGTCCGGCGCGGTCAGCGTATAACGCTCGGAGGCTGAAGGAACATCGATGGTTACGGCTTCAGTCTTGCTTGCATTGATGGCCAGCAGCGCCACGCCGCCCGGATCGCCCCGGAGGCAATGCGCATAAAGGTGCAGGCTGGGTGTGGGCGATGGTCCCGGATCGAGAACCGTCGTGCCCATAAACTTCCGCCACAGCAATGCCGCCCAATAGTTGGGGCGCGGTGCGTAGGTGGTCTCGTCGAGCAGGCCGTAGTCGCTGGAAGCCAGCGTGTTGTGCATATGCACCTGCACTCCGCGCTTTGCCGAAAGGCCAAGCTGATTGAGATAGCGGAAGCTGTCGAGGAAGGTCGAGGCCCAGCGATCGCCGCCGCATGCGGTCTGCGCCGTCTCGGTATTCCAAAGAGGCTTTCCTGGCTCGAAACGATCGCGGAGGCCGCCGTAGAAATCGATGACCTGGCCGGGCCGCGCCAGCCACTCTTCAGACAGGGCTGCTTCGGCGCTGGTTGTCGCGGCTTTGCCAAACATTCCGCACCGGCTGGAAACGCCGCCATACGAGTGATACGAGAAAGCATCGAAGACCGGACCGGTTGCGGTCATCAGGTCAACGCTGGTGAGCAGGCGCATCGCACCGGGTACAATCAGCGTTCCTTCTCCCGCGGCCCCAGGGCCAAGAAAGACCATATCGGGAAGAGTCTCCTTTGCAAAGGCTCGAAAGACGGCTATATCGCGGCCGTAGGCGGCGGCGTCATAGCCTTTTGGCGTGGCGGCGCCCTCGGGCATGTTGGGCTCATTCATGAACTCGGCCGCGGCGATGCTGCCGCCTAGGGACTTGGTGTAGGCGACAATCTGCCGCGCCTGTTCCGGAGTCCACAGGCCTGCCGCGTCGCGGGTTCCCGTGCTGGTAGCGAAAGAAGTGACGAGCCGGGCATTCACTGCATTGGTGAAATCAACCACGCCCTTCCATTGCTGGCGCGTAAGCACGCCGTTGAAGCCCTTGGGCGGCTTCGCCGGCGCGGGATCGTCCGAATTCTGGAAGTAAGTGGCGTTGGCCCATGTGCCGCTGACGCGTACATAGGCAGGTCCCAGGGCCGCGGCCAGCTTGCGCAGGCGGGCATTGCTCAAATCAATGGGCTGCCGATATTGAAAGAGAGAGGAGTCTAATCCGGCGGGCTGATTTCCGCTGGGCTGCTTTTCTTCCGCCTTGGCGGCATAGGGCTTCCAGAATCTTCCGCCCGTGACCTCGACCATCTCGACGTTGTACGACTGAAACCGCTCGTCGATGACGCCAATCTTCGGCATGGTTGCAGGTGCGATCTTCGCCTGCGGCGCATCGGCTGGACCTGCAAAGCAGGTTGCCGCTGCAACCATAGCCAGCACTCCACTTGCCAACAGCCCGGTCTTACCCTTCACATTCGCCTTCATTTTGGAGATCCCCTTCCTCGTTCTGTAAGCTCAGCCCACAGATTTCTGTTGCACCTTTCCGGTTTACGCCAGTCACAACCGGGAGAGTGCCGATTGTTACCGCTGGATGCGTGCCGAACCGCCTTTTGCAAAGGCTCGAACCTGGTCCAAAGTTGCCATGCTTGTGTCGCCGGGAAAGGTAGTCAGAAGTGCTCCGTGCGCCCAGCCCAGTTTGATCGCTTCTTCGGGTGTTTCGCCGGCCAGGAGGCCATAGATGAAGCCTGCGGCAAAACCGTCGCCACCTCCGACCCGGTCCACTACGTCCAGCTCGGCCGTAGGCGCTGTGTGTGTTTGGCCGTTCACCCAGGCGACTGCACTCCAGCTATGGTGATTGGTGGAGTGTACTTCGCGCAAGGTCGTCGCCACGACCTTCACATGCGGATGCTTGTTGGTCACCTGGTCGATCATGCCGAAGAAAACGCTGGGATCGAGCTTCGACTTGGCCGCGACCTCGGGACCAGGGATGCCGAGTCCCTTCTGCAAATCCTCTTCGTTGCCCACCAGCACGTCAACGTTCTCAACGATCTTGCCGATGGTCTCAACGGCCTTCTCGTTGCCGCCGGAGATCTTCCACAGCTTTTCGCGGAAGTTCAGATCGAAGGAGGTGACTGCGCCGGCTGCTTTGGCTTCCCGCATCATCTCCGCGGCCAGCGGCGCCGTGGTAGGCGAAAGAGCAGCAAAGATGCCGCCGCAATGCACCCACTTCACGCCGCCGGCAAAGATGGCCTTCCAGTCGAAGTCGCCCACCTTCAGTTGCGCGGCCGCTTCATTGCTCCGGTTGTAAAAGACCACAGGGGGGCGAACTCCGTGGCCCTGGTCGCTATAAACAGTGGCCATGTTCGGCCCGGTTACGCCGTCGTGTTTGAAGTGCTTATAGTAGGGCTTCACACCCATGGCGCGCACCCGCTCTGCGATCAGGTCGCCGATGGGATAATCGGATATCGCCGAGGCAACCGCGGTCTTCAACCCAAAGCAATCTGAGAGGTTGGCGGCTACGTTGAACTCGCCACCGCTGACGTGGATTTTGCACTCGGTTGCCTTGCGGAAGGGGATAATCCCCGGATCGAGCCGGTGTACCAGCGCTCCTAACGACAAAAAATCCAATTCGGCATTCTTGCGGATGTTCAATCCATGACTCATCGCTCGTTCACTCCTTATCTTCTACGGAAACTGCCAATCCCTGAACCGGCAAAACAAACCCGTCCAATCATAGACTGTGCAGAAAACCCTCGCACGCTACTTTTGCCCGGGAAAAGTGGCGCGCCGCACGCCTGCCGGACGGAACCGGGGGCAAAGCAATGCGGTCTGACCACTAGCATAGCACCACCCTATCAAGAGGCCAATCGAATAAGGAAGTAAATGCATGGCGGCTTTTGGTGCTAATCTTGTTTTGTCCTTGTTTTTAGCGGAATCATTGGAGAATTGCCATTTATGCCACGGATTGGGCAGGAAGCTACTGATACCGACCGGACCATGCAAGTGGTTGACCACATCCGCCATCTCATTGAAACCGGCGCCCTCAAGCCGGGTGACAGGATTCCCCCCGAGCGCGAGTTTGCGCGCACCCTCAAGATCAGCCGCGCCAGCTTGCGCACCGGCATCGGCTACCTGGCGGCGATGGGGGTGATGAAGGTGCGCCACGGCATCGGGACCTTTGTCGCCGACGGCCCTGCCGAGTTCAACAAGGCGTCACTCAGCCTGATGGGAGCCCTGCACGGCTTTCAATCCTGGCAGATGTTCGAGGCGCGCGTCATTATCGAAAGCAGCCTGGCTGCCCTGGCCGCCCAGCGTGGCAAGGAAGAGCACTACGCCGCTTTGGCCGAACAGGTTGCCGAAATGTACGCCATCGCCGATTCTCCGGCGGAATTTCTCAAGCACGACGTTCTGTTTCACCGCATCATCGCCCAAGCCTCCGGCAATCCCATACTGGCTGCCCTGATCGAGACGATTACATCGGCGATGTATGAGAAGCGGCGCAAGACCGTCGAACGTGCCCATTACCTGCGCGAGATGGCCGAAATGCATCGCGAAATCTTCCGCGCGATTCGCGCCCGCGACCCGATTGCGGCAAAAAAGGAGATGGAACACCACTTACGCGTTGCCGAAAGCGCTGAAAACAAAGAGCCGCCGGCCACAGGGAAAGCAAACGCCCATCCGGTTCGAGGAAGCAGGCTTTCCGCCGCAACCGCGGATGGGAGCGGCGCCGCGAACGAGGCCCCGGCGATGGTGGAGTAAAGAAGCCGCTCAAAGCGGTCGGGCATTGGGCCGGACGGGCGGCTCGGGCTCAGCGAGTGTCTTTCCTGCTTTGGCCGGCAAGCAACTGAGACAGCGAGGCTACGCCTGATACTGCGCGTCGGTCACCTGCTCCATCCAATCGACGGTCTTGCCATCGAGTTTTTCCTGAATGGCAAGATGGGTCATTGCCGTGGCTGGTGCTGCCCCATGCCAATGCTTCTCTCCCGGTGCAAACCAGATGACGTCGCCGGGCCGGATCTCTTCAATTGGGCCGCCCCAGCGTTGCGCCCGGCCGCAGCCGCAGGTGACGACCAGCGTCTGGCCGAGGGGATGCGTGTGCCACGCGGTCCGAACGCCGGGCTCGAAGGTGACGCTGGCGCCGACGACGCGCGCCGGATCGGGCGAATCGAACAGCGGATCAACCCGCACTGTGCCGCTGAAATACTCCGCAGGTCCTTTGTAGGATGCTTGAGAACCGTTGCGCTTGATCTCCATTGTTTATCTCTCCCGTCAGGTTTCCCGGCCTTGAAGCATCAGCAACAAAAGTGTGGATGCCGCAACGCCAAACAACGATGCGCGCGGTTCGGGAAAAACCTGCAAACGCCGACACAATGACGAAACAGGTTGGATTCGGATTCCCAGACGGTCATCGACCCGCCCGCACGAAATTCGTTCTCTTTCAGTAGTAGCACGTATTAATAATTGGTATGATGGTAGCAACCGCAAGGGTGAAGGCTAAATGGAGCTTTCCCGGCTGTTTTTCTCCATGCGGAGGGCCGGCGGCGGGTTGTGAAGGCGCTGTTTTGAAAGAAGATACGGAAGCACTGCCGGCACAGAGGCGCGTGCCGGCGCAGAGGAGTTCCCCGATGGGAGCAGTGTCAACAAAACCCGTGGGAACTTCGAGCCTCAACCGCTTCCCGCTGCACAGGCTGCTCGCCATTTTTGACGATTCGGCCAGCCATCTTCGCGGCAAGGTCATCGGCATCTACGGAATCCTGTTTGTTTTCAACACAGCGGCATGGATTTGGGCCATCGTGGCCTTCCGGCATTATCCGGTGCTGCTGGGCACCGCGCTGCTCGCCTACAGCTTTGGGCTGCGCCATGCCGTCGATGCCGATCACATTGCGGCCATCGACAACGTGACGCGCAAGCTGATGCAACAGGGCAAACGCCCGGTCGCGGTCGGCTTTCTCTTTTCGCTTGGCCATTCGACCATCGTCGTGCTTGGTTCGGCGGCCATTGCGGCGACGGCTTTGGCGCTGCAACATCGCATGGACTCCGCCCGCGCCATCGGGGGGGTAGTCGGCACACTGGTATCGACGATCTTTCTCTTTGCTATCGCGATCGCGAATCTGATCGTTCTGCGCTCGATCTACCGCGCCTTTGTGCGGGTGCGCGGCGGTGCGCCGTACGTTGAAGAGGATTTCGACCTGCTGCTGGCCGACCGCGGGTTCCTTTCGCGGCTTTTCCGGCCCATGTTCGATCTGATTAGCCGCAGTTGGCACATGTATCCCCTGGGCTTCCTGTTCGGCCTGGGCTTCGATACGGCGACCGAGATCGGGTTGCTCGGTATCTCCGCGGCGGAGGCATCAAAGGGGCTGTCGCTGTGGTCCATCTTGGTCTTTCCCGTGTTGTTTGCCGCGGGAATGTCGCTCATCGACACCACCGACAACATCCTGATGCTGGGCGCATATGGATGGGCCTTCATCAAGCCGGTGCGCAAGCTCTACTACAACCTGACTATCACCTTTGTGTCGGTCCTGGTAGCCCTGATCGTTGGCGGCATCGAGGCTCTGGGGCTGCTGGCTGAGCAGTTCCATCTGACGGGCATTGTGTGGACAGAGGTGCAGAGGCTCAACAACAACTTTGGCGTGCTCGGCTACTGCATTGTCGGGTTGTTCGCGCTGAGCTGGATCGTCTCCCTGGCGATCTACAAGTGGCAGCGGCTGGACGAGATCGAAGTTCGGCTCTAGCACACAGCGCTATTGCCTTCGACGGGCCGGATTGCTTTGAGAGCGAACAAACCATGCCATGGTCCAGGCATGACAATTCGTGCTACGCCGGCTGGCCTGGCATACAATCGAGAGTTGTTGAAGGAGCAAGTATGGGAGTTCTCAGCAGAATTGGTGTTGCTCTCGATTCCGACCTTCTGAAACAGTTCGACCAGTGGATGGGCAGACGCGGTTACACCAACCGCTCTGAGGCTTTTCGCGATCTGATTCGCGACCGGCTTGTTGGCGAACGCACGGCGACTCCAAATGCCGTTGTCGTGGGCACGGTCACCCTGATCTACGACCACGATGCGCACGGCGTGGGCGAAAAGCTGACCCAATTGCAGCATGACCATCACGAATTGGTTGTCTCAACCTGTCACGCGCATCTTGACCACGACTCCTGCCTGGAAGTGCTGATTGTGCATGGCAAATCGGCGGCGGTAGAGAAGTTCGCAAGCAAGCTCATCGCGCTGAAGGGGGTGCAGCACGGGCATTTGGTCAAGACTGTTCCCGCGCAGGCGTTGGCTGCACCTGAGGAAAAGGAGAACAAACACCCGCATCGGCATAAACACTGATCCGCGGGGAGAAGAAACAAGAGAAGCCGGGGAAGCATTCGCTTCCCGGCCGCTTTCTGTCTCCTACAATCTCCTATTTGCCGTTCAACTCACCTCAGAAGCTTCTTCCGAGCGAGAAACGCACCAGAAACGGTTCGGTGGGGTGGTTAACACGTCCGAATGCCGGAGCGGCTGTTGGAGTGATTTGGTAGACATAGGCGTAGTCGATGTCGGCATCTTTGCGGTTCAGCATATTCAACAATTCGGCCGTGACGTGCCATTTCTTGAAAAACTGATAACCAACTTCCCCATTGAGCAACACCGTTCGATTTGACTGATACAGTCCGTCCGACGTCAGATAGCGCGGGCCAAAGTAGCGCAAGCGAAGACTCGACGTAAGGCCTTTCAAATCGTGCAGCGCGGCGCCCGATGAAATCACCACCTTCGCCGCTTCGGGCACCAACTTGCCCCCCGGGCCGCCCTGTTGCCAATAGACGTTTCCATCGTAGTTGCTACTTACAGTTGGACATGAAGCCGCGCCGGTAGTGCACACATACAAGGGCGCATTGACAACCTGATAGCTCGCATCGAATGGGTCCACAAAGGTGAACTGGGCGCGGGAATCCGCAATATCCGCATCGAAAGCCAGATGTTCCGTCGGCGTGTAGTAGTTCGCCCATTCGATGCCATAGCGGTTGCTCGACTGTTCCGAGGGAAGCGTGCCTCCAGTGTCGCCATCCTGGGTGAGTTCGGAATTGCTGTGGAGGTACCAAAGCTCGAAGGTGCTTTGCAGATGCGGGACCCTCGTCGTTCGCACGCCGATTTCCCCGCCCTTTTGTTCGACCAGGGGAGAGATTTTCGGCTGGATCTGACCGGGGTAAGGATAGTCCGGCGAAACCGGTTCTACAACTTGCGTTGAGCCACGCCCGTCGTTCGAGTGAAAACTGAATCCGCCCTGCAAATAGAACTCGGTATCAGCCCACGGTCCAAAGATCAAACTCGCTTTGGGGCTGGGCAGGAACTTGACGGCCGAGCCGGAATTGAGTGCGTTCGGAATTTGAGTGGTGCCGTCGGACAAATTCGTAAGGTTCGGGTAAGCCAGGCTGGTGACGACAAATCTTTCTTGGTCGCCGCGCAAGGCCAGGACCGAACGGAATTTGCTCGCCCACTGGATTTTGTTTTCCACGAAAGCACTGCCGATCGTGTCCGTAAAGTTATCCCGAGACGTGGTCGATGGCAAAGTGGGGCAGGTAGCAGTGTCAAAAGTAGAGCCGGTGGGAACAGAGAATGAGGCGGTCGTACCGACGGGGGATCCTGCGGCGGTGCCGTTGATGGTTCCAGCAGGCAATATCACTGTAAGAGTAAGAGGAGTATTGGGAGCCAGATCGATGCAGTTGGGTCCGGCGGCGCTGCCGGCGGGGAAGAAACTGGCGCCGGTAGCAGAGTAATCGGTCTTGGTCGTGCGCACACGATTCACCGTCCGGTAAAGGCCGTTGTTGATCCAATCGTTGCGGAACTGCACGCCAAACGTATTGGACATCTTGCGGCCAGACCATGTGCTGAAAACCGTGTGGTGTGCGTCCAGGTAGCTCACCCAGCGCCTGTCCTGCTGATTGAACTGGTCCTCTTTGTTGTAGTCCACCAGGTAGTAGGTGAAATCGGAGAATAAATCGAGGTCGTAATACCATGCGGCGGCCATGATCTTCGATTCGGAATTTGTGCCTTGCCGATGCCACTCGCCTTGCAAGCTATAACGCTGGCTGTGGCCGCCGTCAGACGGGTTCAGTGTGCCGAAATAACCAACTCCGTATGGCGTAGACGGTGTGGGGTTGACTTGGGCGGTAACGGGGATCTGGTCGCTCGAGTTCCATTTCCCGTGGTAGGCATGGGCCGTGATGCTCGCGCCATTGTCGTCGTCGCCCTGACTGTAGGTTAGGATGCCGTTGAGTTTGTTAAACCCGTCCGGATGCACCCATGGGCCGTCGTAGTAATACTCTTCTCCGCCGTACAGCAAATTGCCCTTGCCGAGCTTTTGCGATACGCCGAAAACAGCCCGCCCATAGGTATGCGAGCCGCCTTCTACTTTGAAAAAACTCTCGGGCAGTGTCTTGAAGAACTCCACATGAGCATTTGCGGCCGAGCTGAAGTTGCCGACATTTGCGTAATAAGGACCTTTCTCGAAATCCACTCGCTTCACAAACTCCGGAATGACAGTGTTCATGTCCGAGTAGCCCTCGCCGTGCGCGTGCGAGGGGAGGTTCAGCGGCATATCGTCGAGGAAAATGGCGATATCGGTGCCATGATCCAGATTGAAGCCGCGAAGAAAATATTGGTTGGCCTTGCCGCCGCCGGCGTGTTGCGTGATGATGAGCCCCGGAACCGTCTCCAAAACCTCTCCCGAACGAAGAATTGGACGATCTTCGATTTCCGTTGCGCCCACCGTTCCCTGGCTGCCGGATTCGGCAATTCCGATGAGATCGTCCTCCCGGCCCTGCACGTTGACGGTGGTGCTCACAGAGCCCACGACCAGAGGAATGCGTAGCGGGGCCGGCGCCCCGGTGGTCCCAATGGCGACAAGAATTTCTCTGGTTTCAAAACCTAGATTCGATACGACAAGTCGATAATTACCCGGCGCGAGCCCCGAGATGACGAAAGAGCCGTTCTTGTCCGACTGTATCGCTTTTTGTACCGTGCCGTTTTCGCTTCGAACTTGCACCGTTGCCCCGGCAATCACCGCGCCAGAGGTGTCAACGACTGTTCCCGATAGCTGGGACGGATAAGTCTTATCGCTCGCTTCGAGCGGGTGGCCCTGCGGATCTAGCACATGGCCGGCGATACGAGCCGGGGCGGCAGCCTCCTGAGCCGCGGGCAGGCAGGGCGCCAGCAGAGAGATAAATACCGCCAACTTCTTGAGGAACATGGATGGCATCTCCAATTGAAAACGGAATCAAGGCCAGCAGCACGGCAGGCTTTTTGGGACCTGGAGTCTCTTTAAATCGGTGGTGCGAGGATGGACGCGGAAACTGTTCCTCTTCAACAGAATTATTCCACGTGTAGCACGATTTTTGTACTAGTATGTGGCATAAATATTGTGATTTCGTATGCAGCCGGGGGCGAAAACCTGCTCCGGGCCGGAAACTATGGCGGTGAGGACGCCTCTCAGGCGAAAATGGTTGTCGGCAATGCTGGAGACTTCCGTGACCGGGAAATTGGAATTGATCGTCGGGCCGATGCGGAGCAACAAGACCGCCGAGCTGCTGCGGAGAATCGAGACGCGCCGGCACTACGCCAAGCAGTACGTGCTGCTGCTGAAACCAAGCGAGGATACCAAGGCGGCCGTCGGGCTGGTGGAGAGCCGGAACAGGAACGGCTGCGGCAAAATGGCAGCTGTCGAGTTTCCGTCCACAGATCCCTGGGCGGCATTGGAAGTTTTGTCGGCGACTGAGAAGCAGATTGGCAAGCGCGTGGAGTGCGTGGCGCTGGACGAGGGCCAGTTTGTGCAGGATCTCTTTCCGTTCACCAAGCACCTGCTTGAGACGGGCTACGATGTGATGGTTTCGGGCCTGGAACTGGATTTTCGCGGAATGCCCTTCGGCGAAATGCTCGATCTCTCCTGGCTGGTACGCACGTACTCGGGAAATATCACCGAGCTGGTGGCGTATTGCGCTTGCGGGGCCAAGGCGC
>Ga0181520_10013462_pt1 | contig 10300 bp, 8 predicted proteins | sample PEATcosm2014_Bin_29_FD_132451 | JGI IMG/M metagenome (GOLD analysis project Ga0181520, IMG submission 132451) | Peatland microbial communities from MTU Mesocosm Facility, Houghton, MI, USA - PEATcosm2014_Bin02_30_metaG | ecosystem: Environmental > Terrestrial > Soil > Wetlands > Peat | place... | reverse complement strand
CTGCGCCGGGCTTTTGAAACTCCTGAGTGGACGCCGATCGTGCGCACCCGCGAGCACAACGGCGCGGAAATCACCGATGTGCTCATGAAGCAGGTGAACGGCGAAACGCGCGGCATGTTCGTGTTGACCGCCGAGCCGAAAGAGCTTTGCATCGTGCTGATTCTCGGCCCCATCCGCATGGATCAACTCGGCATGTTGAAGGGCCTCGGCGGCCTCGGCGCGCTGGGCAATATCGATAAGGACAAACCGAGCAAGCACAAGAGCGATCAGAAGCCCGGCGATCAGAAACCCAAGGATGGAGGTCAACAATGAATCGCCGGTTTTGGATTCCCCTGGGCTGCGCAGTCCTCTCTGTCGCGGTGTGCGTCCCATGGGTGGTGCGCGCGGCCGGTGCTGAAGGCGGCTTCGACGGCGTGGTCAGCTCCATCGAGCAGCAGTATCACGTGCGCGCCACGCGCATCCCGTTCATGAGCCTGGCAAGCCTCATTGCGGGTAATGCCACTCATCGCGGCGTGGGTCAGGTGCACATCGCCGAGTTCGAGCACTTCACCCGGCCCGCAGATGGCGAAGAGCTGAATCGCATCGTCGCAGAAAAGCTGGGCCAGGGATGGCAGCGCATCATTCGCTCGACCAGCCGCCAGGGCAGCGAACAGACGCTTATCTTCGCGCGCGGCGAAGGCAATCGCATGGGGCTCTTCATCCTCGATCTTGATGGCGGCGAGATGGACGTCGTGCAGGTCTCCGTCGATCCCGGCCACCTCAACGACACCATCGGCAAATACGAGCATCACGACGAGGACGAAGATTCCTCCAACTAAACCGGCCCGCCCCATTGCCGTTCGCGTAAACTGGCGGTCGAGGAGAAGGTCGTGACTCGGCTTGATTCCATTCGCCGCCGTAAATTGCTGCTGCCATTGCTGGTCGCAGTTTTCGCCGCCGTCGCTGCATCTGCGCTCGCGCAAACAAACCCTGCGGCTCCCCAATCCAGCGACGCCCAGAGCACGGTTGCTGCTCAAGCCGGCGCCTCCATCGAAGTCGCGGTCATCAAGCCGCACGACCCCAATTCGTATCACAACAGTTTTTCATTTCGCGGCGACCGGTTTTCCTTGGACGATCAATCGGTTTCGAGGCTGATCGCCTTTGCCTGGGCCATCAATCAAAACCAGATTGTCGATGCGCCCAACTGGCTGCGCGACGAGCATTACGATATGGACGGCAAGACCAGTGCGGAGGCCGACCCCACCGTTCCCCAGCAGCAACAAATGATCCGAAAACTTCTTGCCGACCGTTTCGGGCTCGTGTTTCACCGTGAGAAGCGCGAACTCTCCGTCTATGCGCTCGTGGTCGCCAAGGCGGGTCCGAAGCTCGTGCCGGCGGCCCACCCCGATGCTCAGCCGGGCCAGCACAACGAAGGCCACGGCACGCAAACCACGCGGAGCTTTACCAGCGCGGCCATGTCGGATTTCATTTTGACGATGCAATTCTTTCTCGACCGTCCTCTCGTGGATCAGACCGGCCTCACCGGCCGCTACGATTTCGCGCTGACCTACACCTACGCCGACGCGTCCACCTCCGATCCCGACGCGCCGCCGCCGTTATTCACGGCGCTCCAGGAGCAGCTCGGCCTCAGGTTCCAACCCACGAAAGCCCTGACAGAAGTTCTGGTCGTCGATCACGCTGACCGCCCCTCGCCCAATTAAGCGATCACGCGCAACAACAGGTCGCATACATTCGGTCTTGAAAGGGCAAGGTTCTTGAGCACCACGATCGCCATACGGAGGCAGCGCGAGACTTTAGCCTCACCAATCCCGCCCGCAATTTTTCAGGGGTTAGCGTTCGCGGCGCAGCCGCGCGCGTCCTGTATCAGGGCTTGGCTTCAGCCATGCCGCAACCCGCCCACGCAACTTTTGAGAAACCAAGTACGCGGCGAAGCCGCGCTCCAACCAACCTCCCGTAGGGAGGGAAAGATAATAGCCCAGGGTGAAACCCTGGGAACCGCGCCGTTCCAACCGAAAATAAAGTACGCGGCGCAGCCGCGCTCCAGCCTTACCCATCCGCACACTGTCAGATTGAGCAACAAAATTTAGCTGCCATCCTCAGCAACAATATTTGACTTTCATCCTGAGCGAGTCCCGCCGTGCCGGGACGAGTCGAAAGCCTGCCCTGAGCGGAGATCGCGCAGCGATCGCAGTCGAATGGGGACCTGCGGTTGCCTTTGCATTTGCCTTTCGTCCCTATTCCCTGGTCCCTTAGTCCCTGTCTTTCTACTCCCTATTCCCAAGGTCCCCGCCCATCCTGTCCGAACATCCAGCCAGAAATTCCACGCATCGCCTCCCACAAGCCGACTTCTCGTTACTGATCCGACGCACATTCGGTCACAAGGGCACTCTCAGGATCGTCACCACTTTATCCTTCCGCTGTCTGTCATAATGGTTGCGATTACCAAGAGAGAGCGTCACTCGTGAGCAAACATAGCAAACACACCGCATCAGTTCATCAACCGGACACGAACAAGAAGGCTTCGAACAAGTCTTCGAGAGATCAGGCGCCTGACGGGGACGCCGAGCGAACGAAGATCCACGGACTGAGCCAAGGCTTTCTCGATCGTATCCGCCCCTACTACCTCGGGGATGATTCTGGTACTCAGAAGGCGCGATATGTGTTGTGGGTTGACATCATGGGCTCGCAAGGCAAGATGCTCAGAAATGTTCGTACCGCTGCAATCCCACTTATGAAGCTGCATGTTGCAGCCTTAGCGGCAAAGAAGAAAACGCTGGGAGGCATCGAACTATTCCCCGTAATTGACGGGATCTACGTCGTGTCCGAACACTTCAGCTCGGTCGCGTTCTTTCTTTCTGACGTCTTCCGGTCCATGGCCGCTGAATTTCTTGTGCTTAAGAACTGGGAACGATCAGTCATTCGCGGCGCGGTAGCGTATGGACCAGTCATTCTCGGTGAAGAGTGCAAAGGTGGCTCCCTATTCTTGAAAGAAAGTGACTACGCCAATGGAATTCTGCTCGGAATGCCTCTAGTTCAGGCGTACACGGCAGAGAGGGGCGCCCCCCCGTTTGGAGTCTTTGTTCACGAGTCGGTACGGGCGTTCGGTCAAGTGGGGAAGCACCCCATAAACACACCATTGTGGCGCTGGTGGACCAAGAACACGGAGAATTCGAAAATCGCTGCAGCTTTGCTACCTTGCCTTCATGACTACTTCGGTTGGTCACGAAGCAATCCCGTCGCCAGTGGGTATCCAGTCGACCGAATCGAGCTTCATCAGGTGCTCGCTAAAGAGTATCTTGGAGAGTTCAAAGACGGCTGGAAGGCTAAGTCGGCTGCGGCTCCATCGAAAACTGAAGGAGAGCATTATCAAACAAAGGGCAATCTCTCACACCTAGAGAAGCAGATTAAGAAACTGAAGGAAAGGCTCCAGCTCAGGCAAGAACAAATTAAGCAGATTGAGCCCATCCTCTCGAAGCGGGAGGAAGACCTGAAGGCCCTGAACCAAGACCACTCCCTCGACCGCGAAGTGCGCCGCTTGAAAATCCTGAACGTCGTGGCAGAGAGCAAATCTGAGATTCAGTCACTCCTCGATGAAACGCAACGCGAGACATTGATTGAGTCCGAGCAAGGGGACTCCGTAATACAAGATGAGGATTAGAACATGACCGATCCCTCAAGCAAGCCCTCCACGACTTGCCCGTCGATGCGGATTTCAGGCTACGGAAGCTGGTGAAAACCAATCGGCTGTACACGGTTATCGCGCGGTGAGGGTCAGTGAGGCGGGTGGCCTCGGTCTCGACCCCTCAAAAACCACACCGAGGGCGCCCCCGGTCCCTCGCTCTTGGGGACCGGGGGAACTCCGCAAATCAATTGGCAGGAACAAGCCCACAGTCTAACAGGATCGGTCCCGATAAACGCCCTAGCCGACGCCGATCCTCACTGAGGGCGATGCCTCGCGAATTCCAGTCGCATCGCGGACCTCACAGGGCTAGGTTTCTCGTAGACGTGAGCGGCGGGTCTGGGTGAAGCATGCCGTTACAAGGCCTCCGGAGTAACGCCGCCCTCTCTTTTCGTCAGGGGCGCTCCTGCGACGCGTCGCCAACCACTCGCACTAGCCGCCAATTGGGTCCGCCCGTTTTGGAGCCTCGCTCGCTTCCTGTCCGAGCGGACCCTTGGAATTGTTCAGATCATTCCCCGGCGCCGGCAGATTGGCTTGCAGCCAAACAGTCATGGACGCCGAGACGCCTACAACCAGCAGCAGAACCCCGGACAGAATTTCCGAAAGGCAAAGAGCCCTCGCTACATGGCCGATTGGTAGTATGTCCCCGTATCCCACAGTAGCCATCGTCACAACGCTAAAATACATCGCATCTTCGATACCGTGCAGATTAGCGTATTCGCTGGGCCACAACGACGAGACTGCAAAATGCAGGATGCCGAAAGACGCTGCGCAGATTAATGCGAAGCACAGAACGACGAGGGGCGATGCCTGGGCCTTATAAGTTCCGAAGAACCCTAGGACGCCATTCTCCAGCTTTAGACCCCCAACCGGGACCGTTACAGTTGCATAGACGATACAGCCCGCAACATACATTCCGACAAATGTCGCATGCAGCGACACTAATAAGTAGGCTGCCACGACCTGTGGCGTCATAATCCACAATACGGTAAGCACACTGTGGCTCCTTACCCATACCTTGGGGTCTCCCCCTTTCTTCATTCCCAGCGTGACAAGAAGGAAGCCCCAGACTACGGCTAGGAGCACCACGGGAAACACGATCAATATGGCCGGGTGGCGACGCAAAACCGCCTTTACTGATGTTGGATCAAAAGCCACATCTTGATCAAACAATCCTCTGGGACCTGTCTTGCGAAGAAGTATGGAGAACATTACAGGACACATGAACATCGCGAGAAGCAGCAGGAGGGTCGGGTGCCTAGCGGGGTGCACCAACCCGTAGAGCGAGAGAGAGATGACCAAGAGAGTGAAGACAGCGACAGTCGCCCAGATAATCCGCAGAATCTTGCGGGCCTTCTGGGGTGTCATTTTCGATTTTCCCCGCATGCATGGCAGTCTATCAGCCGTCTCACATCTTCCGCCGACATCTCTCTGGCTCTTAAGGCGAATGAGGAGCCGACGCCTAGGGCAAGTCCCCCAAACGCCGTAACCGACGCCAACCCCCTGCCCAATCCCCATCCAAAATAACCACCCCGCAAGACCCCCAAGCCAATTTTCTCCATAAATCACTCAAAACACTCGGCAAATTCCGCCCGCCGCATTGCATAGAATTAACCGCATACGGCGCATACTGTTCCCATGATCGCCCAACCAGGCCCACGGCCCACTTCTTCACTCCCTTCACTCCCTTCACTTCTTCACTCATTTCACTTCCTCACTGCTCCATTGTCTATTTACCATTTAGTTACTCCACCCCCTCCCCCCCACCCCGGTTCAAGCGAACCCGCGAAGCTGGAAGCTGGCTTTCTCGCTCCCTGCCGGGGCCCCCGGCGGGCGATTCTTGCCCGCTGGGGTGGCTCGCTCCCTCGCTCCCTTGCTCCCTCGCTCCCTCGCTCCCTGCTCTTCCGCACCCCCGGCGGCTGTTTACTATTCGCCAACTCCCCCACCCCCCCCACCCCGGGTACGAGCTGGATTTTGGGAGCAAGAGGCCGGAAGCCGGTCCCCGGCCGTGGGTCTCTGATCACTGACAACTGATCACTGAACACTGGCGGCAACCCCGCGGCAAATCGAGTTGTGAAACTGTGGAGCTTGGAACCGACTCCAAATCAACAACTTACAGAGAAAAACCGCACAGAAACACAGTTTCTGCGTTTCTGTGTTCCTGTGGAGTGCAATCGCATCGGCATTTTGGGCAGAGAATGCGCCGAGGTCCACGGTCCACGAACCACGACTCGTTCACCGCACCTTGAACGCCTTGTCCACAATGGCGTTGGGGTCGCGCCCTGCGGGGAGCAGCGTGAACAGCGATTGCGTTGCAGTGCGCACCACGGCCACGTCGCCCGAGCGGCGGTCCGCCACAAACAGCAGATGGCCTGCATCGGAAAATGCCATGGCGGACGGTCCGTCGCCCACATGGGCCGATCCAATGCGCTTGCCGTCGTCAATTGAATAAACGGTCACGTCCTGCGAGCGCTGGTTGGCCACGTAGAGCAACGCGTTGTCGCTCGAAACCAGCCCGAAGACCGGATCGGCGCCGATCATGTAGGTGTCGCCTACTTCGTCCGTGGTGTCGTAGATCTCGCTCACCGAATCGGAAAGGGAATTCGACACGAAGATCTCGCCGCCATCGGGCTTCATGGCCAGGTCCACGGGCGCGCGCTGCACATCCATCAGCGCTTCCAGTGCATCAGGCTGATTAGGCCGCGCCTTGGAATTGGCCAAGGCAATTACCATCACCTGGTGTCCGCTGGAGCACGCGACGAAAGCCTTCGAAGAATCCGGCAAAATCACGGGGCTGGCCGCTCCGGGGCAACCTCCGAACACCGCGCGCACATGGCCGTCCGCGGAATCCATCAGCGTAACGGAGTTGCCCTGCTGATTAGCGACCACCAGCGTCTTGCCATCGGCAGCGAGCCGCGCCGCCACAGGCGTTTCGCCCACGCCAAACAGCGCAACCTCGCGTCGCGCCTTCAGATCGATGACAGAAACTGAATTCGATCCGGAATTCGCAACATACGCGTGCGCGCCGTCCGCGTCCACATCAATCGACAGCGGCTGGCGATGCACGGCAATCGTCGCCACGACTGTGTTGTGCTCGGCATCAATGACGGAAATGGATCCGTTGGCGCCCGCAGCGCCCGCGTTCACAACGTAGATTTCGTTGCGCGTGGGGCTTGCGGCCACAGCCACAGGATGCCGTCCAACCGGCAACTCGCGGTCCACGCGGACATCCACAACGTCCAGCACGGTCACCGTGTTGCTGCCGCCGTTGGTTACATAGGCGTATTCGCGATAGTTGGGCGGGTACTGCGGAAAATCGTGCGTCCGGCAGCCGCTGAGAAAGAGCGCGATAACTGCGATCGCGGCGAAGCTCGCTGCCTCAGGGACAACTGGCACCTGACACCTGAAACCTGAAACCTGTTCTCTGCTCACTTTCCACTCGCTGCCGCGGCGGGAGCTGCCACGCCTCGCGCCAGGTTGCGGCCGACAATCGGCGCAATCTGTTCAATCTCGTTCATCAGGGTTGCAAACTGCGCGGGATACACTGACTGCGGACCGTCGGATACCGCGTTCTCGGGATGATTATGCACCTCGACGATCAAGCCATCGGCGCCCGCAGCAATCCCTGCTCGCGCCATGGGCAGCACGCTGTCGCGGCGGCCGGTGCCGTGGCTGGGATCGACGAGGATCGGCAAATGGCTCACGTGCTGCAAGGCGGGCACAATGCTCAGGTCGAGTGTATTGCGCGCATGGTCTGAAAACGTGCGCACGCCGCGCTCGCACAGAATCACCTCGTAGTTGCCCTCGCTCATCACGTACTCGGCGGCCATCAGGAACTCTTCCAGCGTAGCGCTCATGCCGCGCTTGATCAGCACCGGCTTGCGCAATCGTCCCGCTTTCTTCAGCAGCGAAAAGTTCTGCATGTTGCGCGCGCCGATCTGGATCACGTCGGCCCACTCTGCCACCAGGTCCAGCGTCTCGGTATCGAGGGCTTCGGTCACGATGCGCAGCCCGAACCTGTCTCTGACCTCGGCCATGATCTTCAATGCTTCCAGGCCGAGTCCCTGAAATGCGTAAGGCGAAGTGCGCGGCTTGTACGCGCCGCCGCGGAAGAACTGCGCGCCTGCCGCGGCCACCTGCTCCGCAATGGCAAAGGCCTGTTCGCGGCTCTCAATGGAGCATGGTCCCGCGATCACGGCCAGATCGCGGCCGCCAATGGTCGCGCTGGTTCCCGCGAAGCGCACCACGGTGTCTTCTTCTTTCACATCGCGGCTGGCGAGCTTATAGGCCTTTGAAACGCGGATGACTTCCGCGACGCCAGAGAGCGATTCCAGATTCCCGCGGTTCACCTCGCCCTGATTGCCGGTGATGCCGATCGCGGTGCGTTGCGCTCCGGGCAGGGGATGGGGACGGAAACCCAACTGTTCAATATGGTCGCAGACCGCCTGGATCTCCTCCTGCGTAGCCTGCGCCTTCATTACCACCAACATGAAACGCCTCCCGATCCCACAGTTTACCGGGTGGGAGAACTGAGGGCAATTTCGAGGCAGGGCGACTGGGCGCTTCGGGCGGCTCGGAGTGGTTCGCATTGTCGCCCGCTCGCGAGCACAAGGTCAACGACGCAGATCCGGAGTTGGCGCGCGGCCAGGCGGGTACGGGTCCGCACTAGTCGGAGTCGTCCGTGGCTTCAGTGCTTTTTGCGGCTACCACCGCAGGGGCAATAATCATTCCGATAAAGGCCAGAGCAATGATGATGTCATGCATCGCAGGATCCCTCGGGCGGCATCCAACAACCGCCCACACGGGAATCATCGGCGGAGCGTGAAGAATTTCCAATACAACTAAACCGTGATGCCACGCCTAAAGTGTTATTGTGGGCAGATATTTTCATGGTTCAAGAATGGGAATCTTGACGACCGCGCGTCAAAACGCGCCCGGATTGGGCGCTAAGCCTCTCAACGCGCAGGAGATTTGCCCGGATGATCCAGGCTGCCGGCCCGCTTTGCCTCGTGCTTTTGCGCGCGCCACTTCATGCCTAGCCATGCCAGATAGCCCAACTGGATCACCCAGGTGATGATGTAGGCTGCCACGCGGAATTGGTGGTCGAGAATCGCTGTTGAGTCCATGTTTCCCCTCGGTCTCCAAGTATCTTAAGCGATCAGGCGTTGAGCGCCGCCTGCGCTTCGGCAGCCGCAATCTTCTGGTGCTGCCGTTCCACGCGATAGCGCAGCGCAAAGATCAGCACGCCCCAGGCAAACCACGCCAGCATATTCCACATGAGCGCTCCCACCATCGATGGATCCATGCCCGAGCCCTCTGCTCCGCCGAAGACCGGCGCAGGATGCTGTGTGCGCCACCAGCGATTGGCCATGTAAACGATCGGTACGTCGAGCGCGCCGAAGATGCCCAGCACGGCAGCCAGGGTCTGCATCTGCGGTCCCGCGGCGAAGCGCCGCAAAAGCAGGTAGCTCATATAGATAAGCCACAGAACCAGGGTTGTCGTGAGCCGCGCATCCCAGGTCCACCAGATGCCCCACGCGCGCCGTGCCCAAAGAGGACCTGTCGTCAGTCCAACCGTGCAAAACACCACGCCAACTTCGGCTCCTGCAAGAGCCAGCGCGTCCGCGATCTGCGCCCGTCCGGGGAAGTTGCGCCGAAAGCCTAGAAAACCGAGGGAGCCGGCCAGGCTAACGGCAAAAAATACAAACGCCACTGCGAAAGATGGCACGTGGTAATAAATGATGCGAAAGATTTCGCCCTGCATCGCGTCGTTGGGCGCGACATAGATCGCCTGGTAGTAGCCCCAGACCATCAGTGCCAGAGTGATGAGAACGTAAATGCCGATCGCGAGTTTTTTCATGGGGAAATCCCGGTGATTCCAGTGTACGATGCGGACGTCGATGAGACCCTAATTGAGGCACCGGGTTTAGCGACATTCAGGCAGCAAAAAGCCCCGGGTCGTCAATCCGGGGCTTTCGCGATTTTCATCTGCCAAGCCGGTGGTTGGCGCCGCTTGAGAAGCAAATACCATGATCGGCTGGTTTTGCTGCTCGGATTCTGCGCACCCGACTGGCTTAGGCAGAATCACGACCCGGGTCGTTGTGCCAGTTGAGGAAGTGTCACAACCGGGAACTCCCGCTCAACGAACAGGCGCTAGAATCGCCAGCATGAGTGTGAAGGCGGGCAGGATTCCGGTGCTGGAACTGCCCGGGTTCTTCCTTCACATCAGTGAAAGCCTCGCAAGCAGTTGACGCTGCTAGGATGGACCTGCCGGCCAAATAGATGCGCGACCACCTCGCTACATTGATCGACGACTTTCGCCGCTTCGACCGCGAGACTGCCGTGGTGCATTATCGCGGAAACCGGCGTCATGTCAGTACTTACGGCGACCTGGCGCGCCTCGCCGGCCGTTTCGCCGCGTTTTTGGCTGAGCAGGGCATCGTCCAGGGCGATCGCGTGCTGCTCTGGGCGGAAAACAGTGCCGAATGGATTGCCGCCTTCCACGGCTGCCTGTTGCGCGGGGTGCTGGCCGTTCCCCTCGACGCTGCCGGAACCGCCGACTTTGCCGCGCGCGTGGCCGCGGACGTCCATCCCAAATTTGCCGTCGGCGATGCAACCCTG
>Ga0181520_10013459_pt1 | contig 10301 bp, 7 predicted proteins | sample PEATcosm2014_Bin_29_FD_132451 | JGI IMG/M metagenome (GOLD analysis project Ga0181520, IMG submission 132451) | Peatland microbial communities from MTU Mesocosm Facility, Houghton, MI, USA - PEATcosm2014_Bin02_30_metaG | ecosystem: Environmental > Terrestrial > Soil > Wetlands > Peat | place... | reverse complement strand
TGCAGGGCTGGCGTTTGGGGTTCCAGTGCTGGTGCGCCGGATGAGCGCTGCGCGTGCGCAGGTGGCGTTGGCAGGGAAGTAAGCGAGTCAGCAAGTCAGCGAAAAGGCCCTGAAGCGATGCTTCGGGGCCTTTTATTTTGGGAAAAACCGAGTTTTTCCGGTGATTTTCGGAGGCCAAATCTCAGGATGCGGGAGAATGTGGAGTCGAAAAGTTTTCAACAGGCATTGATTCCAAAAGAGTTACAAATAATCTGCAAGGTTTCAAAGGGAATTTATACCCCCCAGGGGTATACCGGGGGGAGGGGGTGCCCGAAAAACAGGCAACAGGGAACAGAGAATAGGGAATAGAAAAGCCCGGAGGTTGTGGTCGCAGTTCATTTTCCCATTGTGCGCTCGGGGAGGGAAATCATTTGCAAGCCCTGCGATGGGAGACTGGCCCTTTCGATTTCCTTCACGGCAGGCTATCTTTGCACTCGCCCTTCGCGCTTGAGGTTTGAATCTCCCATGTCCTGATCCTGGGTGCCGGTGCCGTCTCCGGATTGCCGGTCAATCGAGCGGTACCCGCGCATTCGGAGTTCCCTCGTCAGTCCGAACTGCGGTCAACGCGTGGGTCGTCGATTTTGCATGAAGCTAGAGTTCCTCCCGGCGACATGGGCGTATTTCGGGAGTAATCCGTGGTTTAGGAGGCGTTTGAGCTATTTGGGGTCCGCAATGCGAGCGAGGGACCCGGGGCACCGGCTCATTTGTGGTTGGTCGGGCATGAGCCACCCGCCAAACGCGAAAATCTTCAATGTTTCACCACAACGACTGATACTCCCTGGGTGCTTTCAATGTCTTTCTTAAATTCAGCTTCATCTCTAATCGAGGACAGGTCATAAATGATGAAAAGCTGTCGCTCGTACACCGTGCCATAGCACCGGACGTCGGCATTGATTTCATCAACGATGCTCCGCAAATCCTCTCTAGACTTAGAGAGCTTCACTTCCAAACAGAGTCTCAGATTCGGGAATATGAAGTCCGGTACAGATTCTTTGCCGGATGTTTTCACCCTGCCGGTTTCGCGATCGTAATCAATCCCTTTCGCCATACCGCGCCCCACAATTAAAGATTCGATGCTGTTTTGTACCTCGATTTCTTTCGCCGGAGTGGCGAAGACAGCACGTCTAAGATTTGCCTGTATGAAGTCCTTAAGGTTCTGAGATTCGTCTTCGGCAAACCCAATGCTGTTCTCTAACAGAGAACGAAGCATCGCGACGTTGGCTAGCACATGGTCAAAAAGTTCCTTTTGTTTTGGCCAAGTATAGTGCCCGCTTCCCTCTATCAATTCAAGATTGAAAAGGTCCAGGAGGCTTGTGTCCTTCAGAAGAGGAGCAGCTTCTTGCGCGATCAAGTTGTACTTGCGCATAAACGTCTTGAAGCTGGCGAATTTCCCGACATTCGCGTGTTCTCCCGTTGCGCTGGAAAGACTGTCACGCATGACACCCTGAAGAGCCACTGCACTTCTGAGGAGATTCTTTAGCTTTTCTGCCTTTTCCATCATTCGCGCCATTGGTCCAAATTTGCCTGGATTTGTCTGTTGCGAGGATACTACACGCCATGTACTCCGAGGTCCCGTGAAGGGATCATCGACTTTCGTCATACCCCTAATGCTCCCATCAGTGTCGGATAGATCCTCGAAAGTCGCCCAGTGTCACGAATTCGGACTCTGGCAGTCCGAATTCGATCTGCTATCCAAACGAAGTTCGCAGCACCGATCTTCCTGCTCCTACGGAATCGTGTCATGGATCCGACCGAATCGCTGGTAGTCTCTTGAACATCCGATGTTCGAGTGGTTCATCTCGAATACGCTACGTTGTCTCGTGGGAGAAAACGCGGCGCATCAGGAGAAGGCACTCGCCATGCAAAGGCTTGGTATTGGTACATCGGGCAATGTTCTGGATATTTCGCAGGCACTGAAGTGCTGATTCGCGAGGGAAAGGATACCTTCTGGTAATCATAAAAAAGCTTGGCGAAGATTTTGCGCCTATCCTCGTTTGGCGAGTCGACCCGAATGGCTCCGACGGAACGATGATCCAACTTCAGGAGGTAGCGATATTTCCCGGCGGAAGTGGGACTCCCCGAAAACGCTTTTGAATGGAAAAACTTCTCGAGATGTTTGCGTCTGCCAGCCATTACGAAATATGCAGGGACATGCGAGGCATGTGCGATCAGCTCCAGGCGTAGAAGATCCCACAGAACATCTGCCGCCGCGAGTCCTTCCGGGCCGACCCACTTGGATTCGACGACCGAAGTGACTTCTGGGTATTTTCTCACTGTAGCGAAGTCCACTTCCGGCCTCCTACCCGGCCCCGTCTTGTGAGGAGCTAGCACGGGATGAAGGAACTCCGACCGCACCTCGTCCTTATGCATTGCATAAAGAGCGTCGGCGATCGCAACGCTCAGATATCGCTCGTTGAAGAGATTCGAGCGGTTGCATGCGAATTCATACTGGAGCCAGGCTCCCACTGCTTGTGCAAGCATCGTGACATTTTTCAAACTTCACCTCGTCGATTGGCGTCGGACCACAAGAATTGATTCACCACGTTGCTGCATTTCTGCCTACAAGACGGAGATTCACGGGTGGCCCAGGTCTAGATTCTGAGACCTTGGAAAGCAGAAAAGCTTCAGCGAACACATATTACTCCCGGTAAGTCGCCCAGTGTTCTCCGATCTGCCTGGGCATGACCCTGAGTTGACGACATCGGGCCGATGCACGTTTCGAGCCTAGACGCAGCTCGGTCTCGCGAATTTAGGCCGTGTCGCCGGTGGTTGGGAGACTGTGTCGCTGTCATGAGTCGAGGGACGGGAAACTTTCCATAGCCCGGCGTCGGCTATAGAGGCGGCGGAAAGATTGGGACTTAGGGCGAAAATCGCGAGAAACGTCCCTCAGGGGCTGAAGCCCGCGGTAATTCTGCTGGCTTAATGCGGGGGTTAAAACCCCCGCCTACCTCCGGATTCCGCCTACCTCCAGATTTCGCTGTTTCCCAGGTCTGAAAATCCAGACCCGGGCTACCCATTCATTCCTGGTGGCCAAATCAACGTAATCCGCGCGGTTTGCAATTTGGCGAAGCACATGCCGCCCGGCCGGAATCGGGAATGGGGGCGAGAGGCGTTTGCTCAAGAAGCGGCGATGGGCCTTGTTTTTCGGTAGACTACGGTTATGCGGCTTGGCATGCCTCACCGCGGCCATGAGGGCCGGGAGGGGAAAAGTCATGTTACGCCCCGGAATGCGGCACGTCGAGACTGCCGCGAGGAGGACATTATCAGCACGCGAATGCGGTTGGGCGATCTGCTGATCCAGGCGAATCTGGTTAGCGTGGAGGATGTTGTCTTAGCGCTGGAGCGTCAGTCCGGCAGTGGCGGTCGTTTGGGCGACAACCTGGTGGCTATTGAAGCCATCGACAAGCAGGTGCTGGAGAACTTTCTGAAGCGAATTCCTGTTGAGCCGGCGACGATGGCGGCCACCGGGATCGACGAGACCGAACTTCTGGGCCTGTTGATGAAGCTGATCCACGCGGGCAACCTGGAGGATTGCCGCCAGTACGTGGAGGCCATCAAGCTGCCTTACCACATTGTGGCGGACTTGGTTCAGATGGCCGTGGACCGGAAGCTGCTGCGCGCTTTGGGAATGCGATCTTCCAGCAACCCGATCGAGATGAGCTATGCGCTCACCGACGAAGGCAAGCGATGGACCATCGACGCGCTGGAGCGGTTGCATTATGCGGGGCCGGCTCCGGTGACGCTGGATGACTTCACCTACCAGGTGAATTTGCAAAAGTTGACCAACGAACTGGTGACCTTCGATCGCATCCGCGATGCGCTGGGAGATTTTATCTTTGAAGACAGCATTGTTGAGCAGAGCGGGCCGGCGTTGAACTCGGGCCGGGCGATGCTGCTTTACGGCCCTCCCGGCAACGGCAAGACTTCGTTTGCACATTCACTGGCCGGCGTCTTCCGCGATGTGATCTACGTGCCTTATGCGATCTCCATCGAGGGCGAGATTCTCCGCTTCTATGACCCCAGCATTCATCACGCGGTGATCCCAACCGGAGTGGACGACGACGGTCATCAGTCGTTTGTCCGGGCAGAGGAATATGACGCGCGTTGGGTTCCGTGCCAACGGCCTTTTGTTACCACAGGCGGCGAGCTGACGCTGGAGATGCTCGACCTTAGATATGACGAGACAGGCCACTTCTACGAGGCTCCCTTGCACGTGAAGGCGCTGGGCGGTTGTTTTGTCATCGACGACTTTGGCCGCCAACTGGTGAGCCCAACCAGCCTGTTGAACCGCTGGATTGTGCCCTTGGAGAACCATGTCGACTATTTGAAGCTGCATACGGGAAAGAGCGTAAGTATCCCCTTCGAGGGACTGGTGATTTTTTCCACGAATCTGGAACCGGAGAGCCTGATGGACCCGGCGTTTCTGCGCCGCCTTCCTTACAAGATAGAGATTGGCGCGCCTACGCCTGAACTTTACAAACGCATCTTCGAGTCGGAGTGCATAAAACATGGATTGCCGCCGTTCGATGAAGTGACCGACGCCATCACACAAAAGCTCCAGCATCAGTATGGGCTTGAGCTGGCTGCCTATCAGCCGCGGTTCATTGTCGATCAGGTAATGGCCACTTGCCGGTTCATGGGCCAGGCGCCGCATTTTGAGCAGCGGTATATCGACTATGCGCTGAATAATCTGCGGGTGAAGCGCGTCGATCAGGGGCATGGCAAGGGCGATGGAGTGCATGGAGAAGGCCAGAAAAAGCTATAGAAAACTATAAGGAGCTTTAGATAGAGATATCCCACCTTAGGCGCAAAAACAAAAGCGCGCCGAAGGTGGGGCACCCGGAATTGTGGAATCGAATCAGAGCGCGGTTTCGCCTCGCTCGTCGTTGCGGATACGGATGGCTTCGTCCATGTGGCTGATGAAGATTTTGCCGTCGCCGATGCGGCCGGTGCGGGCGGCGCCGAGGATGGCATCGACAGCCTTGTCCTTGAGGACGTCGGAGACCACCAGCTCAATCTTGATTTTGGGCAGAAGGTCAACGGTGTACTCACGGCCGCGATAAAACTCGGTGTGGCCCTTCTGCCGGCCGTGGCCGCGAGCTTCCAGAATGGTCATGGCTTCAATGCCTGCCTCGAGCAGCGCATCCTTTACCGCGTCCAGCTTTGAAGGCTGGAGAACCGCTTCTATTTTGAACATACGCAAATGCCTCGTTTGACAGCGTAACAGGCGGGACGGCTTTTTGTGTGCTGCCCGCCGAATTTGTGTTGGTCCGCCCCGAATCAATCAGGCCGGAGAAGTTTGAAAATGCAACAATCGAACCCTTCGACTTCGCTCGGGACATGCTTTCGATGGTGCAGGCCGCAAAAAAGCGCGGCCCGCTCAGCATGAAAGATCAACTCATTACGAGTTGAGGTCGTAACCTTCTTCGCCGTGCTGCGTGATATCGAGGCCTTCGGCTTCGTGCTCGGGCGAAACGCGCAGCCCGATGACCTTATCGACGACGAACAGCAAGACCAGCGTGCCCACAATTGATATACCCCAGGCAAGGCCAACGCCGGCGGCCTGGTTGAGTACCTGGCCCCAGTGTCCGTCCAGTGCGCCGGTGGCAACAGGGTTGCCTGCGGCGTCTTTTCCGAAGGCGGCGTTGATGGCGCTGGTGGCGAAGAGGCCGGTGAGCAGCGCGCCCAGGGTTCCACCGGCTCCGTGCACGCCAAAGGCGTCAAGCGAGTCGTCGTAGCCGAAAAATTTCTTGACAATGAAGACCATGAAAAAGCAGAAAACGCCTGCGAGGAGCCCGATGAGCAGAGCCGGGAAGGGCTGCACAAATCCGGAGGCGGGAGTGATGGCCACCAATCCGGCAACGGCGCCGGAGATGGCGCCGAGTGCGGTGGGTTTGCCGTTATGAATCCATTCTGCGATCGACCAGCCGATGGCTGCTGCGGCGGCGGCAAAATGAGTGTTGATGAAGGCGCTGGTGGCCAGGGGGCTGGCCGCCAGCGCGCTGCCCGCGTTGAAGCCGAACCAGCCTACCCACAGGAGGCACGCGCCGATGAAGCTGATCACCATGGAGTGGGGCTGCATTTTGGTGTGGGGATAACCGTAGCGCTTGCCCAGATAGAGGCAGCAGATCAGCGCCGAGACGCCGCTGGTGATGTGAACCACGGTGCCTCCGGCGAAATCGAGCGATGGAAAATGGCCGCCGGTGGAGTTCAGAAAACCACCGACACCCCAGACCATGTGGGCCATGGGGCAGTAGACAATGAGCGACCAGAGCGAGAGAAAGAGCGCCATGGCGCTGAACTTCATGCGTTCGGCAAAGGCGCCGGTGATGAGCGCCGGGGTGATGATGGCAAACATCAACTGGTAGACCATAAAGGTCTGCTCGGGAATGGTGGCAGCGTAGTCGGTGTTGGGAGTAAGCGTGACGCCGTGCAGGAACAGATGCTCGAAGCCGCCGATGAAGGCCGTGCCGTGGCCGAAGGCCAGCGAATAACCCACGACGGCCCAGAGAACGGTGACCAGGCACATCATGGCGAAGCTCTGCATCATGGTGGCGAGGATGTTCTTCTTGCGCACCAGGCCGCCATAGAACAAAGCGAGACCGGGTCCGGTCATCAACAAAACCAGGGCGGCCGAAGCCAGCATCCAGGCGTTGTCGCCGGCCGAGCGGGCATCGGTTACGGCTTGTTGCAGGGCTGCAATCTGGGCTTGCGAAGCGGGTGGTGCGGCAGGTGCGGATTGAGCCAAAGCCAAAACCGGAATTGCCAGCACTGCGAAGAGAAACAGCAGTTTACGTCGACGGTACATTCGGGTCTTACTCCCATGAGATATGCGGTGGGCACAAACCTTGCGTGGGGCCGGAACTGTGACGGCCTTCCGCATAAAAGTGAACAAAGACGCGCCGGTAGCGTGTGTCTCGGGTGGTTCCAGACGGCTGCCAGAGCAGGAATTTCGCTGAATAACTGTCAAATATGGCCCAAGGCTGGACGTTGAGATTGGCTTACCCCCGGGTGAATCTCAAAAGGAATGGTAGCGTCCGAGGAATAAGGAACCCATGAAGATACGCTGCCAATCAGAAAAAAACCGAAGATAGCGGGCTGAAAGCGGAAGCTGGAGGCAGCCGCAGCGAACCCTTCTACATGAATTTGGAGGTATATTAGACCTATGGCGACCACTGCAGAGCGGGATCGTTATTTATTCGGGGCGCTGGACAGCAGCGCGACAAACCGCATCAAGGTCAGGGAAGCGAACTACGGCTATGAAGAGCCGGAGGGCGTATTGCTGACCTCGCTCGATTACGCGGTGAACTGGGTGCGCAAGAACTCCATTTGGCCCATGACCTTTGGCCTGGCCTGCTGCGCCATCGAGATGATGTCAACGGGCGCGGCGCGCTACGATATTGCGCGCCTGGGCGCCGAAGTCTTTCGGCCGTCCCCGCGCCAGTCGGATCTGATGGTGGTTGCGGGACGGGTTTCCCAGAAAATGGCCCCGGTGCTGCGCCGGCTCTACGACCAGATGCCGGAGCCGAAGTGGGTAATCTCGATGGGCGCCTGCGCCACCTCCGGCGGAGTATTCAATAATTATGCGGTGGTGCAGGGCGTCAACCAGGTGGTTCCCGTGGATGTTTATGTTCCGGGGTGCCCGCCGCGGCCTGAGCAGCTGATTTATGCCCTTACGCTGCTGCAAGAGAAGATCCAGCGAGAGCCGCGCAGCCTGATGAAGACTCTGAATCTGGGATAGCCAGAGAGCGAGCTGCGTTCAGAAGCGGATTACTTTAGTAATTTCAAGGTAACTCTTGTGTATTCAAAGGGGTAACTGAGGAAGCCCCTGCGAGAAAAACTATTTCTTGAAACGCTAGTCATGATGATAGGTTTAGTTGTATTGCAAGGGTTGCTGATTATTCTGCGAAGAAAATATTCTGCGAAGAATGTCTGAATCTTCTTCCACGTGAAGAATCTTGCCGGTGCTGAGCTGATCGTCGTGCTCGCAAGCAGCCTTGTTCAAGTGTTGTCGGTCAGATTTCTTGTGGAGGAAATGGCATGTTTGCACGCGTTGCGAAATGTGTATGCTGGCTTTTTATCCTTGTTTTCATGGCGTCAATTCCATGCGTCGTTAGCGCCCAGGTTGTTCCTGCCATCAAGGCAGCAGGCTCGCAGGATATTGCAGCCAGATGGGACTTCTTTGCGGGCTACAGCTACCTCAGGCCTTATGCAACGGTGGAAACGCTTAATAGTCCCACAGCCACAGTCACTACGCCGTTTAGCGAAGTACCCGTCAACGGCCAGGCAATCGGCAGTATCGCTCGCTACTACACCAGGCATTGGGGCGTGGAACTGGTCGGCGATATTCATCTGCAAAATGACTATCCGTATCCCGGCCACTTTGTAACGAGAAACTCGCTAAGCGGCGGATCGGGGGGCGTAATCTACCGGTTCAAAAACTCCAGCAGCACGCCTTTCATTCACGTCCTGATGGGCGGCGAGAATGCGGACGGTCCAGACTACCAGCAGGACAACTATGGCCCGGTGGGGACTATAGGCGGCGGCGTGGATTGCGAAACATCGCTGTTCAAGCATCACATGGCGATTCGCTTTATTCAGGCGGACTACCAGCGCGTCTACGAGAATTTTGGAACGGGGATGCATGGGGGCATTGAGAATATAAACGCTATTCGCCTGAGCGCCGGCGCCGTGTTCCACTCCAATGATTACGATGAGCCCCACCAGGTGCTTGGCCTGGCGTGCCTGGCAACGCCGAGTCCGGTTTTTCCCGGCGAGCCGGTGACCCTGATCGCGACAGCCAGCAACCTGAGCCTCCGGCAGAGTGCGATTTACACCTGGTCGGGAGCCGGCGTGAGCAGCAATGGAGAGAAGGTCACGGTGGCCACCGCCTCTCTGGCGCCCGGCATTTATACGGCGACTGCCGAGGTGAGGGAGGCCAAATCGACGAGGGATTGCCTGCGGGTGATTCCGGCCCAGCATGCCTCCTGCACGGCCACCTATGTCGTCAAGCGGTTTGAGCCGCCGACCATCAGTTGCGTGGCCAGCCCCGTCACCATCAAGCCGGGTGAGACGAGCACGATTACCGCGGTTGGCGTTAGCCCGCAGAACCGGCCGTTGACTTACACTTACTCGACCAGCGGCGGTTCCGTTGCCGGCAGCGGGACGACGGCGGTCTTCAACTCAACAGGCGCGCCGACCGGCTCTGTGGTGATTCCATGCGTTGTGACCGACGACACGGGCCAGATGGCATCGTCGAGCACCAGCGTGACCATCCTGCCTCCGTATGTCCCTCCAATTCAGCACAGCCAGGCGCTGTGTTCCATCAGCTTTGCTACCGACAAGAAACGCCCGTCGCGCGTGAACAACGAAGCCAAGGCCTGCCTGGACGAGATAGCCCTTGACCTGGAAAAGCAGCCGGATGCCAAGATTGTGGTGGTGGGCAATTCCGATGCGACAGAGAAAGCCAATAGCGCCAGACAACAAAAGGCGGCGTTGCGGAACAAGCACATCAAGGCCGCGGATACTGCGGTTGAGCGCGCAGTCAACGCCAAACAGTACCTGGTGACCGAAAAGGGCATCGACGCGGCGCGCATCAGCATCGCGACCAGCGCGGCGAACAGCCAGATCGCCCAAGATTACCTGGTTCCCTCCGGAGCCAACTTCACGGCTGACGTGAAAGGCACCACGCTAGTAGATGAGACCGCAGTGAAGGCGCAGACGAGCAAGCCGCTGCCGGCCGGGCCGCACAAGAAGCCGGCCGTGGCCGTCACTCAGAAACCCGCTCAGCGGCCTGCGGAATAGGCTAGTAGCGGCAAGCCCCGGAATCCGGCTCCCATAGATGAAACAAAGGGAGCCGGAGGGCGGCCAGATTGAGGATTGACAGGCAGATTTGAGGTTAACTTGGCGGACCGGATGGCGTTTTGAGTTATTGCCCGCTTTCGAGTCTATTTGACGTCAGGAATGCCGCGTTCAGCATGAATTGCCTGCGAATCTTCCGGCAATGGACCCAGTTATGAATCGAGCCGGTGTCAGGGGGGCAATATGCTAACATGGTTCCGTATTGAATACTGTTCCATTGTCGCTTTCGTGATGCTTGGTTAGGTCTTAGTTTGGAAATGGCGAGCATTAGCAAGCCGTTTCAACGAGTTCTGGAATCTGAAAGTGGAGGAGAATCACATGCACCCGCAAAAATTGAAATCTGTTAGTTTGGTTCTGGCTTCGGCGTGTCTGGTACTGGTACCCATGGGGTGCAAGCAGGC
>Ga0181520_10013458_pt1 | contig 10301 bp, 6 predicted proteins | sample PEATcosm2014_Bin_29_FD_132451 | JGI IMG/M metagenome (GOLD analysis project Ga0181520, IMG submission 132451) | Peatland microbial communities from MTU Mesocosm Facility, Houghton, MI, USA - PEATcosm2014_Bin02_30_metaG | ecosystem: Environmental > Terrestrial > Soil > Wetlands > Peat | place... | reverse complement strand
CAGGCTGTCCAAGGAGGTGGCAAAGGCGTTTCCCCTGCTGGACTTCACCTGCTGGTCCACGGAACAGCTTCGCAGCTACGGGCATCTCCTGCTCGCCCGCTTCGCCGCCTTCATCCACACGGAGCGCGACGCGATGTCGAGCGTTGCGGCCCGGCTTCGGGATAACGGCTACGACATCCACCTGAACCCGCGCGGGGCGGAGGCGCGGCAGTTTGCCATCCGCGAACGCACCGTGGTCATCCGCCCCAAGCCGACCACACAGCCGCACGACGGGCATCTGGTGACCGTGGAAGGGTTGCTGGTGGAGTTGTTCATGGAAGTCCGGGCGCTGGGCTTGATGGATGAGGGCGAGTATTTCCGCATGTTCGACAATCTCGCTGGCTACTCGCGGATTTCGCTGGCCCGACTGCTGGATTATGCGCGCGAGCGCCGCCCTGCCGGGCTGGAATTGCAACGACACATCAAAGCGGAGTTTTTGAAAAACTCCGCGTTAGCTGGTTCTGATGACAAGCCATGATTTCGCCCGAATGTTTTGGAAGACAGTCGATTTTGAGAAAAGCTTCCGAAATCGGATGCCGGAATCCGGTGATGCTGGAGAAGACCATCGTCGCACTCCAGCTTCTGAGCCATTTGGCGGAAAGCGGATTACCCATCCAATTTAAGGGCGGATCGAGCCTGCTCCTGCGCCTCAATCCCATCCGGCGTTTGTCCATTGACGTGGATATTGTCACGCAGGCGAAGGCGGAGGAATTGATCGCCGTTCTGAAACGGGTGAGCCATCTCATGCCGTTGGCCGGCTACACACACGATGCCCAGCGAGACAAAGAACTGCCGCCGAAAAAACATTTTCGCATCTTTTATCCGTCGGATGTCGAAGCGAAGAACGACCACGTTTTGCTCGACGTGCTCTTTGAATCACAGGCGCCAGCACATTGCGAACCTGTCATCATCAACACTCCGTTCATCACGCCGGAACGTGAAGTTCGCGTGGCCGTGCCGACAGCGAACAGCCTGCTCGGCGACAAACTCACGGCGTTCGCGCCGCGCACCATCGGCATCCTTTATGATCCGAAGCGCAAAACGGACATCGCGAAACAACTTTTCGATGTCGGAGTCCTGTTCGACGCCGCCACCGATTTGAGCGTGGCCGCTGAAGTCTATGTTGCCACACACGCCCGACAGCTTGTTTATCGCAAGGCGCAATTCAGCCTCGCCGAGACTCTGAACGATTCCATCGAAGCCGGACTCCTTTACAGCCAGATCGAATTGCGCGGCGGCGCAAAAACGGAGCACGGGCTTTTCTTGCAGGACGGCGTGACCGCGTTGCAAAACCATCTTGTGAACCAGCCGTTCCGGCGCGACGAAGCCCGCATCGCCGCCGCCAAAGTCGCCTGTATCGCCGCGTGGATTCAGTGTCGCCCGGAGGGAGTGACCATTGAGCAATTGCGTTTTCAGCCCGACCGCATTGCACAATTACGTGACTTGCAAATCCAAGCGCCCTGGTCGCCGTTGACCCGGCTCAAAGGCGGCAACGCACAGGCATTTTATTACTGGTACCAAGCACAGCGCATTCTGACCGGCGATTCGACGCCGGGCTGAAGTTGCAAGGCGTTATGGGTTTTGTCCAACTGGGCGCGCAATCGCTCGCGCGCCAATTCGATCACCATGCAGAATCAATTCGCTGGCCACGACACGCAGAACCCCGTGAACCGAATTTTAGGCGCGGCACTTTTCAGGGGCAAAGTTTGGCCAAACGGCCAAAAATCGGTTTGCGGGCCGCCTGCGCGTACCAATTAGGGTGGTTCTGCCCGTATTTTCCCAGGCTCGATTGAACCTGTCGATGTGTTTCACCGGATCCCCCTGGAGCCGCCCTGTCGCTTCCCATCAGATGGTTTGTCGTAGCCACGATGATTCAATATTCCATACCCCCATCAGATGAGTCGCTTCCAGTCGTGACAACCAATATTGATTGGACCATACTCACCCGACTCTCTCACAGGGGTCTTGAGAAATCATGGCACCAAAAGCCAATAACCCGCTTGATGACCTGTTCGCTGTCGCGGCCTCGCCAGGTGAGACCTGCGAAACTGCGCCGGCCACCAACAAGACCGGGATGCTGGAATCGCGAGAATTGGGCGAAGCGGTGGCGCGTCGCACGCGCAGTCTAATTGCCCCTGCCCCTCTCCTTGAACTGGAGACAAACAAGAACCAACGTGGACTTGATCTCTCCCGGCACGACTTGCGGATGCTTTGTCTCGTGGTGCTGGATGTGGTGATCGACAAAATGGGCTTTGGCACTGGCGCGACGCGGCGGGACATTGAGATTGTCTTGTCTCCCATTCTTCAGGCCGCTGACCCTGGCATCGTGGAGGAAGATAAGAAGCGCGCGGTTGGAATTATTCTCGATGCGTTGTTCAACGAGCGCGGACGCCGGCAGCAATTTGTCGAGCGCTACGCCGCGTTGGAAAATGGCGACGTCCGTTGGCGGGAGTTTTCCTACCGTCTTTTGGAGGAAACCCAGACGGAAGAGGGTGAACGCGTCTACCGCGCCAGCAGTGAGGCTATCAATCTTTATACCGAGATGCTCGGATACAATCTGGAAGACGCGGCCGAAGCCGACCTGGCCGTGCTCAAATATCAATCCCAGCGCGGACGGCTGGATGACGCTATTCAAACCGCGCGGCAGGCGCAAATTCGTGCAAAAGCCTACGCCGAGACCATTCGCCTGCGACTGGAAGTCGCCCGGCGCGATGCGGATCAGGCGAAATGGACCACCGAAGTGCTTCCGCAGATGACCCACGCACTCGGCCACATCCGTGAACGTCAACGCAAGGAGGCTGAGCTTCGCACCGGTCTTGAACAGCGCCGCGACCAGGCTGGCGGCGACGATCTTGGCAAACTCACCCGTTTGTTGGATGAACTCGAAAAGTCTGAAATCACCAATCTCGAGCTCCACCGTTTGCTTATCACGGCCAACGACCAGTTTCGGGAAGAACACGCCCGCCAGCGTTTGCGCCGCGGGGCGATGGGTGCATGTGTGAATCTTGAGCCTGAAGTCCTGTTACCTTGGCTGCACGCGGAAGTCAGTTTCGTACGGGAAGCGTGGGCGCCCGCGATGAATTTGTTGGTCGGACACGCGACACCAGTTCCGCCAAGTTTGGAGCAGATCTGGTCCAAACTGCTTGCTCTCCCGACCGAATCTGATGCGCTGCAAGCCGACGTCGCAGCGCCCCAGACTGAGGCGCTTGCCGAAGCGCCGCCCGTATTTCAGCCCGCAGACCGTGTTGCGGTGCGTGATTTTCTGCGGCACGAATTGCGGGGGGCACAAAAGCTTTCCGAATTGCTTGCCGTCGCCAATAAACATGGCCTGTCGCCTCCTGCCTGCCGGCTCTTCGTGTTGCTGACCATGGAACAATTTGGCGCGGCGGGCGAGCGACGCCAATTTGCTGTCGTGCCTGACGGAAAGCCCTTTGCCGCCGAAGGTTTTTCGGGTGATGAACTTGTGTTAAGCCGCTTGAGCAAATGAACTCTACCGCCAACGATGCCCACGATGCCGGTCGCCTTATCGGGTTTGCGTTAGCGTCACGCTCGCCTGCAACGTCCAAGGATTATTCCGAATTGCTCCGCCGTTATGAAGAGGAAGTTACGCTCCGCACGATCGCTGATGGCGTTTGCGATGGGCTTGGCCTGCGAATCGTCTATGTTGGAAAACATGGCTTGATCGTTACCGCGAGTGAAACCAGCCCTTTTCGATTGAATGCGGACGATTATCGCAGCGGCATGACACCGGAGGAGCGCATCTGTCATGGCATTATTCAGGTCGCGATTGCCGCCTGGTCATTTCCTCGGGCGGAGACTTTGGCACAGGATGACGATGTGCAAGCCGCCTTCCTAACCGCGCCGGAGTTGGCGAAATGGCTTAAAGATTTCGCCGAGGCCGAAAACGCGCGCCACGCGCAAAATCCTGATCCGGCTGAATCGGAAGAGAAACGGGCATGGCGTGTCGTGCTCGCACAGGCGCTGACGAAGGAAACGAAGAACAAGCGCGAATCGCGTCAATCACTCACCGGCATGTGCGGCTACGCGCTGGAATATCTCGCGGGACAGGGATTGCTCCGCCCGGTGGATGAAAAAAGGGGGAACTATCAGGGCACGTCCGCGTATCGCATCCGCCTCAAGTATCATGGCGCGCACGCATTGTTGGAACAGTTGCGGGCATTCGCTGCCAAGCCGGGTGGCGAACCTGAACAGGCACTGCCGTCTGCCCCATCCCGCAGCCCTGAAGGAAACCCGGCCTCCTGATTTGATCCTGCATTATGCCCCGCATCACCCGCATTCATTTTGCCGGCCTCGGCCACCAGGACGCTCGATTTCCGTCGCTGACGTTGGATTTGCGCGATGCCCAGGGCCGCGCGGCAGACTCCGTGATCTGGGCGGAGAACGGCACAGGCAAATCTTCGCTCCTCAGCCTTTATTTCTCCACGTATCGCCCCAGCCAGCGGCTCTTTCTCGGCAAGCAGGCTGAAAGCAGGGCGCGAGAACTGGGCGACTACCTTCGCGACCGCGACTTGGGCTTTGTCATCACCGAATGGGACACCACCGACGACCGTGCCGAAGCGTCTCTGCTGGCTGATGGCCCGCGCGAAATACTGCTCGTCGGACAGGCGCTCTCATGGCGCGGACTGGACCGCAGCACCGGGGACTTGCGTCGTCTGTTCTTCACCATGCGGCCTGGGCGTGATGTTAATTTCGATTCACTGCCTGTCCTTGGGCTGGGTGAGCCGGTTCCTTCCTTCGAGGCGTTCCGTGACTGGCTTGATGCACAGCAGAAGACGCAAACACGTCTCGCCGTAGTCCACACAACCAACCAGGCGGAGTGGCGTGAGCATTTGGAAAACAACCACCTCGACCCTGAGTTGTTCACGTTCCAACTGCGCATGAACGAGCGCGAGGGCGGCATCAACAATCTCTTCAACGAGCTCAAGCGCGACGCTGATTTCATCCACGAATTTCTGAAGCTCGGCTTCGATCCCGCCACCGCAACCGAAGTCCGTAAGAATCTTGACGCGTTCCTGCCGAAGCTCCGGCGGCGTGAAGCGTTGGAGCTTCAGTTGGAGTTCAACCAGAAGCTTCTCGTGGACCTTGACTTGTTCGTGCAGCAACTCGGCATCTGGCAATCCGTCAAAGAGCGAGGCGAGACGGTCGAGCGTGATGCTGGATCACTCTGGGCTGCTTTGATTGTTGCTAAAGATCGGTTCAACACCGAAATGGCGCGGCGTGAGGAAGAGTTGAAACTGTTGGAAATCGAGAAAAAGCGGCTGGAATCCGCGCGAACAACCAACGGCCGCCGACAAAACTTCTTCCGTCGGCTCAAAGCCCAGTTGGAAGTCGGGGAGGCTGAAGCTGAACTGAAGCGTTGTGAGCAGGTCCGAACCGCTGCCCAACAGGATAAGCGGCTTGGTGAAATGGCTGTGGTTCTGGGCGAGTTGCACACCGTGACTGCTGATGTTACCGAATTGGAGCGCGCTTTGGAATATGAGCGCACACAAGCAAAGCCAGTTTTGGAAGCACTCCAAGTTTTGGGTGCGGCCTACAAATTCCAGGTCGAGCAAGCCGTCGGTCCGGTCACGACCAACCAGAACACGGTGCAGCATGAGCACAAGGCGCTTCGCGATCGTTTCAAGAAACTGGGCGATGAACGGACAAAATTAGTCACGGAGCAATCCACGAAGCAGCAAGAGAAGAATGCGCTCGACCAGCATTTCGCTTTGCGTGAGACACATCGCGATCGGCTGCGAACCGAAGGCTTACTGGAAATAAAAGAAGCGGCAGCGGATGGGCTTGCACGGTGGAAAGACACGAGTTCAAAGGCGAAGGAAGCCGAGGAGAGTGCTGCCCGCTCAATTGGGAATCTCCGCACTGAACAGACCGGCTTGGTTGGCGTGGCGACCCAGTTGTCAGGCGAAATCGCTGCCGCGACCAGTTTCGTAAGTCAGCTTGGCAAACAGGTTTCTGCTGCCCAAGCCGAAGAGGAACGCCTCGCGACTGATGAGCAGACCCGGGCCGCTGTTGAAGCATCGCGGGCAGACCTGAATTTGCCCCAGACCGCCGAACGGTTGTCCGAACGGGCCTCATCTCTTCTTCGTCAAATCTTGCGGCTGAACGTTGAGGGGGCGGAAGATGAACGGGCGCAGGCGTCGGTGGACAAGCAGCGGCTTTTCCCCCCGCACCGGGATATTGAAGTGCTGGTGGAAAAATTGCAAAACGCGGGCATCCGCAGCGCCACTACCGCCGCCCTGTGGCTGGCCTACAATTTCACCGATCATCAGGCTGCCGCGGACCTGCTCGCCAGCGACCCGGCCCGATTTGGCGGGGTGCTGTTTGATGCAACAGCGGATGGCCTGCGTTTGCGCGAGGCCCTCGCTGCGCTGCGGACTGAGCAATTGGCGGTGGTCGTTGCCCCCACGCCCGACGCCATTGCCAAGCTGCCCTCATCTACTAATGGTGAGAGGATGGTCGTTCTGCCCCGGCACGCCGCCGGATTCAATTTCGCAGGCGCCCAGGCTGAGGTGGAGAAACTGGCCTCGGTGATCACCTCGCGCAACAAGGAACTGGAAACGCTTCACGCTCAACTAGACGCCACCAAGACTCTGCGCGATGAACTTGGCCGATGGCTTGCTGAGTATGGAGGGACGAAACTGGGAATGCTGCGGGAGAAATTGCGCGGAGAGCAACAGGGCTTGGAATCTCTACAAGAACGCCAGCGAAGGAATACCACACGCCGGGAGGAAGTGGCAGAGGCAATCGCGTCGGCGACGACCGCAGAGATCCTTGCCCGCCAGGATTTCCAGCGGGCTGAGAAAGCGGTCGGTCAACTCAATACCTTCATCGAACGTTTCGACATTGATTATGATTCGAAGCGGGCGCGCCAAATCGAGCTCGGCTCGCGCTTGCAGGCAATCGGCGTCGAGTTGCCCGAACTAGAGGAGCGTCTCGGTAAACAGGAAACCGAGGAGCAACCGCTGGTGAATCGACTCACGGAACTTGGCGTGGAGTTGGCTGGCTTCCAGAACGAAGCCCGCAGCATCATTTATGTCGGCACTCTGCCGACGTCGGTCACCGACTCGCTGGAACAACTCCGAACCCGCTACAAGGCCGCAAGCCAGCAATACGAAGGGCGTTTCCTCAATTCGAAAGCACAGGGCGAATTGGCGGCCAAACAAACTGAAAAGCGAACGAAAGAGCAAAAACTCGCCAACGAATTTGCCGGATTAGACCAATTCGCCGCAGTAGCGAAGATGGCTGTTGGCGATCTGCCAGGGCAATTGCAGACGGCAGAATTGGCAGTGGCGGCTTCACAACGAGCGGAGGGTGCAGCCGATCTCACTTTCAAGGAGGCGCGGAAACGATTTAAGGAACTCGGGGCTGCGGGCGAGCAAGAACGCCCCGGCCAAGTGGAATTGATTCCCTCGACTTCAGCCGCTGCCGCCAGCGAGGTGGCTAAACTTGAAACAGAGAGCGTCCAGCTTCAGCAAAAAGCCGAGACAAATCGCAATGCCAGCCAATCTTCCACTGAGGCGAAGATGCGCTGTGCTCAACGCGCAACGGATTACGGCAATCTTGCCGACCGATTGCGCGATCAGGGTTCTCCCACCGGAATATCGCCTGCTGATTTGCCCGATGACGATGCCCAGGTGAGATCTCACACTGAGGAGTGCTTGCAACGACTGAAGAAGACTCGCGCTGAATCACAATTGGAGCACGGCAAGCTGCAAACACTTCACAGCCGGATTTCCGACCTCACCCAGGAAGACCGCTTCGCCCGTGCGATGGACCTGCCAGCGCGTTCTCTCTTCGCTCACATGCCGCTGGAGGAACTCATTCTCGGCGCCGCCGATAAACGGAACGCGGTGCATGAGGAAACGTTGGTGCTACAGGCGGATCTGGAACAGATGAACCAGCACCGCGAGACGCTGGTTGAATCCTTGCTCAATGTTTGCGAGCAGGCCGCCCGGTTGCTACACCGCGCTGAAAAATGGAGTGTGCTTCCCGCGAATATGGGTGAGTGGGCGGGCGAACCGTTCCTGCGCATCCGCCTGCGTCTTTCGCAAAACCGCGCGGACAATCTGGCGCGGCTCAAGTCACTGGTGGATTTGATGTTCACCGAGGGAAAGATTCCGCCTGCAATTGAACTGGTGTTCCGCTCGTTGACAGCGTTAGTGGGCGAAACCGGCGTTGACGCCACCATCCTCAAGCCCGAAACCCAGCGCCGACGCCAGCGTTACCCGGTGCGCGAAATGGCCGGCTGGAGCGAAGGCGAGCGCACCACAGTCGCCATCCTCCTTTATTGCACGCTCGTAAAAATCCGCACGCAAAGCCGCGGCCATGCTGGACGCCGTGCCGAAGTCAGTGCGCTGCTGCTCGACAACCCTGTCGGGCCGTGCTCGAAACCAGAGTTCCTGCAAATGCACCGCTGGATTGCCAGCCAGTTAGGCGTCCAGCTCATCTACGCCACCGGCATCAATGACCCCGCGGCACTGAGCGTTTTTCCGAACCGCGTCCGCTTGGCAAAAAATCGTTTCATCCCCGCCACGGGCGAACTTGCCGTCGGCCTGCAAACCGACACCGACGAGTCAGTCATCCAAGACATTCGTATCTTTGACGCTAACGGCGAAGCCAGTGGTGCGACGCCCCCAGCCACCGAGGCATGAATCCGACGGAACAGTTTTATCGCAGCTTGCTCGATCATTCCGATGGGAAGGTCCGTCTCGGACTGGATGCACTCCGCCGTGCATTCCAGGAAGTTCACCCGGAATTGGCGGCCTCTCCAGCCGCCCGCACCAGGCTGCGCGAACTGCTTGACCGGCTGCAACTCGACGAACGGATTGATTTACCGAAGGGTCGCGAACAGTGGGAAGTCTCCGCCCTGCCAGCCTTGCCGCGCTGGGTGAAACTGCCACGAGAAGCAGTCTCCACCGAGAAACCCGATCTCCGCGCAATTCCATGGGCGCCTGAGTTGCGCTTTCTGGTGACCGTTCGCGTTTTTGTCCCTTTGGCCGACTTGCTTAAACTACAGGACTTCTTTGCCCGTGGCGGTCGCGAGCGACCGAGTGTGCCCATTAAGGAAAGGTCACTTGAAATTTTCGGCGACGAGAAACGACTCGACCAGTTGGTGCGCAGTTCCGCATTGTTCGGCGATGGACGGCTCACGCCCGAAAAGCTTGGTTGTTTCATCGTCTCTGAACCCCTGCCTTGGACGCCAGGTCCAAAACCGGAAGGGCCTGTGCTGGTAATTGAAAACGCCGCGACATGGCACTCCTATTGCCGATGGAATGCCGAGCAAAAACTGTTCAGTGCCATTGTTTACGGGTGCGGCAATCGTTTCGTGGATGGCATCCATTCCCTGCGTAAAATACTGGCCGCGCTCGGCGGTATGCGCCCCGTGCTGTATTTTGGCGATCTCGATCCCCAAGGTTTGCTGATTCCGCAGGAAGCTTCCGCGCGCGCTCAAGCCGGCGGCCTGCCAACAATCTCACCGCATCTCTGGAGCTATCATCAGTTGTTGACACTCGGCCGCGGGCGCGGTCAGCCTTCGGAGGCCGAGCCGCCATCCGCCGCACTCTGCGACTGGCTGGAAACCTGTGCTGAACCGGCGCGTCAGCTTTTCGCCGCCGGCCAGCGCCTGGCGCAGGAGCGGATTGGCTGGGAGTTCCTCCAGGGGAGAACAGAAATGGCATGTGTCTGTGGGGACTCTTTCCCGTAAAAACCAACGCACACTGAAACGCATACTTCGCGAGTAGGAAATGAGTAGGTTTGGGTTATGCCGGGTAGGCTTGACTTCCCAGCAGAATCAGGCAACTTATCTGTGGTTTGCGGTGGTTTTCAGCCCAATTCCGACCCCCGCCCCCAGCCTTCGCGCTTCGCGCTACGGCTGGCAGGCCACCTTCACCGTCTTGCCGATTCGTTCCACCGCCCCGGAGCCTTCGTGGCCCAGCACAACCGGGCCGGAAGCGCCGCCATCGCAGAAATCAATGTCGGTATGGCAAGTCCCGCTGGCCGCCACGCGCACCAGCGCTTCGTCATCGCGCGGACCTTCCATTTCCAGGCGCTCGATCTTCAGTGGGCGGCCCGGCGTCCGCAATACGGCGGCTCGGATGGGGATGATGGGAGGGTCGGGCATTTCGAGTTCAGTTCTCTCAATTTAAAGGAGTGCCAGTTGTTGTCCATTCGGCTCGGCGAATTTGCAGGCCATTCATTGTCCGCAGGGTTCACTCCCGGCTTTTTGAGTCAATGATGATGGT
>Ga0181520_10013457_pt1 | contig 10301 bp, 9 predicted proteins | sample PEATcosm2014_Bin_29_FD_132451 | JGI IMG/M metagenome (GOLD analysis project Ga0181520, IMG submission 132451) | Peatland microbial communities from MTU Mesocosm Facility, Houghton, MI, USA - PEATcosm2014_Bin02_30_metaG | ecosystem: Environmental > Terrestrial > Soil > Wetlands > Peat | place... | reverse complement strand
GGAACGAGACCGCGTGAACGCGCTACTTTTGCAAGGGCAATTGCGCGGGTAAGCGCATCCATAAGGCTGTGCCCGTACATTTCCATCGCAGATGAGATGATGAGCATGGTGGGACATTCTTGCGGCTGAAAATTTAGACTATATTATCTGGGTTTTCCTCCGTCCGGAAAAAGGAGGTCCGAGCAGGGATTAGGGCTCTTTCTTGTCGAAGATTTGTTCGACTAATGACGGGAGACCGGTTTCGCCCATCTGCCAAAGAGTGAGCGTAGCGCATGACCGGAGAATCTCGTTAGCGTCGGAGAGATGACGGGTTAGCGGTTCAACGGCAGGTTTCCCGATCCGGCAGAGTGCCCGAGAAAGAAAACCACGTAATTCGCGGTCTTCACTTGCCATTGCAGAAATAATCGGTTCTATCGCCGGTTCCCCCACCTCTCCAAGCGCTGCTGCAGCGTAACGCCGGAATTCATGTTCCTGGTTTTTTTCCATCGCTAAAATGAGCGGACTTATCGCCGGGACTCCCACTTTCGCAAGAGCGATCGCACGGTACCAACGCCGATCATTATCACGCACTTCAGCGAGGGAGTCGATTAAAGGCTCAACCACAGCCTCACCACCATCTGCAAGTTTGAGAACTGCATGATGACGGTTCTCCATGGAAAGATCATCAAGCTGGCTGATTTGGAAGACAATGGTATCCTGATCATCTTTATGGTCAGTTGTGTTCATGGGAATCATCGTTATCCTCCCTATTTCGTGTAGCAGCTCATGGTTGTTGCTACAGGTACATATCCGACTAATTTTCTTTTCTTATGCTAAACCAAGAAGAGGAGGAATAAAAAGGAGGCAGAAGAAAATCGCCATCAGACCAATTCCCAGAGGAACACCAAGTCGAGCCCACTCCCGGCTTGTGATTCCTGTTTTTGTTGCCGCGATGATGTTTGGGATGTTCCCCGGTATCAGCATACCGCCTGATATGAGCAGCGCCAAAAGAGCACTTGTTATCTGATTTAAGGACAGTACCGGACTTATTTCGGCAGCGGCCAGGGTGGCGTTATCGAGTACCGCTGATATCAAATTAACCCAGTAGAGAGCTTCCGGCGGGATAAGGACAACATAGCCGAGGATCAGAGGCTGGAATCCTTCTCCCAGAAAGATGAGGGCCATAATGAAAAGGTAGACCTTCCCGGCCCTGATAATAATATCACGAACTTTTTCACGTTCAACAACACATCGCATGTTTGTTTCGTCGATCAGCCGTCTTTTCAAGACCACCAGGGAGAGAATTCCGAGAATAATAACAGCGATAATAATATAGATCCCAAGCATGCCAGCAAGAAACCCAAAGCCGGCGTGATAGGGATCTCCGGAGAGCCGGGATACCACGATTGTCGTGAGTGGTTCGCCAAGCGGGGTCAAGCCGGCGCCAATACCGATAGAGAAACAGGCAATAACCGTAATTTCGATCTTTGATTCTCTTACGAGAGGAAGAGCGTTTATTATCTCAACAAGGATGAGTGCTGCAAGAATAGCGGAAATAATACTTGATACAAGGCCTATTATAAGGATAAGTAATGGCACAATAAGGGCAATAGAACATACTTCCACTATATTGTTTATCGCGCGCTCCAAGTGATGGTGGAAATAATAGATAAAAAAGCCCATAACAAGAACGATCTGCACAATTCCAATCGGGATTCCTGCAACCGATACGATGTTTAAGGGGCTGGTAAGCGCTTCGATAACGACTGGCATACTCCAGCCCGTCTGTTCTCCGGGGAGATTCGCAAAACCCGCAAGTGTGAGCGCAATGACTCCACAGAAGAACAGGAAGATCTCAAGATTTTCTTCGATTTTTCTTATTGAGAAGGGAAAGATCAGCACAACACAGAAAATCACAAAAAGGCCGAGGATCACAAAAACATCCATGCCGTCGCTCCTGAAAGATGTAAGTGCTTTATTTACCTGGTACTATTTTTGCACATCTGGGGATAAGGGCTTCCTTTTCCATGATGGAACAACCCTGTTTATAAAAGAAAGTATATATGCAGCTTCTAGGGTATACTCCAGTGATTATCTCCGCCAGGGCAGGCAGACAATGGTGCAGGATCTCCTAAGAACTATCCGTGCTTTGCAGAATACGGCGATCGGGAACAGCAGGAAACGCATAGAGAAGGCAGCACAAAAACCAAAGAAGAGTGTCGACAACGATGCGACAGAAACAGGTACATCGTCCAACCATGAAAAGCCCATACATGGAGTGACTTCGATACTCAAAGATAAATACGGGCTCTAAAAAGGGATTTGTATGGATACAGAAAAGACACTGCTGCAGCAGATACGGGATAAGGAGCAGGAATTCGCAAAGAAGATTGATGCTGCCCGTGCAGATGCTGATACTTTGGTTGCTGCCGCCCGGAGCGAGGCTGATGAACTACTCAGATCGGCAGACCAAACAGGAAAGAAGACTGCTGCACAGATATCCTTGAATGTGAGGGAAAAAACGGCTATCGAAATCGAGGCACTTACTAAAGCCGCTGAACTCGACCTCACAGTCGCTTCTGAACGGGGAGAGAAAAACCTCCCTGAGGCAGCAGAAAGGATCATAAGGTACGTGACCACGGAATGACGCAGGGAACGCTCTGCAAGGGAGTCTTATGCTCCATGTGATGAAACGCATCCTCGTGATTGGGCCAAAATCGGAGCTGGGTCATACTGTCGATCTGCTGTATGAGGCCGGGACCCTCCACATCGAGAATGCACCAGAGCTCATTGCAAAAGACGAGATCAGCCTATCGAGTGTCCGACAAGACGAGGCCGATGAAATTGCTGGGGTCCTTGGCACAATAAATGCAATTTTTTCAACGCTTCCTGCCATTGTCGATGATACTGAAACCCAGACACAGATCAAAACCTCCCTCGAACAAAAGACCTACACAGAGCTGGTAGCTCGAGCCCGGAAGATCATCAGCACACTCGAGTCAACGACACGGGGTCTTGCTGCAAAGAAAACCGAGCTGTCCCTTTCGATCACGACACTCAAACGGTACGAAAAAATCCTCGATATAATCCACCCGGTGGAAAAAGAGCTACCAGCACTTGAAGGATTTGAGGTAACAGTCCTCCTCATCCAGAAGGGGCAACAGAACGTCCTTGAGCTGATAAAAAAAGAACTTGATACAATTACCGGCAACAGGTTCGAGATGATCTCGAAAACGATTGATGCTGATACTATCGCCGCCATCATGGTTTTCCCCAAAAAATATTCCGAATTGATACACTCGTTTATTTATAACGTGAACGTGAACGAGGTACGGCTTCCCAAGGAGTACTCCGGCAGACCTTTTTACGAAATGTATGCCTTAATCGGGGAAAACAGGCTCCATGCACAGGAAGAGATTGCCCGCATCGTTAAGGAAATGCTCTCTCTCTCGAACAATTGGTACCAAGAATTATTCGTCCTGAAAAACTTGCTCGGCATTATACATACCGAGGTCAATGTATACCGGAACTTCGGCATATCGGAATACACGTTCGTGATCATGGGCTGGATCCCGAAGAAATATCTGGACAAGACCCGGAAGATTATTGAAAACAAATTCTCGGATCGTGTGATCATCCATGAGTTACCGGTGACAGAAAAAGACATGGAGAACGCTCCTGTCTATTACGACAACCCCTCATGGGTCAAACCTTTCGAACTCATCATGCAGCTCGTCGCACCTCCGCGGTACCGGGAGATTGATCCCACACCGATTCTTGCTATTTTCTTTCCGCTCTTTTTTGGACTTATGGTCGGCGATATCGGATACGGTCTGATTATACTTGCTTTCGCACTTGTGATCCGATACCGGTACAAGGCAATCACGTTTGCAAAGAACCTTGCTAGTATATTGATCATATCATCGATCCCGACTATCATATTCGGATACCTTTTCGGCGAGTTTTTCGGAGATCTGGGAGAGACGTTGGGCTGGATTCAACCGGTGCAGGTACTCGGCATCACCTGGAACCGCATGGACGCGATTATCCCGATGCTCATCTTATCGATAACAATCGGGGTAATCCATGTATTTCTTGGATTGTTCATCGGTATCCGGAACGGGATCGTTATGAAGAACCGTAAGCACCTTTATGCGAAAATCGGAATGCTGACGATGATGACCGCGATCATCATCATTGTAGCCATGCTCGCCAGAATAGTGCCGCCGTTTTCACTCTATCTAGCGATCGTCCTGATCGTCCTAGCCCTCCCTTTTATCCTGATAGGGGCCGGGGTGTTGGGCGTCATCGAAGTGATGACCACGGTGGGAAACATCCTCTCATACTCACGTCTGATGGCTCTCGGTTTGGCTTCGGTGATCCTTGCAATGGTGGCAAACAGGCTAAGCGATGCATTCGCGTTTGCCATTATCGGAATTATCGTCGCTCTCCTGTTGCACGCGCTCAACATCGCTCTCGTGATGTTCTCCCCATCGATCCATGCGATGCGTCTCCATATTGTCGAATTTTTCTCGAAGTTTTACGAGGGGGGCGGGATACCCTACAGGCCGTTTAAAAGGGAAATGCCATAAAAGAAACATTGAAATTTCCTGGCAGAGTAATAATCCCGGAGCGTGACGGGCAATCCAAGCGAGTTCCTCTCTATCAAATCAACTAATCACATCCCATACTTCTTCCCCGATGCTTTGCGTTTTTTCCTTTCTATGATGTTTTTGACCTTCTTAAGCCGGAATAAGTCCTCCTGTTCTCGTTCTTCTATCGTGTTTTCTATGTACTTTGCCTCGCTCTTCAGTTCCGGGATCAGGATTTGCTCGAGCGCATTGACCCGCCGTCGGTTCAACTGGATCTCGGCCCCGAGGCGCCGTATTGTTGTCTCGATCTCAGCAAGCTTAATGAGAAGATCGAGCTCCTGCTCGTACTTCTCGGCAGTCTCATCGATCCGGGCGCTCGTTGTGACGACTCCATAGCCCCGCTCCAGCATGGTCTTAGAGACACTTTTCCTCTCGATCACCGGGACAAGGACGCCCATTACATTTTTGGTGCCAATATCGATCATGATCGACCTCCGGGTAGCAAACGATGCTGACCTGAGCGCAACCGGATCATCAATGGCCTCAGCTAATTGTAGCGAGAGGTCGGCCGCCTGTGAAACCTGTTCCAGCTCGTCGCGGGACTCTGAAACAGTACTGAGGATTTTAAAGAACTCCTGGATGAGGGCATCCATTTTCTGCTGCAACAGGTCACGGCCCTGCTCGGCAAGCTTGATCTGGGCTTTCAGCCTTAGTAGCTCCATCCGAGTCGGCCGGACCTGCTCCATACGATTTTTCCCACTCCATTTTACCCAATAGTCTCGCGTACCACCGGGTAATATTTCTTGATGTAGTCCCTTTTTATCCGCTTTAGCTCGTCCACCGGCAGGGTGCTGAAAAGGTCCCAGGCAATCGACAGCGTCTTTTCAATCGGCCGGTCTTCGTTACCTTGGGTAATGAAATGCTGCTCGAACGCTTCTGCGAACTTGAGATACTTCCGGTCGAGGTCAGTCAACGCTTCTTCCCCGACGATGGCTAAGAGCCGGCGCAGGTCGCGCCCATAGGTATAGGAGGCGTACAGCTGGTCTGCCACACCACGGTGGTCCTCCCGGGTCTTGCCCGGACCGATGCCGAGGTTCATGAGCCGGGAGAGGCAGGGAAGGGCATCCACCGGAGGATCTCCCCCCCGCCGGAAAATGTCCCTGGAGAGTACGATCTGCCCTTCGGTAATGTACCCGGTCAGGTCAGGCACCGGATGGGTTATATCATCATCCGGCATGGTCAGGATCGGGATCTGTGTGATCGAACCGAGCTTTCCCTTCAATCGGCCGGCCCGCTCATAGATCGAGGCAAGGTCAGTGTACATATAACCGGGATATCCACGACGACCAGGTACTTCTTCCCGTGCGGTCGAGATTTCCCGCAGTGCTTCGCAGTAATTGATCATATCGGTCAGGATCACCAGCACATGGAGGTTATGAGTAAACGCAAGGAACTCTGCGACTGTAAGACCGCACCGGGGTGCCGCCAAACGTTCGACCGTCGGATCATCGGCGAGATTCATGAAGAATATCACGCGGTCGAGCGCACCGGTCCGTTCGAAGTCCTGCATAAAAAACGAGGCCTCCTTATGGGTGATGCCCATCGCTACGAAGACGACGGCGAACTTTTCGTTCTCGCCCAGGACTTTTGCCTGGCGAGCGATCTGGGCGGCAAGTTTGCTTGCAGGGAGACCCGCCCCGGAGAAAATCGGAAGTTTCTGTCCACGCACAAGTGTATTAAGGCCATCGATGGCCGATATACCGGTCTGGATAAAGTCGGCTGGCTTGTCCCTAGCTGCAGGATTGATAGGCATCCCGGCAATATCGAGCATGGCCTCCGGGATAATATCGGGGCCGCCATCACGTGCAGTTCCCACTCCGGAAAAGACCCTGCCCAGCAAGTCTTTTGACACCGCCATCCTGGCAGGCTCACCGGTGAACCTGACTGCAGTACCTACAAGATCGATCTCCCGTGTGCCTTCAAAGACCTGGACAACTGCATGGTCTTCCGAGATATCGAGTACCTGTCCGGTCCGTTCCTCGCCGTTCTGGAGCGTGATCTTAACGATCTCGCCAAAGGAGGCCTCTTTTACCCCAGTTACGAAAATCAGTGGACCGGAGACGTACCCGATCGTGCGGTATTCCTTTGTCAGCAGCGTTGTCCCTTTCATTTCTCCACTCCAAGCGACATTATCCGGTCGCTGATCTGCTGGATTATGCCCTGGATTGTTTCCGTATCACCAATCTCTTTCATCCTCCCGATGGCCGTACGGAACGGGAGTGTTTGGATCTGCTGCAAGCTTATTCCCCGATTCATTGCGAGGTTCATCTTCTCATAATATACCATAATCACCTTTAGCATCAGGTACTGCTTTTTAATAGGGCAGAAAGAGTCGGTGTCGCTGTAGGCGTCCTGCTGGAGGAAATCTTCGCGGATCATTCTGGTGACTTCAAGGATCGCTTTCTCGCTTTCAGGCAATGCGTCAGGTCCTACCAGCTGGACGATCTCCTGTAGTTCCACTTCTTTCTGGAGAAGAGAAATTGCCTTGTCCCGGAGTTCTCTCCAGTCACTGGCGATCTCCTGACTATACCACCCGGCAATGGAGTCCAGGTAGAGAGAGTAACTTTTGATCCAGTTCACTGACGGAAAATGCCTGCGGTTGGCGAGATTCGTATCCAGAGCCCAGAATGTCCCGACCACCCGGAGTGTGTTCTGGGTTATAGGTTCCGAGAAGTCCCCGCCGGGAGGAGAAACCGCCCCAACGACCGTCACCGACCCTGTCCGCTCCCCGGTTCCGAGGCAGACGACCCGGCCGGCTCGTTCATAGAACGCCGCTAGCCGGGTCGCAAGATATGCAGGGTAGCCTTCTTCGCCCGGCATTTCCTCGAGCCTGCCAGAGACCTCACGCAATGCCTCACCCCAACGGGATGTCGAATCTGCCATCAAGGCCACGTCGTACCCCATGTCACGGAAGTATTCGGCGATGGTTATCCCGGTGTAGATAGAAGCCTCACGAGCAGCAACCGGCATGTTCGAAGTATTGGCAATGAGGATCGTTCGTTGGATTAGGGGAAGGTTTGTTCGAGGATCCACAAGCTCGGGGAATTCGGCAAGCACATCAGCCATTTCGTTACCCCTCTCTCCGCACCCGATATATACGACGATCTGGGTGTCTGCCCACTTGGCAAGAGTTTGCTCGGATACTGTTTTTCCTGTGCCAAAGCCACCCGGAATCATTGCCGTTCCCCCTTTAGTCACCGGGAACATGCAGTCGAAGACTCGCTGTCCTGTGATCAATGGGAGGACAGAATCGAGTTTTTTTGAAGTCGGCCGTGGGATCCGTACCGGCCAAGACTGCATCATGGTAAGCTGTGTCTTGTTGTTAAGGACGCAAACTGTCTCGGTTACCGTAAAAGCACCTGTAAGAATATTTGTGACCTTTCCGGCAACCTTTGGGGGCACAAGAACCCGGTGTTCGAACTGGAACTCCGCGACAGTTCCAATAATGTCACCAGGTAAAAGATTATCACCTATTTTAACAGAAGGAACAAATTCCCATTTTTTCTCCCGGTCAAGACCCGGGGCTGTGATACCCCGTCCTATGAAATCTCCACTTTTTTTTAGGAGGACTGGAAGAGAGCGCTGGACACCATCATAGATCGATGAGAGGAGACCTGGGCCCAAATCAACTGATAGGGAGGAGCCGGTATTTCCCACACTCTCACCCAGCATAAGGCCGGTGGTATCTTCATAAACCTGGATAACCGCCTCATCGCCTTCGAGCCGGATGATTTCACCGCGAAGCGCTTCGGTCCCGATGTTAACCACGTCGTACATCCTGGATCCGATCATTCCTTTCGCGATTATCACCGGACCTGAGACCCGTGAGATTGTTCCTTTAATCATACAATTACTCCTTCAAGACGATGTTATACCCAATCGCCTTCCGGAACAGTCGTTCGATATAAGTTCGACGATCCAATTCCTTTTTCTTAGCCGGGATAGGAATTATAATCGGACGGTGCATTTTCTCGATCCAGCCCATAAGTTTTTCATCGAGCGAGAGCATGTACTCCTCGTTGACAGCGACGATCCCTATGTCACTCTTATGAAGAAGCGGAGGAATGACAATCTTTGCCTCCTCTATGTCCCGTACTTCAACTACCTCAGCTCCGGCAAGCCGGAAGCCAGATGCCCGATCGCTATCAGTGACGATCACCAATTTATACATATACCAGCTCCAAACGCAGGTTTTCAATCGGAAAATCCGTAGTTTTAAAGCGGGAAATAACCCGGATATTAGTGATCTCATTGTACTTTGCCCAGAAATATCCAATCAGTGAGGCAACGCTCAGTGGATCACCAAAAAACGACCCTGTCCCCTGCATTACCAGGTACCGTTCCAGTTCTTTCTCTATCACCGAGATTTTCTTAGCCTTGACCGCTGCTTCAGAAATAGAAGAGAGAAACTGGTACCGGGATGCGGACATTTTTGCAAGTGCATCGTCTATAGTGGTTAGAGAGAGAAATGCCGTGAGTTTCTTCACGTCAAATTCCAATCCGCCGGTTATTAAATATTGAGCTGCCTCCCGGGGATCGACATGATCCCGGATCATCCGAAGAACTGTCCTGATATTGACAACATCTATCTCGATAGAAAGAATGTGTCGGATCATCGTTTTGTTAACATCAGGTCCCTGAACCGAACGGAGCGCGTCCTGATAATAATACCGGTCGAGCGACCATTCAAGTCTGCCGAGATCACCGATCCGTGCAAAATCCGGGAATTCCTGAGTAAGCGGTTTAGCCCACTGAATTCGCCAGGTCGCAAGAAGATCGATAATAGCCTTGGTATCTGGCTGCCGCATAAGCTCTGCGAGGGTAGCTTCATCAAGTTCACCTGCGGGTACGAGACAGCCAAGGATCTCCTCGTTTGTGGCATGGACATTTTTTCCACGAAGAATAGTCTTAATGTTCTGGATGTCCCACCGGTGGAGGAAGAGTGTAATGTAGTGTTCTGCTTCTTCGTTTTTGGAAAACGTCATGATCTTCCGGAACGTTCGGACAAAATTTCTCCGGAGGGCATATTCTATGCAGGCAATACCGGTATACCTACCCCGGGCTTCAATAATATCATCTCGGTAAGGGGTCTTCTCTAGCTCCCCGATAAGGGATTCAATGTCAGGCAGAAGAATCAGATTGTCGAGCGTATTGTGATCCAACAGGCGGCTCTTCATTCCCCGCATACGGGCATTAATATATCCCCAGTCCATCTCAATCACCCGAAGAGTTTGGCATAGATCTCGAGTCTTTTGTGTTCCCTTACCCGTTCAAGCCGGGATTCGATTGTGTTGGATATGGTGATTTTCCCGTCCAAAGAGTTTATAGACAAGCCGCCAATGGACTCAAGATCAGTACGGATCTCACACGATACCTTCATCAGTTCCATAGTTTTTTTACAGAGATCAAGATCCCGGGGATCGATATGGATGACAAAAGTACCTTCTCCTATCGAACTCATAATCTCCTCGGTTAAATGCTTGAAGATATCAGAATATTTTTCATCCTGCCGCAATGAATTGAGGTGCTTTACTGCCAGATCAAATGCAGTCTCAAACGTTTTTTCTCGTGCCGTGAATGCCTGTTTCTTGATTCTGCCTTTCGCTAAGAACAATTGTTTGTTCCTTTCGATACCGGCATCGTCTTCGGCTTCCTTTATGGTGCGCTCCT
>Ga0181520_10013456_pt1 | contig 10301 bp, 8 predicted proteins | sample PEATcosm2014_Bin_29_FD_132451 | JGI IMG/M metagenome (GOLD analysis project Ga0181520, IMG submission 132451) | Peatland microbial communities from MTU Mesocosm Facility, Houghton, MI, USA - PEATcosm2014_Bin02_30_metaG | ecosystem: Environmental > Terrestrial > Soil > Wetlands > Peat | place... | reverse complement strand
TAATCGCCGGCGTGATGGCATACGCTAATTGCTTCTCCGGTTCGTTTGTCTTCGACGACGCAGGGCGCATCATGGGCAATCCTGAAATCAGACGCCTTGACCGGTGCATGATCGGATCGTCCAGACCTCTCGTCAATTTGACGCTTCATCTTAATTATGCCCTTGGAGGTTTCAAACCGGCCGAATACCGCCTTTTTAACGTTGTAATTCACATTTTTGCCGGCTTGTTTCTCGCGGGGCTTGTCACGCGCACACTGCGTCTGCCCATGTTCCTCGGTAAGTGGGACCACAACGCCGCCATAATGGGTTCCGTAGTCGGCGCTTTATGGGTGGCACATCCCCTGCAAACGGAGAGTGTGACGTATGTAATTCAACGTGCCGAGTCCATGGCCGGAATGTTTACATTGTCTTCTCTTTACTGTTTTGTGCGTAGTCTGGATTCGTCGGCTACAACAAGGTTGAAGACGATATCGGTGGCGTCGTGCGTTCTCGCGATGTTGTCGAAGGCCGTCGCGGTGGTCACGCCAGCATTGATTCTTATGTTTGATGCCTTTTTCGCCGCGGGCTCGATTGCCGCGGCCATTAGACAACGCAAGGGTTATTATTGCGCTGTGGCGGCAACATGGCTCGTTCCCGCGTTGATCTTCGCGTTTCCCAACGAGTCCTCGGCCTCCGCAGGTCCGGGCTTGAACATCGCCCCGCCGCTGGTGTATCTGCTCATCCAAACCCAGGTAATCCTTCATTATGTGCGACTGGCATTCTGGCCGGCCGACCTGTGTATTGACTACGTGTGGCTTCCGCCGGAATCACTTGTTGACCTCGCGCCGTATGCAATCGCCGTCGCCTTCGGCACGCTGTCGATAGCATGGTTCGCATTGCGAAAACGCCCGCTGGCGTTTGCTGGAACATGGTTTCTCCTGACGCTTGCGCCGAGTTCCAGCGTGTTCCCCATCGCCGATTTCGCCGTGGAACATCGCATGTATCTACCACTTGCAGGCATTGTCGTATTCACCGTCTTTTCGATTCACTACCTTCTGAAACGTGTAATCTCGAATGACAAGTCGTTCGCGGCATGCGCCGGTTGCATGGCGGTTGGCTGCATGATAGCGCTCGGCGCGAGGACCGCCGCAAGAAACTCCGATTACCTTTCCACGGTCTCGATGATGCGATCCGTCGTCGACAAAAGACCCGACAACTTCAGGGCTCGCCTCTCCTATACGATGGAGTTACTGAACGTGGAGAGATATGCCGAAGCCGTGGCCGCTGGGAACGCAATGCTGACGCGCATCAACGAGAAGATCGACAGCGGGAAACCGCTCTACCAGCGAGGACCGGCAAGCGCCGTTTATTTTCTTGGCCCCGCCCATGACCATCTTGGCCGCGCTTTGATCGGATTCGGCCGGCCGCTCGAAGCGCAGAAGCACTTCGAAGAAGCCATACGGCTGGATCCAAGTCGAAGGGAGTATCGTTATAATATCGCTCTTGCGCTAATTCTTCTTGGCAAGGACCGCGAGGCGCTAGACCAACTCGACTCGGCTTTGCGGCTGGACAGGAACTACTCGATGGCGCACGAACTTTCTGGAAAGATTCTTGCGAGACAGGGAGAATATGCTGCGGCTGAACGGCACTACGAACAAGTTTTGGAATCGCCGCAACCCACTCTATCCGCGAAGGAAAGCTTGGCATGGCTCCTCGCAACGTGCCCCGACGACGGCGTCCGGGACGGACGGAAAGGCCTTGAACTGGCGCTGGCCGTGAACGAAGAAACTCGACACGTCAGTTTCCACGCTGTTGACGTTCTCGCGGCGGCATACGCCGAATCGGGACGATTCGACAATGCGGTAGAGACCGGGCGTCTGGCCTTGGAACTTGCGGGGAATTCGAAGTCGGCTTCCAGCGATTTCGAGGCTATCAAGGGACGTCTTCTCCTTTACGAAGAGAAGAAGCCTTTCAGAATCGCTCCCGCGAAATGACACAAAGTCTTGTTAAAGAATGCGTGCTTGGCGCGAGAAAACGCAGCTTGCTTTTCTCACAAGTTCTGAAAAGGCGCAAATGATCTTGTTCCAGAGTGGCGATTTGCGCGGCAGATAGCGTAGCGGCTACATCGTTCGCCCTCGCTGCCTGCCTACCGGGGCTGAAGAGAAGCGGTGTAAGAAATGCCGGCAAAGTTTAACTGGAATAAAGATCCCTGTAAAAACGAACATCGGACAATAAAAAGCCGGAAAGAGCCGGACTGGCGCAGGCGTATTTGAAGAAAAGATCGGCTTTCCTGGCATCGGGCGTCGATAGTTTTTTTATTTCTCCGAAGAAACGAACAGGAAGCCGATGCAATTTTCGATACGCGCGCAGCGCACAATAAAGCACCTTGCCCTTGGGATCAGCCTGAAGTTTCTGCGCCTCTGTTTTCATCAAAACAATAAATATCTTCGTTAGCGACGCCAGCTCAGCACCTTCAAGAACAGTCATAACACCGTTGTACGAATGCTGTATCCTTGGCTCGGACTGCATTTTAGCCTTCATTCACGGTGTTCCTTTCCTGTCATTGGACGTATGAATTCGAAGTCCTTCCCAACATCATACCAGCGCAAATGCTTTATCCCAACAGCAATTCAAGATCTTCCCTGCGCAGATCGCGGATGATGCTGTTGTCGGCATTAATGATGGAATCGGCGAGATCTTTCTTGAACTTCTGAAGTTCGAGCACTTTTTCCTCTACTGTGTCTTTGGCAATGAGGCGGTAGGCAAATACCTGTCGCGTCTGCCCGATTCGATGGGCCCGGTCAATCGCCTGCATTTCGACCGCCGGGTTCCACCATGGATCGAGAAGGAAAACATATTCCGCCGCAGTGAGATTGAGCCCAAGCCCGCCCGCCTTTAGACTGATCAGGAACAGCTTGCATGCTGGATCTTCCTGGAATCTCCTGACAGGCTCCTCCCTGTCACGGGTCTTGCCATCGAGATATTCGTAGACGACGCCTTCTTTATCGAGCCGCCTCCGTACTATGGCCAGCATGCTTGTGAATTGGGAGAAGACGAGCGCCTTATGTCCCTCCTCCATGATTTCCGACATCTGGGGCATAAGCGCTTCCAGCTTCGCGCTGGACTCGCCAACGCGCGTCTTGTCTATCAAACCCGGATGGCATGCCGCCTGTCGCAGCCTCAGCAGCGCCTCAAGAATCATGATCTTCGATTTGGCCATCCCCTCCTCATCCACCTTCTTGAGCAACGACCGTCTGTAGTGCTCGCGCAATTCGTCGTAGAGTTTTCGCTGGGCACCATCCAATTCACAGTACAGCGTTTCGTCGGTCCGCTCCGGTAGGTCTTTAGCCACCTGCGACTTTGTGCGCCGGAGAATGAACGGTCTCAGAGCCCGCGATAAAAGTTCTCTCGTTTCAGGTTCCGAACTGCGCCCCCCTGCGTCCGTAAGCCGGAACACCGATGCCGTGCCGAGCATTCCAGGATTGAGGAACTCGAACAGACTCCACAATTCGCCAAGATGATTTTGAACCGGCGTTCCGCTCAGCGCCAGCCTGTGCTCGCACTTCAACAGCCGCGTCGCCTTCGCGGTCTGGGCATTGGCGTTCTTTATAGCCTGCGCTTCATCGAGTATGATGTAATCGAACAGCACATCCTTCAAATGCGCGATGTCGCGAAGCAGCGTGCCGTACGTAGTCAGAACAAGATCGTAATTACCGAAGTCAGGCATGCCGCGTTGCCGCCCGGTTCCGGTATGATCCATGATGCGAAGTGACGGTGTAAAACGCGCAGCCTCCTGTTTCCAATTGAAGATCAACGTCCTTGGAACAACGGCGAGCGATGGTCCGATGGACATTGACGAACCGTCTTTCTTCCGTTCTTCCCGCAACACTCGTCTTGACTCCAGCAAAGCAAGAACCTGGACCGTCTTGCCGAGCCCCATATCGTCCGCAAGGCATCCACCGAATTTAAACGTCTGAAGGAACTCCAGCCAGCCAAGACCCTCGCATTGATACGGCCGCAGCGTGCCTTTGAATAAACCGCTTGGATTCGCGGGTTTGATGGCTTCGAACCCGCGTAATTGTTCACGCACAGCGCGAAATGTATCGTCGCAAGTGGCGTCAGGCTGCGAGGCCAGCAACGCGTCAAGGAGTCCGGCCTGGTTTCTCTGGAATTCGACATGATCGCCTTCGATCGATCCCAAGGCTGCGAGCGTTCCGTATTTCTTAAGCCATTCGTCTGGCAGCATTCCTATCGTGCCGTCGCTGAGGACGATCGTGTTTTCCTGGTGTTTGAGCGCTTTCAGCAGGGCCGGCAATCTGGCGGAAACCCCGTCGAAATCCACGATCCCGCGCAGCTCGAACCAGTCCACCCCTGTCGTCACGTCAATCTTGAGATCTCCGGGTCTGCGATAGAGCTTCCCCTCCGCTTCGACCATCCAGTTATCGGCAATCAGGCCCGGCACTATCCGGTTCAGCCGCTGACCGGCGAACTCCCACTGTGCCTCCGTCTCCCACGGATTACGCAGACGCCGCATGCCGAGATCCATCAGCTTCTGATTCGCATCCTGCTCAACCGCCAAATCCCGGCGAATCGCAATGCGACGGTCTTTCAACAGCACAAAGCCGCCCGGTCGTTGCGGATCGACGGCAGAATCCTTGTAATTGAAACGCAACTGCGCCCACAGCCATGAACTGTCTCTCGCGTATTTGGGCCGTCTGATCGTAAGGTGCGGCTGCGGGGGCATGGAAACTTCCTCATAACGAAGCTCGTCCGGCATAATTACCGGCGGCATCACTGCCCCGCCGTAAAGCGCTTCAGCAAGCTCACCTCCCTCATCAAACGCCACTCTTATCTCGCGCTCCTGCCGCAACGTCATGATCCAATCAAATGCCTTCGCATCATTAAGCCGCGCCACGACACCGGGCCAGAAGCCCCAGCCGCCCTGCAGAATCAGTTCTGGCGACGACACTTCCTTCTTTTCTTCGCCCCTGACAAGGACACCGCTGACAATGTATTCCTTGCGTTTTTCGTCGCGAACCAGCTCTATGCGAAACTCCCATGGAGCCCCATCGTCGTAACGGAGCAAAGACATGGTTTGCGAAGACATTTTGCCAAGCCAGAACCGGCCCGTTTCGCAGAGCATGGGGAGCAGAACATCGCGAAGCGAATTCGACAATGTGTATCTTTCGGCGAGAACGGCCCCTGTATAAGAGTAATATTTTTCCGAACCAGCCAGCAGTGCTATGATCTTTCTGTCGGCAGGCAACGGAAGCGCGTCAGCCTCGCCATGTGTCAGTTTGAGCGGCTTTGGCTTGCTCCAGTCTCCGTTCTGTTTGATTTGCCGGCAGGCTATTCTCAACGTGAATGCGCCACCGATAAGGAGTTCATCCATGTCCAACTGATAGATGATCTCCTTGTTCGAAGGCCATTGTTCTACTTGGGCGACATAACCCGGATTGATGTGCCGGGCCAGAAGGCTCTTCCAGGAAGGCTTTGGCGGTGACGTCGTTTTTCTTTGTGGTGTAAAGTTCGGCGTAAATACCGGTTTCCATCCTTGCGAACTTAAATGCCTGACCCTTCCAAGCGCGTCGTTCTTGTCGTCATCTCCGTATTCGCCATTTTCATTGCACGCTTCCAAGTCATCCTGTCCATCATCACTCCGGTCGCCAGTTTTAAGATGAATTCTGGATGCATTTTTGGTTTGCGGGGCAAAACCGCTGCCATCAGCGGCCAGTACGGTGGCCCATATGTGCTTGCATGCGCGACCGCCCTCGAAGTACGGGCATGTGCAATCGGCAGTCAACGTCCCGTGCTCATAGTCAAGATTGACATGGTAACGCGTGCTGCCGCGCACAACCGCGCTCACATGATTCTCGTCTTTATCGTTGACCTTGACCCGGCCCGCGAAAAAATAGTTGCTGCCGCGCAGTCGCACTCCCCGATCGAATTGACTTTCCAACGCACTTGTTAAGGACATGTCCGCCATCTCTCCTTGGACTTTGCTGACACAAAACAAACGAATTCAGTATGCTAGCAAATCGCTTCTGAAAGGCAAGACACGGCCCGCCCGTTAATATTCTTTTTGCCGTTAACTCCAAGCATGCCACGATATGAATTATGAAACCACTGATCGCAGCATTGACGCGTATGTCAAGCGCCTGCGGAAGAAGTTCCTTGAAATCGGACGCAACATCGATCCAATTGAGACCGTCCACGGCCTTGGATACAAACTCAACCAGAAGATCGAGGACACTCAGTGAAAAGCATACGCTGGAAAATCATATTCCTTGGCGTGATCGTCGTCCTGATACCTGTCCTATTTCTGAATTACTACAGCATCCACACTTTCAACAAATTCACCAGCCGCGATCTCGATGACCATATGATACATAGCGCCTTTATTGTAGGCGAGCAATACAAGGCCATGTTTAATGGGGACGGGCATATTGCCGAATCAGAAACACCCCGTCTAACGCAACTGGCACGATCATACGGCCGGGAGATCCAATCCAGAATCCAGGTGCTATCGTCAATTGGCTTTGTGCTTGCCGATTCAGCCACCAACTCCGACGAGAACACCGATCTATCCTATTTTCCGGAAGTAAAGTCGGCTCTGGAGGGAAGGTACGGCGCCCGCTCCACTCTGACCGACGACAAGAAATATATGTATTACTACATCGCATATCCGATCATGCGCGATGGGCAAGTATGCGGGGTTGCATATATATCACGGCACACAGGGAACATCGTCAAAACCATCATCCAGATGGTCACAGAGATTCAGCGTATCAACCGGCATAACCGGGAATTCATCTCCACGATCATGCACGAATTAAAGATGCCTATCACTGCGATCAAGGGAGCCGCCGAACTGCTTGAATGCAAAATTACTTTGTTCCATCGCTTCAGTTCTTTGATCTCAGTTCTCCGCTGTTCATCAATCGTCTTATCGCAGGACCAAACAAATGCATGCCTGTCTGCATCTTTCGCGGGTGCAGGAACTTTAAATTCTCCAGTCTGAAATTCTTTAATATTTTCCGGCGTTCTTCGGTATGGGTTCCTTTACCTTTCTCATACTGATGAATGAACTTAAATGCTCCACCGTGCCAAGTTTATCCAGAAGGGCTTGGAAGCCAGCTCTCGCCACCTTCTGGTGACCCGCTTTACCTTGACAATGGGATGCCGCTGTTTGACAGTTCCATGCATGATTCCGAGTGATCTTCGCAATACGGTCCTGACCGCCACCGGCGAAGGTTTAAGGGGAACCACAGAGCTGTTTGCGATCAGAGTCTTGACCGTCGTCGCATTATTGTGGTTCTTTTTACGCGTAAAAAGATCCAAGGGACAAAGTGCTGGTGTGAAATCATGAGCTTGACGACAACCATCTTGATCGCGCTGGCACTAGCCATGGATGCGTTCGCGGTTTCTGTCGCGAGCGGCGCGGTTGCCCGAAAGTTTCACCTCAAGCATGCCCTGACCATGGGCGCATGGTTTGGCGGGTTTCAGGCGCTCATGCCGATATTGGGATGGCTTGGCGGCTCCAGTTTCAGGAAGTTGTTCATTGCCGGCGTGGATCGCTGGATCGCATTCGGGCTACTTGTGTTTATCGGCAGCAAGATGATCTATGAAGCTTTCAAGATCGAATCCGCCGAAAACAGGCGCGCTCCGATGGACATGCGCATCCTGTTCATGCTATCGGTGGCCACCAGTCTGGATGCGCTGGCTGTCGGAATAAGTTTTGCGATGCTTGGCGTGTCAATTGTCACGCCGGTCATTGTCATCGGCGGAGTCACATTTGCAGTGTCATTCGCGGGTGTCTGGCTCGGCGCAACCGGCGCACATTTCTTCGAGAAAAAAGTGGAGATTGCCGGCGGCCTGGTACTCATAGCGATCGGGCTGAAAATCCTGCTGACCGATATTTTTTGAAAAATAATGCAACAGGAGAAGCAACATGAAGAAAGCAGACGATGCGAGGGGCAATCCGGTGAATCTTGCCGAAGCCATTGAGTATGCAGGGCAATCCGTGGTCAGTAAAACCCTGTTGGACAAGAAGACTGGAACGCTGACTTTATTCGCGTTTGACAAAGGCCAGGGACTGAGCGAACACACGTCACCCTACGATGCCACAATATTCGTGTTGGAAGGAGAGGCGAAGATCAAGACCGGCGGCAAGCCAGTGAAAGTGAAAAGCGGCAGTCTTGTGATAATGCCAGCGGGCATTCCCCACTCCGTCCGGGCCGAGAAGCGATTCAAGATGCTGCTCGTCATGATCAGATAGCCGGTAAATGCAGACATGCTTGCCATTGGAGCCGGCAGCAGTTACTATTGCCGCTAATCATTCGGGGACAACTGGAACATTCGGCGTTTCCTGGGAGAGCGCTGGATTTTCCATACAAAATCAGAATCAGGAGGATAAAATCATGGCAGGTAAGGAACAACATTCGGAAAAGATGTCCAAGAAAGCTCCGCAAATGAACCTGAAAGAAAAACGCGCCGCGAAGAAGGCGAAGAAGATTGGTGCACCCATCGGTCAGGGCCAGACAGCAGGAATGTAGCACCTCGCATCATCAGATGCCCGGCGCGCCTGTGGCCACACCCCCCAGACGCGCCTCATGGATGACTGTGTAACGCTCGGCATGTGCAAGACTCGTTGAAACCGGACCGCTGGAGTGTTATCGTTACCACTACCAATGAAAGGAAAAAGCGGCAGTATTCTTAAGCAACTTCGGCTATGGCTGCGGATAGCCGTTGGAATGGGCTTGCTGGCATTTCTTATCAGCCGCACCGAGATCCGCTCCTTCTACAGTGGCTTTCTGCTGGCCGCGAACCAATGGCCATGGCTTCTCTCGGGAATTCTGATGACGTTCTTCGGTTTGCTTGCAGGCGCCACCCGCTGGCAACGAGTTCTAGTTGTTCAAGGCATCACATTCCACACTCGCAAGATCATGCGCATCTATTTTATCGGTCAGTTCTTCAACGCATTCATGCTTGGCGCCTGCGGTGGTGACGTACTGAGGGCATACTACGCGGCCAAGGGACAGGAAGGACGACGCACGGAGATCGCGATGACCATCCTCATGGATCGTGCCATAGGCTTCTTCAGCACGGTTGCCTTTTGTTGCCTGCTGATTCCGTTCCGCATCAGCATATTCCTCGATCACGAGGGACCGCGGGGCGCCGGAGTTTTTATGATGGCGTTTCTGATCTGCTCCATAGCTGGAATGATTGTGCTGTTCCGCAGGAATCTGTTCGAGCACTTCGCGTTTTTTCGAACCATCGAGAACAACACCCATATAGGGCCGCTGATCCGCAGGGCCTATGAAGCCTTTTTCCTGTACAAAAACCATCCTCGATTGCTCTGGCTTTCCGTCTTCCTATCCGTACTGAGCACGACGTTTTTCACTCTCGCCTGCTGCAGTTTTGGGCAGGCCCTCGATCTCGACGTGGCGCTCATGGACTACTTTGTCCTTTTCCCCATAATCAGCGTCATCATGTCCGTGCCGTTGACGCCGGGTAGCTTGGGCGTGCGTGAAGGCCTTTTTGTTTCCTTGTTCGGTGCCATTTTCATAGGCAAGGCGGATGCCATTCTGATGTCGCTGATGGTCTATGCTGGCGGCGTGTTCTGGAGCCTCGTTGGCGGTGTGGTCTATCTATATTCCGCATCCAGTTCAGAAAGAATAAGCAGCCTTTAACGGATCTATGGCTCGTACGGGAGAAACCGGATTTTGCGGACATAGCCTAAATCGTTTTCGGTGATCAGCATGTTGCCTTCGTAATCAAGGGTTACGGCACGACATTCGCTCACACGATACTCATTGGGGTTGTAAAACCAGCTGTTATCGCCAGCATGCGTTGTGTCCGAATGGTAGCCATTGAGAAATAAATGAATAAGGCCATCCGTGTCCACATACCATACCTGGCTGCCTTGGTGTGTGCAGAGAAAATATGCTCCGGTAGGCAGAAACCAGATTCCGCGGACTTCTTCCAACCCAGTGGCCAGTGCCAGCCCGCCATCACCGCCGACGACATAGTTCGTCGTACTGCCATTGCCAGCTATTGGTGTGCGATTGCCCAGATCGTCAAGCCGATAGACTTGATTCCCCATGCGGTCGGTCACGACCAAGTTACCCCATGGATCCATGGTTATATTGCCCAATTCTGAGTACCCGGTCGAGAATATGATCAGCCCCATGTTCTGCGTCCATTTTAAGACTTCTGTAGTTGCGCCAACATACGCAACGGTTTCATCCTCGCTCACCCAGAGCCCGCGACTGATAGAGCAACTCGGTGAAACAGCGAACATGGTTCGTATATTGCCGTTC
>Ga0181520_10013453_pt1 | contig 10303 bp, 9 predicted proteins | sample PEATcosm2014_Bin_29_FD_132451 | JGI IMG/M metagenome (GOLD analysis project Ga0181520, IMG submission 132451) | Peatland microbial communities from MTU Mesocosm Facility, Houghton, MI, USA - PEATcosm2014_Bin02_30_metaG | ecosystem: Environmental > Terrestrial > Soil > Wetlands > Peat | place... | reverse complement strand
CTTTTCCTTTATTGAATCGCTTGTATCAGGTCAAAAAATCCCGGACGCGGAAGTGCATACATCTCATGGAGGCACCCACCAGGTCTTTGCGATTACCGACAAGGCAGCCCTTGACGAAATTGAGCGTCGTTTTCAGAACATGGAAAGCCTTTATATAGCCGACGGTCACCACCGGGCAAAAGCTGCGGTTAATCTGGCAGACAGGATACGTGCAGCGGGTCAGCCGGCAGACGGTGAAATCGGCCGGTTTATGGGGGTACTCTTTGCCCACAACCGGGTAAAGATTCACGGCTACAGCCGGTTACTGACAGACCTTGGGACATTTGATCCTGATACTTTCCTGAACAGGCTCACGAAGTACTTTGCCGTCACACCCTATGGGGATGTTGACGGGAACGAGTATAATATCCGGCCGCGCATTGCATGCCCGGAAAAATATCATGTCATGCACCTTTACCTTCAAAAGAAGTGGTATGAGTGTACCCGGCTGATCGATCCGGCAGCGCCCATTCTTGATGTGCTCGATGTCGCGGTTCTGCAGCACTTGGTATTTACAGAAATGTTTGGCATCACGGATCCCCGTGGTGACGCACGTCTCCAGTATCTCGGCGGAGCCCGGCCGGTTGCCGATCTCGAGCGGCTCGTGGACAATGGTACCTACCGGCTTGCTTTTGCCATGCAGCCGGTCCGGGTCGGAACCGTGCTCTCCATCGCCGATGCCGGCGGGGTCATGCCACCTAAATCAACATGGTTTGAACCCAAGCTCTTGAGCGGGCTTGTGATTCATTCCTTTTCTGAATAAAAAGACAGAAACCTGAACCTTTATTGTTTTTCCCGGAAAGGGTGTATGATATGATTACTCTCGCACTTCCCAAAGGCAGCCTCGAAGCCCAGACGCTTCAGCTCTTCAAAGAGGCCGATCTCGAAGTCAGGAGAACGGACCGTGACTACAATCCCCTCATAGCGGACTGCCGGATCAGCAAGGTAAAGATCCTGCGTCCGCAGGAGATCCCAACCTACGTGGATAAAGGCTATTTCGATCTCGGCATCTCTGGTCTTGACTGGGTCCGGGAAACGGGGGCTGATGTTATTGAAGTGGCGGCTCTCTCGTACAGTAAGACCGGAGAAGGCAACGTCAAGATCGTAATCGCTGTCCACCGCGACGAACCGATTGATGACGCCGCACAGATCCGGCCCGGAAGCCGGGTGACCACAGAATACCCGGAGATTACAAAGAAATATTTCGCTGATCGAAATATCCCCGTCCAGCTCTTCCACTCATTCGGCGCATCGGAAGCAAAAGTGCCCGATCTCATGGATGTTGTCGTAGACCTCACCGAGACGGGAACAACACTAAGGAAAAACGGCCTCAAGATCATCGGGCAGATTATGGAGTCGCATACAGTAATAATTGCAAACAAGGAAGCGTGGGCAAATCCGGAAAAGCGACGTGATATAGAAGAGATCAAGATCCTACTCTTCGGTGTGCTCGAGGCCAGGCATAAGGTACTCCTGACGATGAACGTCCCCACGGCAGCACTGGAGAAGATTGTCTCGGCACTTCCGGCAATGAAAAAGCCAACGGTCAGCCGGCTTCACGGCCTCGATTATTACAGTGTCCAGACCGTGGTGCAGAAAAGCTCCGTTAACGGACTCATCCCGAAGCTCAAAGCGTGTGGGGCAGAAGACATTCTCGAAATCCCTATCACAAAAATTGTTCCCTGAATCTCATTTTTTCGATTGCATCGCGGGAGTGAGGGATTATTGGCGGATCGATCAGGATTCCTCATCTGACTAGGTAAACGGCATAGTGACCCAGGAATAAAAACAACATTTATATCACTTAAACCGTCAAAGCCCTTTAGTGAATATGATGCGATTTCCCTGCTTGACCTGTCTGGCTGCCGGTCTGGTAATACTTCTCTGCTTATGTGCAGCATGCACTTCAGGTCCTGCTGTGCAGGCTCCGGCAAACACTACCCAGGTACCCGGGGGAATAAATGAGGTGGTTGGAAACACCAGCAGTCAGCAGATAACATATACGCTCGAGGATGCCGAATCTGCAGTAATGCAGGACGCCCAAGCTGATGCAGGGGTAAATGCACAAAACCTGTCGTTTTTTTATATCAGGGGAGATCAGGTAGACAGTTCGGGTAAAGCTAAACATTGGATCGTTGGTATACTCCAGGGAAATAATTCATCTATGTGGGCATTTGACAATACCGGTGTTTCGTCACTTACTGTGCCCCCGGGATTGCCGGTGCCCGAAACTATCCCTTCCAATATCCTCTCCCCTGCAGAGATTATGAAAATCGCTTCTTCGTCACCGGGTGCAGGTTCCCTTACCCCGAATGGAACCTCCCTGGAACTCAGGAACGGACAATATACCGTCACAGAATCCGGAACAGGACAACCGGGAATTGTCATCAACGCAATCACAGGAGAGTTGATTACCACCCATGATTGATGATGCCGGAAACTTATCTATCGATTTTTTGGTTGGTTTCACCATTTTCATGATCACGTTAATCTACGTAGCAACGTTGATCCCGACCCTCTTTATCGGTCTCCAGAGTAGCTCCATCGATTACGACGCGGTTGCCTACAGGACCAGCGTGATTCTCGCTGAAGATCCCGGCATGCCCTATAATCCCTCATGGGAAACCCTCCCGAATATTTCAGATAGCCAAATCCTGCGGTTCGGCCTTGCCCTGTCAAAAGACACCCCCAATATTTTGACTCCCGAAAAAATAAACCGGTTTTTCTGTTCTACCGAGTTTGTCTATCCAACAGATTACCAGTCACGGGCAGTTTTCGGGGACTACCCGTACCAGTTCAATATATCTCTGCAGATGGCAGGAAGTAACGTAACGCAATCAATCGGTGATATCCTTCCGGAAGACACTATAGGAAGGAGTGTTGGCACCTATGGATACAGCCGACGGGTGATCAAAGTCAAGGAGCATAGCAACGCCACTCTTGATTTCTCTAATTTCGTAGTGAACACGGGCCCAACACCAGCACCACCAAGTAGTTTACCTTTAGGAATTTACACACAAAATGCGACGACCCAGGATTTTTCGGTTTATTTTAATTATACATACCTGCTTAACAGCGGGCCCGATTACAACAGCATTGCATACCAGATAAACCCACTTGCACCGTCAGGAGCTAACGGGCTTATTGGCGGGGAGGGGGCTCTCATCAACCTCACCGGTTTACAGGCTCTTCCAAAGAATGGCGCGACAGTGAACCTGTCGAGTATCTCAATATACAAGTCAATATCCGAAGCTCCCCTGAACACAGTTCAGGGATCTTTTGGTGGCCCGGAATTACCTCCAAAAAATCCCAGCCAGTTTTTATTATATATTGATGGCAACACTACGCCAGTCACTAGCCTGCCCTGCAATGTCACTAGCAACCTATCGCTCTACATTCCTCCAGGTTTACTTAGCTATTTAGGTGAGGGAGATACCAGCACCCTGTTGAATGTCACTATGCAGTTCCAGCTCAGTCAGCAGGACTGGTATCTCAACAGTACCCAAGTCACACCCTATGGTGCTTTCAACTATAACTATACTAATCCCAATATTACCCAACCCCACCTTGAAGATGGAGTGATGGAGGTTGCTGTATGGTAAACGATCGGGGGCAGCTTTTTACTATTGAGGGAGTTGCCGCCAGTATGATCATGTTATTTACAACCTATCTTGTCCTGGGTGCGACTACAGTATATACGCCAGGAGACAGCCATATAAGCGATATGCAACTGGAACAGATAGGTTCAGACGCATTGAAAATGATGAACACTCCTTCAAATTGTACGAGTACATCTTGTGTGAGCCAGCTTCAAGCAATCGTTAACGAATCTGATTTCACCCCTGCAGGGCAAAACCAAGCTCTAATCGATTTCAATACGACATTCCTGAATTATGTAAATAACAGGACAGGATCAATGTCAGACAATCTCCATTATACAGCAAATATCACATTCCGGGATTACACAGATGCAGCAAATCCAAATTCAACGGGGAGTTATATTCTGGCATTCAATCGCAATCTTACCGGCGTTGAACATCCGGTTCGGGTAACCGAATGGGTCTTAATTGGACCACCTAATTTCCCCCAAGGTATAGTATTACCTCGGAATAGCGGTTATCAACCTCAGCCCCGGGCAGTTCTCGTGGAGGTGCTCTTATGGCGGGATTAAGCGATGATGCACAATGGATTGTGATGATGGGATTTGTCGTAAGCTTGAGCTTTTTCTTCCTTGCGTTATTACTCAACCAATCGACCGTGGTTGGCCAGACAACGGCAGAAAGTGTTCTTGACTTCCCGAAAAACGATATCCATGATGTGAGGAGTGTGATGATTCAATCTGCCGAACTACTTAATGCTACCACAAATCCTATCTCTGTAAGTCAGTATCAACGGATCCAGAATGACATCCAAACACTTTCACTGAGTGAGAAAAAGGCAGTAGTCCAATACCAGATCATCAATACTAATCCAGTTTGGCTCAGTATCCACTACAACAACGGGGTGACTTCGTACAATGAAACCTGGGTATCGCCGTAAAAAACATGCAGAAAATGGTGTAAGTACCCTCATCGAGTACGTCATGATAACGACGATAATGGTGCTCCTCTTTGTTGTCGTTTTATTGGAGGTAAACTCAAACTTCATGCAAGGCCCTGCGGAAACACTGCAATACAACGCATTTACGGATATCGGAAACGGGATATCGACGCGGATTGTGGACGTGTACGCCATTGCACCGACTACCGGGAATATCACTTCATCATTTACCCTTCCTGACGAAGTTGCGGGACAAGACTATTTTGTCAATATTTATACAGGGGCGACGGCAGCGGATCAGGGCGTCAGGGTCTACCAGGGAAACATTATCAGCAATATCAGTATTGCGGGTATAAGCTCAACGCGGAATGTAACAGGGAACACAACAGGAAGCGGAATACAGCAGATAAGTTATGACTCAGCGGGATTCTAAAACGATGCAACCAGAAAAGCAAAGAGCACACGGAAAGGACAGCGCAGTATCCGAAGCGATTGGATTCATCATAATTTTCGGGATAATTATCGCTGGGGTCGGTCTGGTGACCCTTTATGGGTATCCGATGCTTGTGCAACAGCAGTCCAGTTCAAACGAACAGATTATGGAAAAGAATATGATCGTTTTGCAAAACGATCTTAAGAGTATTGCTTACAAAACAGTACCCTACACGGAAACGTCACTAAATGTGGGCGGGGGTGCGCTCACGGTTTATAATATGACATATAATAATGCTACCGAGTCGAATTTTACGATTTATAATAATTTACCGTACAATCCGCTCACAGGTACAGGTTTTCCAAATGGTCCAATAACTGTTACTACTGGTGACCTCCGGTATGAATCAACAAGTGAACAAACCGGTTTGTCACTTGAAAACGGGGCAGTTGTCAAACGTATGCTTGCTGAAAGTGGATCCTCTATGCTTGCCACACCCCGGTGGTACTATGACACCCAGACTAATACTGCCGTTATTTACCTGATTGGATTTGTAACACCATCGACAAGTATCATGTCCCAGGAGGGTGTTGGTACGGTGAAAATGGATCTTATGCTGACTAACTATACCCAATATCAGTTAGGGCCGAATGACGCTCTTTTTGTACAATACCAGCCCAGTAACAACGCGAATTATTCCGCGGCCTGGGGCAATTATTTTATGGGTTCTCTCAATATGGTACCCACGTGGAATCCGTCAAAGCCAGGCGAATACGAATGGCTCGGACTGAATGCACCGCAACAAATCCCGGCTTCAGGAATGACCGTTGTAATCTACCAGTACGAAGTGGCTATCGATGAAATATAACCGTCTGTTATCTCGAAAAAATAACATTCATTAATTCTTTTATTAAAATATTTTGTATTGGAATATGGATATAGGGTCACAGAACTAAGAGAATTGCACTTTCAACGTCTCATATTATTAGAGAAACCATTGAATTTCAGGTATTTTCCTATTTCGGACGAAATTTTTGGGTTTTTAGAAATAAATAAATATATATAATACAAGTGTTAATACCTAACCTAAGAGGGAAGAAGTTTGCGGGCTCATGTTATTTTGATTACTATATCCATTTTGCTCCTTGTTGTAGGTGTAGGCAGTGCCGCATATATTCCGGATCAGAATTCCACAATTTCGAGCAATACAGTCAACAACTTTGTCGTAGTGGCCCACCAGGCAATTATCACGGTCTATGCATATAATTCGACAAGCAACTATCCAGTGCCCGGTGCAACGGTCACCCTGGCGCTTAACTCGACTCTGTTGGGTACGCTTCCAGTGAGCAGTGGTGTTACTGATGGGAATGGGATGATGAATGGGACTTTTAGTGCGGGCAAAAAAACTGGTGCAGTCACCATCACGGCAACAATAACATATAACAATGTCACAGTTACCAAGGTTTTTACCCAAAATATCGATCATGACGTTGCACAAAACGCAGCCTTTTATTTCCAGAATTCAGTAACCGTAGGTTCGGAAACACCTTTCAACATCAGTTTTACCGACCAGTATGGCAACCCCATAGACAATCGTAACCCTGCCGATCCCCATACAATATCACTCTGGATATCTGCATCCGACGATGGTATAGCGGCATTTAATATCAGCGGCACTCACACTCAGCTTACTTCTCAGTCGCTTGACGCACACGGGAATGTTTCGGTCAGTGTCATTACAGACACTGTACCATATCAAAATCAGATCGAGCTTTACACGTTTCAAAATGTCGGTCTCCCGGATGGTATTTTCCAGTATATTTGGGGCATAAACGATGGGATGCCTTGTTCCATAGTAGAATCGATTTCACCGTCCACATTGATCGAGCCGGCAGACAATCAACCGGATCATGAATTTTCCGTCATCGATACGCTGTACGACAAATACGGGAACCCCACTCAAAGCCAAGGTGTTGAGGTTCAATCGAATTATCCCTGGGATCCAATAGAAAATATGACCACTAATACCTACGGTCAGGTAATTTACACTTATGGCCCGCATAGTGGATCGGGGTATGTCACATTGTCGGCAACCGCCATTTCCAATACTTCGACCACCACCTCCCAGACGGTTCAATTCTATAGTACCTCCCCGGTGAACATGAAGTTCTCGGCAACACCCCAAGTTATGCCAAGTCTGGATGCTAAATCCAATCAAACAGCCAACATGACCGCCACCGTAACGGATACGATGGGAAACCCAGTGTCCAACCAAACAGTTACATTTAGCATAGGAACACCCTCGTATACCTATCCGAACTGCGTTCTTGCCGGTCCACAGCTTTTGAATACTACTGTCGTAACGGATAGTAACGGTAATGCCATTGCTATGTTCAAGCCGGGAAAATTTGATACCAATAAGTCCAATGTAACCTACGATCCGACAGATACGGGTTCAGTTACAGTAACTGCAACGTGGGGCTCTGTCCAGCAGCCACTCCTGATGACCTGGAAAAATTATCCTTATCTAAGCGAACTGACCACCATAACTTCATCGACGGGATCCTCAACGGTACCCGTAAACGGGACATTCTACGTCACGATAAGCCTTTCAGCTGACGGATTCAACTTGACGGGGCATCCTGCTGACATCGTGATCGTTACAGATCTCGCAGGAGGGATTGGAGGGCCAGATCTGCTGACTCAGACCCAAACAGCGGAAAAAAATTTCGTGAGCAATGCTACCAACGACACATACATTAGCCTCGTAACCTTCGGAAACAGCCCTAATCCCAGCGGCACACAATATGCATCGACTGATACCATAAACCTCTGGGGTCAACAGATAGCCAACCCGACTGAAAAGCTATTCAACCCGTATGGAAGCGTTTATGATTACGACATGGTCAATCCTGCGGATTGGAAGATAGGATCTTACGGCATCCGAGATCCAAAAGATGCTTATGGAAATCTGGACTCGGATTGTTTTACACCAGCTATGGGAGCCAACCAAACCTGTACCAATGCTACAAATATTGGTTCTCCCACGTATTACTGGAGTAATCCATTTTCCGATGCAAAGATAGTGGCAAATCTGACAAACGCGGGAAGTGCCTATACGGGCCGTACTACCCTCAAAGCGGATATTGGAAACTTTGTTTCAGCAGGTGGGACGGATTATGCTGCGGGGATCAATGCTGCTACAAGCGAGCTCAATACATGGGGAAATCCCTCCCATAACGAGACTATAATTATTATGGGCGATGGTATCAACATGATGGCCCCAATTGCAAATGGCTCATTTGAATCGTACTGGCCTTCCGATTGGTACCCCAGATCTTCACTTTCCTACATGGATGAGAGCGATGTTGGAAAAGCTGCCGGTATTGCATCAGCAACTGTTGCAAAGAACAAGGGGATTACCATTTATGGGATTGGTTTTTCAACGGACGATTATTATGACAACCCCATCAATGACTCGGCGTTTTTCAAACAATTGCCGTCGCCGGGATGCTTCATTTTCTCTCCTTCTTCCGATGATATGAACGCAATATTCCAGCAGATAGAGGGCGATATTCAGGTAACGGCTGGCGTAAATACCACCCTGGCAATTAACCTGCAAAACGTCTACGTGACCTACAACAATGCAACAACCGAGTACAATGGAACCCAAGTATTCAATTATGTATTTGACAACTCTACCTCTACCAAGATCACGGATCAAACCGGAAAGACATCCGTCATTAATCAGACTAGTCAGTGGCTCCAGAACCAGACTCTGATGTTCAATATCGGAACGATGACCACCGGGCAGACGTGGAGTACGACATTCGAAATGCAGCTCCTCAAGCCAGGCACAGTTAGTGCTGTTGGAAACCAGTCGTCCCTCACCTTTGGCACTGGAGAATCAGAGATCATAGACTCTGGAGCACAGATCAATGGAGTGGAAAATTACTCCAATACCGGTTTTAATATGCCGACAATCAGTATCACCAATCTTCAGGCATTACAGAATAATACAATAACAAATGTTGTGCCACTCCAGTGGAATATCACTTACCCGGGCAACCAATATGCCACCGAGACCCTGTATTATTATTCTGCAGCCAACCCCACTGAGAAATTTTTGTATCAGGAGCCTCCAGTCAATCCGGGAAATTGGACTCAGGATTATAGTTGGGACGTCAGCAGTCTCCCAGCTGGAGAATATTATATTTTGATACAAGCCACATCGCATGACACTGACCCGGGAAAAGAGATCCTCGCTACACCGATAGTGCTCGGGGAGTCTGCCAAAGCATTTATCAAACTCCAATAGATTATTTTTGATTGGGAGTCGGACTGACTTCGTGGAGCGGAGTGGTCACGAGTCCCTGTTTTGGATGTGTCTTACATTGGAAAATGGACGAAAAAGTATCTTCGCGAGAAAAAAATTATTTGCCGAGATATTTGAGTTCATAGATAATGACTGCGCCGCAACCATTCAACCTGCGGGCCGGTGTATCGGTAAAGGATATCACATTTGTCATCTTGGAAATTCCACGGGACAATGATAAGGATATCACCTTCCCGGATCCAGACTTTCTTTTGTATCCTTCCCTTGATTCTTCCCATCCGTGTCACACCATCAAAACACCGGATGCGAATATGATTTGCACCCATCATAATCTCGGCACACCCGAATTGTTCACGGTTGCGTTTCTGGGGAAGTCTTACACGGACAATCTCATCTCCAGATCCAGGTGCCGGGGATTTTTCTTCAGACAGAACAAGCCTCTTCTTCATGTTATTTCTGGCATCTATTCTCATTTTTTGTCGCTGAAAAAAATATAATTTCTATGTGTGTACTGGCTCGAGCGCTCTCGTAGGCAGAAATTTGTGTAATTTTTAGGAGAGGTAATCCTTCAAGGGAAAATGCGAGAAGCAGGAGTCGAACCTGCGAACCCCTACGGGAACGGATCTTGAGCCCGCCTCTTTTGGCCACTTAGATATTCTCGCACAAAATAATGGTGTTATAGGATAGTAAAAGGCTTTGAAAACTCAAAAATCTTATGTCAACATGTTATTATAATCTTACCGTCTGATTCCATCGGCCAGTCTTACATACCTTCGCACATTTGTTCGATCATGTTGGTTTGGGAGAAATACGGGAGGTATCAAATTGGGAGTTCACATGAAATCGGCAAGACCCAGCTGTTCCTGTTTCTCTTCGCCAAAGGTCGACTCGATAGCAAGATCAAGCACTTCTACCCGCTGCCGGCAATACTCAGATACCCGGTATTTTTTTACCAT
>Ga0181520_10013451_pt1 | contig 10303 bp, 9 predicted proteins | sample PEATcosm2014_Bin_29_FD_132451 | JGI IMG/M metagenome (GOLD analysis project Ga0181520, IMG submission 132451) | Peatland microbial communities from MTU Mesocosm Facility, Houghton, MI, USA - PEATcosm2014_Bin02_30_metaG | ecosystem: Environmental > Terrestrial > Soil > Wetlands > Peat | place... | reverse complement strand
GCTCGGAGTGGTCATGCCGTATCGGCAACTGGTCAAAGACGGAGGCTAAAATCATTAAGCGATATGCTCCGTGGTAAACAAGGCCGTTTCCGTCAAAATTTGTTAGGTAAAAGAGTTGATTATTCCGGTCGATCGGTAATTGTATCCGGTGCCGAATTAAAGATTAATCAATGTGGTTTGCCTAAGATGATGGCTCTTGAGCTATTTAAACCTTTTGTAATCGGCGAATTAATTGCCAGAGACCAAGCCCATAACATTCGATCCGCTTCTCGATTAATTGAAGCGAATGATAATGTCGTTTGGGATGCGCTTGACGAAGTAATTCGGGGTAAATATGTCTTACTAAACCGCGCTCCGACTCTACACCGATTGGGTATCCAAGCCTTTCAGCCGGTTTTAATCGAAGGTCGAGCAATTCAATTACATCCACTAGTTTGTAAGGGTTTTAACGCTGACTTTGATGGAGACCAAATGGCTGTACATCTACCTTTGGGTGATGAAGCCCAAGCTGAAGCGCGTGATATTATGGCCGCCAGTAAAAATCTTCTAAAACCAGCTGATGGTTCTCCGATATTACATATTGACCAAGACATTGTTTTGGGATGTTATTATTTGACCTATCAACATCCGGGCACTGAAAATGCTAAACCCATAAATTATTCATCAATCGATGAAGCTTTGATGGCTTTAGATAAGGGTAAATTAGAGCTGCAAAGCATGATACGCTTACCGTTTAGAGGCGAAATTAGACAAACTACCGTCGGCCGGGTCATTTTTAATGAACTATTTCCAGAAGATTTCACTTTCCAAGATCAACCCATGAATAAAAAGCGACTACAGACAGTCATGATGGATGTCTATAATCGCTATGGTCAAGAGCATACATCTATAATTGCCGATACCCTCAAAGACTTAGGATTTCGCTATGCAACTATTTCCGGAATTAGTATCGGAATGATTGATTTCGGCAGTATTAAAGGCATGAGTGAAGTGATTAAGGAAAGTGAAAAAAAGGCAGTATCTATTGCCGGTCAATATGATCAAGGGTTTATTACTGATGATGAACGTTCTCGGTTAACCATTGAAAACTGGACGAAAACTGAATCACTAGTACGAGATATGTTATCAGAGCAACTTGCTGGCCAAGATACTTCTACGGCTATAGCTATTAATTCGGGAGCCAGAGGCAATATTACCCAGCTCCAAAACGTAGTAGGTATGTTAGGAGTTATGCAAGATGCCGCCGGACGACCAATTGAATTGCCTGTTAAATCTGGTTATGCCGTTGGGTTAGACCCATTGGAATACTTTACTGGTACGCGTGGCACGAGAAAGGCTTTAATTGATATTGCTCTAAAAACAGCAGATGCTGGCTACCTGACAAGACGTTTAGTTGATGTTGCTCAAGATGTCTTTACGGTCGAGAGTAAGATAGCAGATCCGGGCTTCGAAATGTTTAGAAGCGATGCCGAAGAAATCGGCGTGCCTTTTGCCGCTAGACTTAGTGGTCGATTTTCTGCTGTCAATATCCCGCGCCATGTTAAACAAGGCCTGCTTATTACTCCAGAAATTGCTACTGGTATTCAAGAAGACGAAAAGATTAACAGTGTCAAAATAATGAGCGTCTTAAGTTGCCCAACATCGCGTGGTGTAACCCGAGAGTCATATGGTTTAGATCCGGCCACCGGCGAATTAGTAGCCGATCATCATCCGATCGGAGTCATTGCCGCTCAAAGTATTGGTGAACCTGGTACTCAGTTAAGTTTGGATAGTAAACACCGAGCCGGTGCCTTGGTAGCTGATGATTCCGCACAAGGACTGACTCGTATTGAAGAGTTATTTGAAGCTCGCACCCCGAAAGGTCAAGCTTACTTAACGGAAATTTCCGGTACGGTAAATACTTGGGAAGAAGGTGACTACTACGTTGTACAGGTTGCAGCCAATAAAAAAGCCAACGTCACCTTTAATTTAGCTGGCCGTAAACCTCAGATGAAGACTGGGACAGATGTTGTTATTGGAGATATCCTAGCTTCTTTAGATGACGGTTCGGATCCGATAAATGCTCCGATCGCCGGACGTATGGAAGTAACCGATAAACAAGTGATTGTTGTACCAACGAAACAAAGTATTGTCCGTTATGAAATACCAGGCTATAAACAGCTGAAAGTTCAAACTGGCGATGTCATTGCTGCCGGTCAGCGTTTAACCAACGGATCAATTAATTTACAAGATCTAATGCGTTTACAAGGCGTTGAATCAACCCAGCGCTATATCATGAACGAAATCTTAAAGATTTTTGCGGCACAAGGACAAAATATTGCCGATAAGCATCTAGAGATCATCGTACACCAGATGTTTAGCCGTGTTCAAATTGAAGACTCCGGTGATTCAGAATTCGTAATCGGAGATGTAGTTAGCCGTCACTCGGTAATTGATGCCAATGAGAAATTAACGGCTAAGAATAAACAACCGGCAGTCTACAACCAGTTACTGCTGGGTATTACTAAGGCTAGTCTATCGACTGATTCGTTCTTAAGTGCTGCGTCATTCCAAGATACTACACGTGTATTGATCGCTGCTTCTACCAGCGGTCGAGTCGATCATTTGTATGGCCTAAAGGAAAACGTAATCTTAGGACGAAAAATACCTGTCGGAACTGGATTTAAATATGACGAAACCGATGACCGAAACCCCGTTGAAGCTGTGGCGGTCGAAAGCATTGCCAATGGAGATGAAATCTGATAAGGTACATCAGTATTTGCAAGATATTACCAGATGCAGTATCAAATTAAGGAAAATTCATGCCAACCATTAATCAATTAATACGTAAACCACGGAAAAAAGTGACTACTAAAAGTAAGTCACCAGCTTTGTTAACTGTTTTAAATAATTTAAAGACGAAAAGTTATGAGAAAGAAGCTCCCTATAAAAGAGGAGTATGTGTTAAGGTCACCACTAAAACACCTAAAAAACCTAACTCAGCTTTACGTAAAGTAGCCAGGGTGCGTTTAAGTAATGGACATGAAATTTGGGCGTATATTGGCGGTGAAGGTCATAATTTACAAGAACACGCTGTAGTTTTAGTAAGGGGAGGTCGTGTCAAAGACCTTCCTGGAGTAAGATATCATATCGTTCGCGGAAAATTGGATCTTTTAGGAGTTCAAAACCGTAAGCAAGGTCGAAGTAAATATGGTGCAAAGAAGGATAAACGCTAAATGCCAAGGAAAAAGACTAAAGTTCTGATCCGTGATATAAAACCCGATCGGATGTATAACTCTGTTCAAGTCCAGCGTTTTATTAACCGTGTAATGCTCGACGGCAAGAAACAATTAGCTGAACATATTGTCTATAGCGGTATGCAAAAAGCAGCTGATAAATTGAAAATTCAAAATCCGTTAGAAGTTTTTGAGCAAGCTTATCGGAACATACAGCCGCATCTAGAAACTAGAAGTCGCCGTGTTGGCGGTGCTAACTATCAAATACCTTTTGAAGTTAAAGGTCAGCGCCAGACCCATCTAACCATTATGTGGCTTGTCGAAGCTTCACGATCGCGAAAAGGCATGGATATGGCTGATCGCATCGCTGCCGAGCTGATTGATGCCTACAATAGCCAAGGCGCTTCTGTTAAGAAAAAAGAAGATACTCACCGCATGGCTGAAGCTAACCGGGCTTTTGCTCACTTTGCAAGACGATAGATTATGGCTGAAAAAAAATATCCTATAGATAAGATTCGAAATATAGGCATTATTGCCCATATTGATGCCGGAAAAACCACTGCTACAGAAGGTATTTTATATCGGACTGGTCTTAAGCATAAAATTGGTACAGTACACGAAGGTGAAACTACCACTGATTGGATGGCTCAAGAAAGGGAACGCGGCATTACAATAGTCGCAGCCGCTGTTACTTGTTATTGGAAAGGTCACCAGATCAATATTATTGATACACCGGGACATATTGATTTTACGGCTGAGGTTGAACGTAGTTTGCGTGTACTTGACGGTGCAGTAGTCGTTTTTGACGGTAAAATGGGAGTTGAATCGCAATCGGAAACTGTTTGGCGCCAGGCGACTAAGTACGGTGTGCCTCGTATCTGCTTTATCAATAAAATTAACCAAACGGGGGGTGATTTTTATAAATCTTTAGAAAGTATCCATCATCGCTTAAGTAAGCACGCCTTTCCGATTCATTTGCCAATTGGCTTCGAGCAGGGCGTTAATGGGGTAGTCGATCTGATAACCATGAAAGCTTATATCTATAAGGATTATACCGACCATGAACTAGTCGAGACTGATATTCCCGCCAACATGGTTGAGGAAGCCAAAAAATACCGTAGTTTACTTATTGAAAATGCTGTTGCTGAAGATGAAGCAATGCTGGAAAAGTATTTTGAAGTCGGCGAAAAAGGTCTATCAGAGAGTGATATTAAAGATGCGGTACGAAAAGCGGTATTGTCAGGTAATTTTTTTGCAGTTACCGGTGGTGATGGTCGCGGTGTAATAGTTGAAAAAGTTCTAGATATGGTTGCCGATTATCTTCCAAGTCCGGAAGATCGTGGTGCGACATGGGGAACTCATCCTAAGACTGGTGATGAGGTAGAATGTAAACCATCTGAAAGTGAACCATTTTGTGCTCTAGCCTTTAAAATAACTACTGATCCGTTTGTTGGAAAATTAGCATATTTTAGAATATACTCAGGCAAATTACTTGCCGGAAGTTATATTTTAAATAGTACAACTGGAGATAAAGAAAGAGTCGGACGAATAGTCCGGATGCAAGCAGATAAAAGAGCAGATATTACTGAAGCTGGTGCCGGAGATATTGCGGCAATCGTTGGATTAAGGGGAACTTCGACTGGTCATACTTTATGCGAGCCAAATCATCCGGTAGTACTGGAGAGTATTACTTTCCCTGAACCGCCGGTATCGATTGCGATCGAACCCAAGACAAAAAGTGATCAAGAAAAAATGAGTTTAGCCATGCAACGATTAGCCGAAGAAGATCCAACTTTTAGAATTAAAGTTGACGATGAAACTGGTCAAACCATTATTTCTGGGATGGGTGAATTGCACCTCGAAATTATCGTCGATAGGATGAAGCGCGAGTTTAGTGTTGATGCTAATGTCGGTCAACCGCAAGTTGCTTACCGCGAAACAATTCGCAAAGATGCTGTGGAAATTCAAGGTAAATACATTCGTCAAAGCGGTGGTCGTGGTCAATATGGTGATGTTTGGTTGCGTTTGTCTCAAAATGAACCAGGCAAGGGTTTTGAATTTATTAATTCCATTAGGGGTGGCGTAGTACCTGGAGAATATATTCCGGCCGTTAAAGCTGGCATCATTGAAGCAATGAGTAACGGTGTTATTGCGGGCTATCCGGTAGTTGATATTAAGGCTGAACTCTATGACGGGTCATATCACGAAGTTGACTCTAGTGAATTAGCCTTTAAAATAGCTGCTTCTATTGCCCTGCAAACTGGCGTTAAAAAAGCCAGTCCTGTGCTACTAGAGCCGATTATGAAATTAGTTGTAGTTACACCCGAAAACTTCATGGGCGATGTCATTGGCGACCTCAACTCAAAGCGTGGTCGTATTGAATCGATGGAAGATTTGCAACAAGGTATTAAAGAAATTACGGCGTTTGTACCTTTAGGTGAGATGTTTGGTTATACAACTAACTTACGCAGTATGACTCAAGGACGAGCAAGCTCAACTATGGAATTAGACCACTATGCTGATGTACCAAATAGCGTCGCTCAGACGATCATTGCTAAAAATAGCAAATAAGCTTCTTATAACACCTTTACACAAGAGCTGATTTACTGTACACTAACCGCTGTTAAGAAGTGTGGGTGTCTTCCCTCACGATTTGATTAATTAGTATAAGCCTAAGTAAGGAGATACCATTCTATGGCAGAAAAATTTGACCGAAGCAAACCGCATGTCAATGTTGGTACAATGGGCCACGTTGACCACGGTAAAACTACATTAACAGCAGCAATTACGCACGTATTAGCTAAGCGGCTGCCTAGTACAGTTAACAAGCCTGTAACCTATGCCCAGATCGACAATGCACCGGAAGAAAAAGCTCGTGGTATTACTATTGCCACATCTCACCAGGAATATGAAAGCGAAAAAAGGCATTACGCACATGTTGATATGCCGGGACACGCTGATTATGTAAAGAACATGATTACTGGTGCTGCTCAAATTGACGGTGCTATTTTGGTAGTTTCGGCAGCTGATGGTCCAATGCCTCAAACCCGAGAGCACGTCTTATTAGCGCGTCAGGTTGGAGTACCAAAGATTTTAGTTTATATGAATAAAATGGATCTTGCCGATCCTGAACTAGTTGATCTAGTTGAGGAAGAAATCCGAGATCTTTTAGCTAAATACGAATTTGACCGAGATTGTCCGATAATTCGCGGATCAGCTACCAAAGCTCTAGAAGGCGATTCAGCCAATGAAGATACTATCATGGAACTGATTAAGGCTATGGATGAATATATTCCCGAACCCAAGAGAGACTTAGACAAACCATTTTTGATGCCAATAGAAGATGTCTTTTCGATTAAAGGTCGAGGCACAGTTGCTACTGGTCGTATCGAACAGGGTGTTGTTAAGATCAATGACGATGTTGAAATTGTCGGCATCCACCCCACTAAGAAATCAGTTGTAACCGGCATTGAAGCATTCAAGAAAAGTCTCGACCAAGGTCAAGCCGGCGATAATGCTGGTGTACTATTGCGAGGTATTGAACGTACTGACATAGAGCGTGGTCAAGTATTGTCCAAACCTGGTTCCATTACTCCTCATACCGAATTTGACAGTGAAGTCTATGTCTTAACTAAAGAGGAAGGTGGTCGACACACCCCGTTCTTTAAGGGATATAAACCGCAATTTTACTTTAGAACTACTGATGTAACTGGTGAAGTAGAATTACCAGCTGATAAAGAAATGGTCATGCCTGGTGATACTATAACTTTTAACGTTAAATTATTGGCCCCGATTGCCATGGATCAAGGTCTGCGTTTCGCCATTCGAGAAGGCGGGCGTACGGTCGGTGCTGGTGTAGTTACAAAGGTCATTAAATAAATAAGTTAACAAAGTAGCATAATGCTGAGAACTTGGCGGTAATCACTCTCGCCCAAGGTTACAGCATCGCACATAAGGAGAAAATGATTATGGCAGAACCTAAAGCTGAATCTAAACAGCGTATTCGAATTAGGCTTAAAGCTTATGATCACAAAGTAATTGATCAGGCTGCTAAGCAGATTATTGATACTGCGCTACGGACAGGAGCATCTCTGGCCGGACCGATTCCATTGCCGACTCGAACCAGTACTTTTACAGTCATTAAAAGTCCACACGTTTACAAAAAAGGTCGCGAACAATTTGAGATGCGTATTCACAAACGTTTAATCGATGTATTTGAGCCGACTCCGAAAACTATCGATTCACTAATGAATCTAAGTTTACCAGCCGGTTGTGACGTTGAAATTAAGATGTAATAATTTTAAATATGCCAAGGTTAAAAAAGCCTTTCCCTAACGGTAAATTTGACTTAAAACGTGGCATCGATTTTATTGGAGTAACTTGTGTCTTTGTCTGTCATGACGGCCAAGGTCGTTTTTTGTTAGCTAAACGCAGTCAGCATTGCCGCGACGAGCAGGGTCATTGGGATACCGGTGGTGGTTCGCATGAGTTTGGTACTTTACTGGAAGATACGGTTAAACGGGAAATTAAAGAAGAATACGGAGCAACGGCCTTTAATTTAAAGTTCATTAAAGTATATGAAGCGCATCGTTATTTAGCTGATAAAACCCCAACTCACTGGGTCGCGGTAGTTTATGCCGCTCAAGTCGATCCAGAAGATGTAAAAAACAACGAACCGTCTAAAATTGATGACATTGGTTGGTTTACTTTCAATAAATTACCTAAACCTTTGCATTCTCAGATAAAACATTCGCTGATATCGGTTCATCAGGCAGGAATAATCTGAGATTGTAATTATTGACTAGCTAAGCTTTAATTAAGGTAATGGTTAAACAAAAAACAAAAAAACGAGCGGTTCAACCTGAACTGGACAGTGTTTATGTCTTAAAACTAGTCATGTATTTGATAATCGGTGCATTATGGATCCGATTTGGTAATTCTTCTGGAAATGGACAGATACCGATACCATTTGGTTTAATTATTGGCTTATTATTTGCCATGCATGATCATTTTAAAATTGATCGAAAAATCGAATATGCCGTATTGTTAGTGGCTATGTTCGTCGGTTTTTGGACCCAAGCCGGACTATATATCACATATTAATAACAAATAAATTTTGCAATATTTGAAGTAATATTTGCAACACATTGACAGAAGTTATAACAGCGTGTTACTCTTGTTAGGTATTTCGGAAGTCTGTGCTTGGTGTGTACATGAAGGTCCATACCCAACAGGGATGGAAACCACACATTACCAGGCTTATTAAGATCGAGTACCTTATCGAAATTACTGATAAAAAAATTTAAGTGCCTATAGCCTTAACCAGATATCCTTAATTGTTAAAGATTAGTATCTGAATTAATCAGAGTGAGATAAGTAAGAGCGTCTAGAGTAACTATGAAAGCAATCATAACTAAAAAAGTTGGTATGACGAGCACCATCGAAAAAGATGGCACTGTTGCTGCTGTGACTTTACTTTCTACCGAGCCTAATGTGGTATCACAGATAAAAACGATCGACCCTGATGGCTATAATGCAGTTCAATTAGGCTTTGAAGAAATAAAAGCCGATAAGTTACCCAAGCCTCAATCAGGACATTTAAAGGCAGCTGGGATTACCACAAAGATTATTAAAGAAATTCGTTTGCCCGAAGCGGCCGAAGACCTCAAGGTTGGAGATAAAATTAACCTCGAGGTCTTTTCAGTTGGCGATAAAGTTGATGCAATTGGCGTCAGTAAGGGTAAAGGCTGGGCTGGTACCATTAAACGCCATAATTTTCATCGCGGTCGTAAAACTCACGGAGGTAGAAGTTATCGCCGAGTCGGCTCGATTGGTTCAATGTATCCTCAGAAAATATTTAAGGGTAAAAAAATGGCTGGACATATGGGACATGAACGCGTAACAGTTAAAAATTTAAAAGTTGTTTTGATTGATTCTGCACATAATGTTATCGGAATAAGCGGCGCGATACCCGGACCAAGACGCGGTATTGTACTGATCAAGGGAGTTGAATGATGTCAGTACCAACTTTTACTAAACTTGGAACAAAAGCGACTACTCCTGCTAAATTAGATCAGCGCGTCTTTGAGGTTATGCCTAGTAATCATAGCCTTCTTAAACAAGCTTATTTGGCATATTTATCAAATGGTCGGCAAAATCTAGCAATTGCCAAAAACCGAGGAGATGTCAGCGGTGGTGGCAAAAAACCCTGGCGACAAAAAGGTACAGGTCGGGCTCGTTTCGGTTCTACCCGAAATCCGATTTGGCGTGGCGGTGGGGCAGCCTTTGGCCCAACCGGATTTGAAAATTATACTAAAGCTTTAAATAAACACGCCAAAAGAATGGCCCTACGCCAAGCATTAAGTCTTTCAATTAACGAAAATAAAATCAAAGTTATAGAAACTTTGGATTGTAAAGACGGTAAAGTCAGTAAAATAGTCAACTTACTTAAAAAGATTGATGCTAATGGTCAAGTACTTTTGGTTAATAGTAAAAAGGACGCTTTAACAGATCGAGCAACTGGTAATATAGCCAATGTTAAAATAGTTCAGGCCAATTATTTGAATGTTTATGACATTTTAAATGCTGATGTGATTGTATTTAGCCAAAAAGCTCTAGACCTGGTTACCGCCTGGCTGATTGATGTACCGAAAGAGGTTAATCATGAGTAAGACTTTGTTTATTAAACCTCGGCTAAGCGAACAAACTTATGCTTTGGCCCAGAAAGATCGGGTTTATGTCTTTGATATTCCTAAAAATATTAATAAGCAGATAATTGCCAAAGCCGTCGCCGATCAGTTTGAAGTGACCGTTGAATCGGTTAATATCGCCAACAGTAAGGGTAAAGCTAAAAGAACTATCTCCATTACCGGTAAGCGTCGATCAAATGTTATTGGTGCTCGAAAAGACATTGGTAAAGCATATGTAAAATTAGCTAAAGGTTTTAGTTTACCAGTATTTGCAGCTGTTGAAGAAGCTGAAAGTAAAGAAGAAGCTGCCCAAAAGCAGATTGATAAAGCCGTAGAGAAACAAACTGAAAAAGAGCAGAAATCGGCTAAACCTGTACGACGCGGGATTAGGTTACTGGG